>OLGB01002053.1_pt1 | contig 22464 bp, 25 predicted proteins | sample 1605691 | NCBI WGS metagenome assembly OLGB01 (sample SAMEA3888925, study PRJEB22519) | human gut metagenome | biome: human gut; feature: human-associated habitat; material: faeces | place: Denmark | collected 2010 | reverse complement strand
GTTCTGCCCTGAGAGTCGGTGATCCTTCCGTCGTCAAGCACCTGCAGAAGGATATTGAACACATCCGGATGGGCTTTCTCCACCTCATCAAAAAGGATCACAGAATACGGATTTCTGCGGACTTTTTCGCTTAACTGTCCGCCTCCCTCGTATCCGACATATCCTGGCGGGGATCCGATCATCTTGGAAACACTGTGTTTCTCCATATACTCCGACATATCAACACGGATCAGGGCATTTTCCGTTCCGAACATTGCCTCCGCAAGTGCTTTGCAGAGCTCCGTCTTTCCGACTCCGGTCGGTCCGAGGAATAAGAAGGAGCCGATCGGGCGCTTCGGGTCTTTCAATCCGACTCTTCCGCGGCGGATCGCCTTCGCGACGGCAACAACCGCCTCGTCCTGTCCGACCACGCGCTCATGGAGAATGGATTCCAGTTTTAAGAGACGTTCTGTCTCTCCCTCTGCGAGCTTGCTCACCGGGATCTTTGTCCATCCGGAGATCACATCCGCAATGTCGTTCTCGTCCACAGTCAGCTGCCTGCTCTCCTTCTCACTCTCCCACTTTTCCTTCATCTTGCGGATCTTCTCCCGCTTCGAAGCCTGTTTCTTCTTGATCTCACCGGCGAGCTCATATGCCTCGTCACGGATCGCGTCCTCTTTCTCTTTCTCGAGCTTCTTGATCTCCTCCTCGAGAGTCTTGATTCCCTTCGGCTCCACATAGACGGTCAGTCTCGTCTTGGAGGCCGCCTCGTCCACCACATCGATGGCCTTGTCCGGCAGGAACCGGTCGTTGATATACCGGGCGGAGAGCTTCACGGCGGCCTCCAGGGCCTCGTCGGTGATCTGGAGCTTGTGGTGCTTCTCATAGCGCTCCCGCAGGCCCTTGAGGATCTCCAGACTGGCCTCCTGGCTAGGCTCGCCCACCTGGACCGGCTGGAACCGGCGCTCCAGGGCGGCGTCCTTTTCGATATACTGGCGGTACTCATTGAGCGTGGTGGCGCCGACCACCTGGATCTCGCCCCGGCCCAGGGCCGGCTTGATGATGTTGGCGGCGTCCACAGCGCCCTCGGCGCTGCCGGCGCCCACGATGGTGTGGAGCTCGTCGATGAAGAGGATCACGTTGCCGGACTTCTTGACCTCCTCCAGCACCTTCTTGATCCGCTCCTCAAACTCGCCCCGGTACTTGGTGCCGGCCACCATGCCGCTCAGGTCCAGAGACAGCAGGCGCTTATCCAGCAGGTCGTCAGGCACGTCGCCCAGGACGATCTTCCGGGCCAGCCCCTCGGCGATGGCGGTCTTGCCCACGCCGGGCTCGCCGATCAGGCAGGGGTTGTTCTTGGTCCGGCGGGAGAGGATCTGGATGACCCGCTGGATCTCATCGTCACGGCCGATGACCGGGTCCAGCTTGCCGGAGCGGGCGTCCGCGGTCAGGTCCCGGGTGAACTCCCGCAGAGTCTTGGTCTTGGCGGCGTCCTCCTTGGCCGGGGCGCTCTTGGCCTCGGAGGCCCGGCCCCGGGGCGTCTCACCCAGTTTCTGCATCAGGGCGGAGTAGAGGTGCCGGGCGTCCACGCCGGCGGTGCGCAGGATGCGGACGGCCATGTTGTTGCCCTCCCGCAGGATGCCGGCCAGCAGGTGCTCGGTGCCCACGTAGTTGTAGCCGCCCCGCACGGAGTCCTCCATAGCGATCTCCACCACCCGCTTGGCCCGGGGGGTCAGGCCCTGGGCCGGGTTGCCGCCGGGCAGCCCCGCGCCCACGCTCTTTTTCAGGATCTCCACGATCATCTCGTCGGTGAGGCCCGCCTCGGTCAGGACGGTGTGGGCCATGCCCTCGCCCTCCCGGATCAGGCCCAGCAGCAGGTGCTCGGTGCCCACGTACCCGTGGCCCAGATCCCCAGCCGCCTCCTGGGAAAGCCGCAGAGCCTCCTCGGCCCTGGGCGTGAATTTGTTCTCATTCATATGTCTTTACCTTCCTTTCCTTGGGAAAGTCCTTATTCCTTGTTCTCCTTGGACTCCTTGCGCTCGGCCTCCAGGGCCTTGATCTGGTCCCGGATCTCGGCGGCCCGCTCGAAGTTCTCCTGATGGACGGCCTTCTTCATCTCCATCCGCAGCGCGTTCATCTGGCGCATCCGGGAGAAGCGGCTCTGCTCCTCCTTCTCCACCAGATCCTCCTTCTTCTCCTCCTGCTGACTGCTCTGCCGGGCGGGGGCGCCCAGGGCGGGCATGTCGCTGAAGAAGTCGTCGAAGGGATCGTCCAGCAGGTGGTTCATCCGGCTCATCAGGCTGGGCATGGGGGCGAAGAAATCGTCCAGCAGCCCGCCGCCGAAGAAGCCGTTGCCGAAGAAGTTCTGCATCATCCGCTGGTTGTGGGCGGTGATCCGCTGGGTGTAGCCCAGCTTCTCCGCGCAGTCGCTGCAAAGGTGCTTCTCCTCCACCTGGCCGTTGATGTTGCTCCGGTATACAAAGGTAACTTCATTCTTACCGCAATGTTCGCATTTCATAATCGATTCCTCCTATATTCACGGTTGATAGTTTATACAGTTTGATGATGTGCGATCCCTCCGGTCTACACCTGGAGGATCAGGACGTTGCGCAGGATGTCCGCCCGGACGGTGTCCCGGTTCTCCCGGGGCACTGCCGCCAGGGCCTTGTCGCCCACGGCGGCCAGGATGGATCGTCCCACGCTCTCCTCCAGCGCCCCGGCCTGGACCAGGTTGCTGAGGATGGCTCTGGCGGAGGGCAGGTCCATCTGCTCTCCCAGGGAGTTGATGACGTGCATCAGAAGCGTCTGCCGGTCCACCCGGACCCGGGTGATGCGGATATATCCGTTGCCGCCCCGGCGGCTCTCCACAATGTAGCCCCGCTCCGGGGAAAAGCGGGTGGACATGACGTAGTTGATCTGGCTGGGCACGCAGTTGAAGCGCTGGGCCAGGTCATTGCGCTGGACCTCCACCACGCCGTTCTCCGCCTCGTCCAGGCTCTCCTGCAGGAAGCTGGCGATCAGATCTGAAATACCCACCTGCATCACTCCTTTCTGAAAAAGCCTCTGTCTTTTTTGACTTTGACTTTCTTTAACCTTTCGTTCTGCACACAGTATACCACGGTGCCGTGAAATGTCAAGAGTTTATTTTTGACTTTCTTTGACCAATTTGAAAACAATTTGTGAACAGAGTTAGCTTTGACAAACCACAGTTTTTTGTCAATTTCCCAATTTTTTAACAGAAATATTTTGTGACGTTTTTCACAGCCCCCTTGCATTTTTTGATTTGTGTGGTAGAATGGCAATACAAATTCTTATGGAGGTGCTTCCCATGGCTTACAAGATTACTTCTGCCTGCGTGAGCTGCGGTGCCTGCGCGGATGCCTGCCCCGCCGGTGCCATCAGCCAGGGCGATGACCAGTACGTCATCGATGCTGCCGCCTGCCTGGACTGCGGTTCTTGCAGCGACACCTGCCCCAACGGCGCCATCGTCCCCGAGGAATAATCAAAGGGATACATAAACGCACCGCAAGCGCTGCTTGCGGTGCGTTTTGTTTTTCCCGGCCGGTGAGAGCAGCGTGTTTCGCCGCTTGTGCCGGGGGAGATTTTTCGGTATAATGGGGAAAATCAGTTCCGGCAGAGGGAGGCGAGGACCATGGAGCGCTGGGACCGGCTGCGGACCGGCGGATACCGCTTCGTCTACGACGACGCCCTGTTCCCGCCGGGGACGGACAGCTTTCTCCTCTCCGCCTTTCCAAAGCTGCGGCCAGGGCTGCGGATCTGCGACCTGGGCTGCGGTACGGGCCTGCTGGGCCTGCTGCTGCTCCAGCGCCAGCCGGCAATGACGGCGACCGGGGTGGAGCTGCTGCCCCAGGCCGCGGCCCTGGCGGAGCGGACGGCCGCCGCCAACGGCCTGGAGGACCGCCTCACGGTCCGGACCGGCGACCTGCGGCAGATCCGCCAGCTGCTGCCCCCTGCCGCCTTTGACCTGGTGGTGTGCAATCCCCCCTACTACCCCGCCGGCTCCGGGCTTCTGCCGGAGTCCCGCGTCCTGCAAACCGCCCGGACGGAGCTGGGCTGCACCCTGGAGGAGGTCTGCGCCGCGGCGGCGTACCTGCTGCCCTGGGGCGGGCGATTCTGCCTGGTCCACAAGCCGGAGCGGCTGGCGGATCTGTGCTGCGCCCTGCGGGGGGCGGGACTGGAGCTCAAGCGCCTGCGGGCCGTGTGCCCCAGGGCTGGGGATGCCCCTTCCCTGCTGCTGGCGGAGGGCCGCCGGGGCGGGCGGCCCGGCGTGGAGATCCTGCCGCCCCTGATACTCCGGGGGCCGGACGGGGCTCCCACGGCGGAGCTGAATACCATCTATTTTCGCACACAGGAGGAAACGCCATGAGCGGTACCTTATATCTGGTGGCCACCCCCATCGGCAATCTGGGGGACTTCTCCCCCCGGGCGGTGGAGACACTGGAGGCGGTGGACTTCATCGCCGCCGAGGACACCCGGGTGTCCGTGAAGCTGCTGAACCACTTCGAGATCAAAAAGCCCCTGGTCAGCTATCACCAGCACAACCATGTCACCGCCGGGCAGGCGATCCTCAGCCGGCTGCTGGGGGGCGAATCCTGCGCCCTGGTCACCGACGCCGGCACCCCTGCCATCTCCGACCCCGGAGAGGAGCTGGTGCGGCTGTGCGCGGACAACGGCGTGGAGGTACTGTCCATCCCCGGCTGCTGTGCGGCGGTGAACGCCCTGGCGATCAGCGGCCTGCCCACAGGCCGCTTCACCTTCGAGGGCTTCCTCTCTGTCAACAAGAAGACCCGGCGGGAGCACCTGGCCGCGCTGGAAAACGAGGAGCGCACCATGATCTTTCACGAGGCGCCCCACAAGCTGCTCTCCACCCTGGAAGACCTCTCCGCCGCCTTCGGACCGGAGAGGCCGGTGGCATTGTGCCGGGAGCTGACCAAACTCCACGAGGAGACCATCCGCACCACCCTGGGCCAGGCAGCGGACCATTGGCGGGATACCGCCCCCAAGGGGGAGTTCGTGCTGGTGGTGGCGGGCCGCCCGCCCCGGCAGGAGGCCGCCATGACGGTGGAGGAGGCCGTGGAGCGGGTGCTGGCTCTCCGGGACGGCGGCATGCGTCTGAAGGACGCCGCCCGGGAGGTGGCCGACGCCACGGGCCTCTCCAAAAATGAGCTGTACGCCGCCGCTCTGGGGCGGTAAAGGCAAAATCGAAGCGCTTCCGCGGCTTTGCCGCGGAAGCGCTTTCATTCTATCTCCATGGATGAGCGGACTCTTACAGGCTCTTCAGCTCTTTCAGGCACTTGGGACAGACGTTCTTTCCCTTAAATACGGTGATATCCTTGGTCCCATCGCAGAAGATGCAGCTGGGCTTGTACTTTTTCAGAATGACGGACGAGCCCTCCACATAGATTTCCAATGCATCCTTTTCAGCGATGTCCAGGGTACGGCGCATCTCAATGGGGAGCACGATCCGACCCAGCTCATCCACTTTTCTCACGATACCAGTTGATTTCACAGCAGCACTCCTTCTCCGACCGTCCGAATCAGTTATTCGGACCGGATTCCAATATTTGATGTCCGATACACATGCACTGACCTTATCATAAATTCTTGCTGTGTGTCAATGACAGATCTGTCATATTCTGTAACATTTCGCCGCAATTCACAATAATTTTACAACTCTCCGCCGCAGGCTTCAGACGGCCGCCGGCGGGCACCTTTCAGGAGGGATCTGCATGGCAATGACTTGGGTCTGGGCCGGGATGGTCATTCTCTCCCTGGCCTTCGGCCTGGCCACCGGGAGTCTGGACGCCGTGGCCGCGGCGGCCATGGACGGCGCAGCCTCAGCGGTGGAGCTGAGTCTGTCTATGGCGGGGGTACTGTGCCTATGGAGCGGCGTCATGGAGGTCATGAAGGTCTGCGGCCTCTCCGACACCCTGGCCCGCGCCTTCCGCCCGGTGCTGCGGCGGCTGCTGCCCCAGGCCAGCCGGGACAGCGAAACCCTGGCGGCGGTGTCGGCCAATGTCTCGGCCAATCTGCTGGGCCTGGGCAACGCCGCCACGCCCCTGGGCATCCGGGCGGCCCGGCGCATGGCCCGGGGCTGCGGCGGCATAGCCAGCGATGAGCTGTGCCTGCTGGTGGTGCTGAATACCGCCTCCATCCAGCTGCTGCCCGCCACCATCGCCTCCGTCCGCTCCGCCGCCGGGGCGGCGGCCCCCTTCGATATCCTGCCGTCGGTGTGGCTGTCCTCGGCATTGTCGGTGGCGGCGGGCCTCACTGCGGCAAAGCTGCTGGCGCACTGGGGGAGGTGGCGGCGGTGAACCTCAGCTCTCTGGTGATCCCGGTGCTGCTGGCCGGTGTGGCGGCCTGGGGCCTCGGGAAGCGGGTCGACGTCTACGCCGCCCTGACCCACGGGGCTGAGGAGGGCCTGGGGATGCTGCTGCGGATCGTGCCGGCCCTGGTGGGACTCCTGACGGCGGTGGCCATGTTCCGGGCCAGCGGCGCCATGGACTGCCTCTCCGGTCTTCTGTCCCCGGCGCTGGAGGCCCTGGGCATCCCCGCCGAGACCGCGCCGCTGCTGCTGGTGCGGCCGGTGTCCGGCAGCGGCGCCCTGGCCGTGGGCACGGAGCTGATGACCACCTACGGTCCCGACAGCTACATCGGCCGGGTGGCGGCGGTGATGCTGGGCAGCACGGAGACCACTTTCTACACCGTCGCCGTGTACTTCGGCTCCGCCGGCATCCACCGCACCCGCCACGCGGTTCCGGCGGCGCTGATCGCGGACCTGACGGGTTTTGCTGCCTCCGCCCTGGCGGTACGGCTGTTTTTTGGAGCATAAAGCCGCGCGGACCCGATGGAACCGGGCCCGCGCTGCTTTTGCCTTTCTCAAACGATATAGGGATCCGCGATGGATGCGCCGCCGTACTCCGCGGCAAAGTCGCCATCCACCAGAAAGCGCACCTCCGACACCGTGTCCAAAGAGCACAGCGACAGAGCCAAGGCCTGCAGGATCATCGGCATATCCCTCTCTTCCGGCAGAGTTTCCAGCTGGCTGGAGGACAGGTTCACATAGCACACATCCTCTTCCAGCCACACCGACTTCACCTGGAACTCCTCCGGCTGGACCAGGCGCAAAGACTGGTTCTCCGGTCCGAGTTCCAGAGCCCGCGCCACGGCGCTGACCTGGGTGTCACCCTCGTACAGGTCCAGCGTCCGCTCCTCCGGCGTCAGGCGGCCCTCCTCGTCCAGGAAGTACAGCGTCGCCGGCACCGTGCCGATCACATCCTCGTTGCTGCTGAGCAGTACGTCCCGGGCCGTAAAGGTCTGCGTATCCCGGTAGGCCAGATCCTGACCGCGGACCGTGATGCTCACAATGGCGATCTGGGGCAGCTGGGTCAGCGTCAGAGTGATGGCATAGTCCGCCAGGGTCAATGCCACGCCGGAGAGGGAGCGGTAATTGGAGGACAGGTCCACCTTGGCGTAGGCGCCGTTGAGTTCCAGAGACAGCAGGCTGGTCCCGGCGGGAATGGGGTTTTCCAGCGTAGCGTCGGAAGGCCCCTCCAGCAGCCGCTCCACCAGGGCCTCCGCCAAAGCCGTGGTCCCCAGGTCCTCCTCCAGATACACGGTCTCTGCCCGCAGGGCATCGCCGCCGGGGACGGACTCCAGGTCCGCCTCCAGGAAGTACAGGCTGTACGCCGTTCCCTGCTGGCTCTCTCCGCCGCGGGCGCAGCCGCTGAGCAGAGCCGCGGCGCACAGGAGCAGGGACACCAGCTTTCTCACAGGCTCTCCCCCTCCTTTCTCCAGGGCCAGCGAACGGTGAACACCGCGCCGCCGCCGGGCCGGTTGGCAGCCTCCACCGTGCCGCCCCGGCGCCTGACCGTGTCGCTGACGATGGACAGTCCCAGTCCGGTGCCGCCGGCGGCCCGGGACCGGGCCTTGTCCACCCGGTAGAACCGTTCGAAGATCCGAGGCAGGTCCTCCTCCGGAATACCGGCGCCGTTGTCCTCCACCATCAGCTTCACATTCTCCCCCTCCCGGGCCAGCGTCACCAGCACGGCGCTGTGGGGCGGGCTGTATTTGACGGCGTTGTCGGTGAGATTATAGATGATCTGGTGGATCTCGTCCTTGGTAGCCAGCACCGTGCAGCCCTCCGCCGCCCGGTAGGTCAGGTCGATCTCCTTTTCCTGGGCCACCAGGCTCATCATCCGCATGACCTGCTCCAGCACCGGCAGCACATCCACCACCGTTGGCGGCTCCAGGACTCCGCTGTCCAGCCGCGTCAGCCGCAGCAGGTCCTCGGTGATGCGGCTGAGCCGCTCCGCCTCGGCGCCGATATCCGCCACAAATTCCCGGGCAGTGGCCCGGTCAATGTTGTCCGTCTGCAAAATGGAGTCTGTCAGCAGCCGGATGGCCGCCAGAGGCGTTTTCAGCTCGTGGGAGGCGTCCGACACGAAGCGGCGCCGGGCGTTCTCCGTGGTCTGGAGCCGGTCCGTGAGGCTGTTGAACTCCTGGCCGATCTGGGCGATCTCGTCGTGGCCCCGGATCTGGGCCCGGTGGCTGTACGCGCCCTCCCGCACCTGCCGGATGGCGGTGAGCAGCAGGGCGATCTTCCGAGTCAGCGCCCGGGACAGCAGGCCGCTCAGGCACAGCACCGCCGCGCCGATCATGGCCGACAGCCGCAGCAGGTTGGACTGGAGCCCCTTCAGCAGCGCGCCCTGGGAGGGGTCGTACTCATAGGCGTACACCGCGCCGATGATCTGGTTCTGGTACAGCACCGGCGAGGAGGCCCGGCTGCGGAACGCGCCGTCGTGGTAGCTGCATGTAAAGGCGTCGTTCCCCCGCAGGGCCTGGACGATCTCCGTGTAAAAGCTGTACTCCCCCACGGCGCTGCCGGTCTCCCGGGTATCGTAGAGGACCCGGCCGGCGTCGTCGGTGACCAGGATGCGGCTCAGCCCCGTCTCCTCCACCACCGCCATGGCCGCGGTCACGTTCTCCTCGTTGAGCCGGTCCAGACCGGAGAGGGAGTACACCATCACGGACACGCTGCTCTGGAGGGAGGTCTCCTTGGAGTAGAACACCAGGTCCTCCGACACCAGCAGCGGGTAGCTGTTGAGCAGCAGCAGCACCGCAGCGATGATGAGGATGTAGCTGAGGACAAACTTGAACTGCAGGCTTCCGATGATCCCGCGTCTATCCCTTGAAATAGTACCCCACTCCCCACTTGGTCATGATATGGTCCGGCTCTGCCGGGTTCTCCTCCAGCTTCTCCCGCAGGCGCCGGATATGGACGTCCACGGTCCGGTAGTCTCCGGCGTAGGTATAGCCCCACACCACGTTCATCAGGTTCTCCCGGCTGTACACCCGCCGGGGATTGCGCATCAGCAGCTCGATCAGGTCGTACTCCTTGGCGGTGAGATCCACAGTCTCCCCGTTCCGAACGGCCACCCGCTCCTGTGTGTTCAGGGTGATGTTCCCCACCGTCAGCACTGCCCCCTTGTCCTGACGCAGGCCGGCCCGGCGCAGCAGGGCCCGGACCCGGGCCTTCAGCTCCAGAATGTTGAAGGGCTTGGTGAGGTAGTCGTCGGCGCCGGACTCAAAGCCCATCAGCTTGTCCGCGTCCTCGCTTTTCGCGGTCAGCATGATGATGGGCACGTTGGAAAACTCCCGGATGCGCATGCAGGCCTCCAGCCCATCTACCTCCGGCATCATCACATCCAGCACGATCAGATCGAACCGGCCGTCCCGGGCCAATTCCACAGCGGCGGCGCCGTCGTAGGCGCACTCCACCTGATAGCCCTCGTTCTCCAGATTGAATTTCATGCCCTTGACCAAGAGCTTCTCATCGTCCACCACTAAGATCTTCGCCATGTGTTACTCCTTCGCTGTCGTTGTTTCTCCGCCATTCTCCGGCGGCTGTCCCACGGTGACCCAGCCCTCCAGCTCCGCCAGCTTGGCCTCGCCGATGCCGCTGACCTCCAGCAGCTCCTCCACGGCCGTGAAGGGGCCGTTTTCCTCCCGATAGGCCACGATCCGCCCCGCCAGCACCTCTCCGATGCCCGGCAGCTGGTCCAGCTCCTCCACGCCGGCGGTGTTGAGGTCGATGGGGCTCAGGTCCGGCGTCAGGGCCTCCTGGGGCACCTGCGTCTGCGCCTGCACCGTCATGCCCGGTCCCGCGGCGGCGCGGTCCTGCCAGAACAGGGCCAGCACCAGGCACAAAAAGACCCCCGTGATCCCCAAGAGGACCCATTCACTTTTGGATGGTTTTCCTGGTCTTGTCACTGTTGAACTCCCGCATTTTTTTTGGTATACTAAACAGTAGGATGTCGAATCCCGGCGAATGGCGTTCCCGTCGTGCGCCGATACAGAAAGATTATATCACAGATCACAGGAGTTGGACATGAAAACGAACCGCTTTTTTTCTGTTTTTTTGCTGATGGTCCTGCTGACCTCTTTGTTGATCACCCCACCGGCCCTGGCAGAGGAAACCGCATCCCAGGCGGCGCCGCAGCAGCACTCCAAGGCTGCGCTGCTGGTGGACGCCAACACCGGCGCCGTGGTATATGCGCTCAATGAGCATCAGGAGCTCTATCCCGCCAGCACCACCAAGATCATGACCGCCCTGCTGGTACTGGAGGCGGTGGACGAGGGGAAGCTGTCCATGGGCGACGAGCTGACCGCCTCCCGGGCCGCCATGACCACGGGCCTGTCCGAGGACGGCAGCACCGCCAACATCAAAGAGGGCGAGATCATGACGGTGGAGGAATACCTCACCTGCATGCTGGTGGTCTCCGCCAACGAGGCGTGCAACGTGCTGGCGGAGGCGGTCTCCGGTTCTGTGGAGGCCTTTGTGGACGCCATGAACGCCAAGGCGGAGGAGCTGGGCTGTGAGAACACCCACTTCGTCAATACCTCCGGCCTCCATGACAGCCAGCACTACACCTCCGCCTGGGACCTGTATCTCATCACCGCCGAGGCCATGAAGTATGACGCCTTCATGCGCATCTGCGACACGGCCACAGCCACCATCCCCGCCACCAACCTCTCCGAAGCCCGGACCCTCCACACCTCCAACTACCTCATCGGCGCCTGGTGGTCCCGGGGGTATCTCTATGACGACGCCCACGGCATCAAGACCGGCTCCACCTCCCAGGCGGGTCACTGTCTGGTCTCCTCCGCCACCCGGGGCAGTCTCAGCTTCATCAGCGTGGTGCTGGGCGCCGACCGGGTGACCCTGGACGACGGCGAGATCCGCACGTACAGCTTCTACGACACCCGGCTCCTGTTCGACTGGGCCTTCGACAACTTCTCCTACCAGACCGTACTGACCTCCGACGAGCTGATCCGTGACGTGGGCGTGGCCCTGTCCAAGACGGACCGGGTCAGCGTCCATCCGGCGGAGGATGTGGAGCTGCTGCTGCCCAACGGCACCGACCCGGCCGATCTGGAGCGGGCACTGGATCTCCAGGACCCGGTGGACGCTCCCATCTCCCAGGGGCAGAGCCTGGGGACCATGACCCTCTCTCTGGACGGCCGGGAGCTGGCCACCGTGGAGCTGCTGGCTATGGCGGATGTGGAGGCGGATGGTCTGCTGGTGTTCTGGCGGAATGTGAAGGATTTTTTCAGCAAGACTGCCGTGCGGGTGGTCCTCATCGTACTGGGCGTGCTGATCCTGGCGCTGGTGCTCTGGAAGCTGACTTTGGGCCGGCGCCGTTACCGGTACGGCCGCAGCGTTGGCCGACGGAGCCGGGGCGGCGGATACCGGGGCCGCCGCAGATAATCTGCAAAGCTGGAAAAAGCAGCGGGAACACATTTGTTCCCGCTGCTTTTTTGCGCTTACAGATAAGTGACCAGCTCCTCCAGCGGCTTGCGGCTGGCGTGGAGCCGGGAGGGATGGGCTCCCTCCGCCGGATAGCCCAGGGGCAGCAGGGCGATGGGCACCAGACCCTTGAGCTGCTCCGGGAAGGCGGCACAGAGCTTCTCCGGGTCGAACATGCCCACATAGGTGGTGCCCAGGCCCAGGTCCGCGGCCTCCAGCATCATCTGGGTGGCGGCGATGGCGGCGTCGATCTCGCCGTGGTTCTTGCCGTCCTCCTCCCGCTTCCAGGCCTCCTCCGGGTCGTAGGACACCACCAGCATCACCGGGGCGTGGAGGTGGCAGCTGGCGCAGCGGTCCGCCTTCTCCTGGGCCTCGGGGCTACGCAGCACCAGGATCCGCTGGGGCTGAAGGTTGTGGGCGGTGGGGGCGCTGCGGCCGCTCTCCAGAACGGCCTGGAGCTTCTCCTCCTCCACCGGGCGATCACTGAATTTCCGCAGAGAGTAGCGCTCCGCGGCCAAGGTTGCAAAATCCATGGGACTCTCCCTTTCTTTTGTGTAGATACCCGGATTTTACCACATTGCCCCGCAGCGCGCAACGGTTTTCTCAGGTCATGGGCTCCTGCCAGTTGCTCTGCATAATCCGGTCGCACATCTCTCTGCGCCGCGTGTCATAAAATTCAATGAATTTCAGGGAATAAATGTCCGAGACGATGTAGCGGTCCCGGCCCGCCTGGTAGATGGTCACATAGTCGTTCCCCACGTCGTACAAGATTCCTTCCCAGGAGACCGTGTTCTGGGTCCCCACCAGGAAGGACGCCACCACATAGGTGCCGATGTATTTTGCCAGCATGGCCTTTAAAGAACCCCGGTAGGCCTCTTCCACACTGATGGGAGAATTGATGACCTCGCTGGGCAGATGGTTGCGAAAGTCCGTGCGGGTCCCGTCCTCAGGGACGGAACTGCCGGCCGTCGACAATCCGGTCATGGGACGGCCGGTGCCCATCATCGCCTGGCGGTTGGGCGCGATCTCCGTGGAGACGGCCGGTCCCTGGGGAGAAGTCCTGCTGATCTCGCCGGACCAGTCTCCGCTCTGTGCGGCGGGTGTGGCCGCGGGTGCGTGATTTGGATAATACTGCATAGTGACACCTCTCAAGTCTTGTAATATGCATCGGTGGGATTGTAAAAGCAGTGGTCGCCGATCCGGGTCTGCCAGTAGCCCACCTCCGAGGGAAAAAAGGGCCAGCAGTTGGGGCCAAAGGGATTGTAGAACCAGAGAGATTCCGCCACATCCGGCAGACGGTTCCCGGCGATGGCCCAGTCGGCGATATCGTAGTGGATCTGCTCCGGGTGCATGTTGTAGATGTTCTGGGGGTTGTAGGCGCCATTTTCTGTCTCGCTGGCGCAGACGAACTGATAGGGCTGGAAAATGATGTTGCGGATACTGCCCTGGCCCACCCGGGCATACTCGCCGCCGGTGGCATTGACCCGGTTCATCACCACGCCCGCCACGGCCTTCATGCCGTTTTCTCCCTCTCCGCCCGCCTCGCACTGGATCAGACGCGCCAGCAGCTCCCGGTCGGAATATGCCATGTGTCATCCCCTCACTTTGGTTGCTGTTCCATGGTATGCAGCAGCATCCTCACCGGTGAACGGCACAAAAAAGCCCCCGGCAGAAGCCGGGGGCTTTTGGTCACGCTCTTTTTTGTTCCTCGATGGCCTGACGGAACATCTCCTCCGTCTGGAAGATGGAATTGCGCAGGCTGTACTGCCCGGCATGGACGGCGTAGCGCCGCTCCATCTCCGCCCGCTCCTGCGGGTGGTCGATCCAGTAGTCGATCCGCTCCGCCAGGGCATCCACGTCCCCGGCGGGAAACAGGCTCCGTTCATCCAATGCGAACTGGGGCGTGGCAGACCGGGGAGAGTCGGCAATCACCGGCACCAGGCCGCAGGCAAAGGCCTCCATACAGCTCATGGCCTCGATCTCCGCGTCGGAGGTGTGTACGTACAGGTCCGCCATGTGGAGGATCTCCAGCAGGCGGGCAGGCTCATAAAAGCCCATGACGATGGGGTTGGGCAGCTTTTCCGCCAGGCGGCGGTACTTCTTCTCCAGAGGTCCCTTTCCCGCCAGAATCACCTGGATCTGCTGCGCGTGGCGGCACCGGGCCGCCGCCTCGATCAACTCGTCCTGGCGCTTCTCTCCGGCGTACCGACCCACCATCAGCACGTTGAAAAAGCCCTCCATCCACGGCTCCTTTGGCCGCTTGCCGTAGGTGTACTCCGGGCTGATGCCGTTGGAGATCACATGGAGCTGGGCGGTGTAGCCGTGGCTGCGCAGTTGGTCCGCGATCATATTGCTGGGGCAGTGGATGTGGGTGAAGCGGTTGAAAAAGGTGTCCCGGAAGCGGTTATAGACAAAGTCGTTGGCTCGCTTGCTGTTGCCCATGTGGAGCGTGAAGGTGATGTTCTCCGGCTGGCAGTGAAAGGCCGCCGTGTGGGGGATGCCCAGTTTTTCCACATGCCGCAGGCCCATGATCCCCAGGGGGGAGGGCATCATAAAGTGCACCACGTCCGCCCAGGCCGCCGCCTTCTCGAACACGTGGCGGTTGGGGATGGCCAGACGCATCCCCTGGCTGGTGATCAGGTGCTCCACCACCGGAAAAAAGCGCATCTGCCGCACAGCATATTTATAATCCGCAGGCTTGCCGGTGGCAATGACCCGGACCTCGTTGCCGTGGTCCCGGAGGGCCTGGGCAAAGCGGCGGGCGCTGATGGTGGTTCCGTTATTGGCGTCGTCAAACTGGTCGATGACCAATACGATCTTCATACGATTCTACCGTCTTTCTTGTGGGTTTGGCCGGGAAGGCGGAGGACCCCGGCGGGTGCCCCATTGTACCACTTTTTTGTGCCGCTGTCCACTGCCGCAGCCGTGAAAAAGCGAAAAGTGCTTTCTTTCGGCAAAAAAAGAGACCGCTTTTCAGCGGTCTCCCCGGCAGTTTTATCAGCCCTTGCGGCTCAGCGCCGCCTCAAGGCCCCGGGCGAACTGATCCGGACAGGAGGTGTCCTTGGGGCCGCAGTGGATCCCTTTCAGCCGGGCGATGGCCTCCTGGGCCGGCATCCCCTTCACCAGGGAGGAAATGCCCTGGAGGTTGCCGCTGCACCCGCCCAGGACCTCCAGCCGCTGGATGATGCCCTGGTCGTCCACCTCCACCCGCATCTCCTGGGAACAAACACCCCGGGGACGGAAGGAATAAGTCATGGTCGTCTCTCCTCTTTTTCTGGTCTCGCCGTTCAGAATAGCACACCCCGCGGCAAATAGCAAGGAAAACCGCGTCCGCGCTTGACAATATCGATATTCGACTATATACTGAGGGCAAGGAGAAATAACGATATTCGATATAGTGGAGGTGAGATCGTGGCCAGGGAGAAATTCCAAACCCTGACGGAGCAGATGTTCTATATCCTGCTGTGTCTGCGGCGGGAGTGCTGCGGCGCCGACATCATGACCCAGGTCCAGCAGCGCACCGGAGGCCGGGTCAATGTGGGCCCTGGAACGCTGTACAACCTGCTGGAGCAGTTCCTTTCCGCCGGCATGATCGCCGAGACCAAGGTGGAGGGCCGCAAGCGCAGCTATCTCATCACTGAAGCGGGCAAAACCGCCCTGGCGGAGGAATACCGCCGGCTGCAGCTGCTGGCCGCGGACTATGAGGCCTGCATGAGAGAGGAGGACGCCACATGAAGGACACCAAGCGGGAACTGAACCTGTACCAGCTTTTTGACTACCAAGGCGTGGAACGCCATCTGGAGGCCATGGCTGCCAAGGGCTGGCGTCTGGAGCGCATCGGAAACGCCTTTTGGAGATACCGCCGGTCAGCGCCGGCACAGGTGTCCTACGCCGTCACCTACGTCTCCGACGGCTCCATGTTCAACCCACGGCCCACGGACAGCCAGAACCGTCTGGATGAGCTGTGCGCCGCCGCCGGATGGGAGAAGGTCGGCGACTGGGCCCAAATGCAGATCTTCGTCTCAGAGCAGCCGGACCCGGTGCCGCTGGAGACGGAGGACGCCGTCCGCATCGAGGCCATCCACCGCTCCATGAAGAAAAACTTCCTGCCCAGCAATTATGCTCTGCTGGCGATGCCGCTGCTGTGGCTGCTCATCGCCTTCAGTAATTTCCGGCGGGATCCGCTGGACTTCTTCTCCAGCTCCAACGACTTTTTCCTGATCCTGCTGAGCACCCTGCTGCTGGTTCTTCAGGGGGTGAATCTGTCCGCCTACTACCGCTGGCGGAGGCGGTCGCTGACATCAGTGGCCCACGGGGGTGGCTGCGCCGCCACCGGCGGCTACCGCCGGTTCAATCTGGCAGCTCTGGGAGTGCTGGCAGCCATTACAGCGGCCTATCTGTTGTCCCTGATGCGGTGGCAGCGGTCCTCCATTGCCGCCTTTCTGCTGATCCTGCTGGCCTATGGCGGGATCCTCTTTCTGGTGCTCCGCACCCGGGATGGTCTGAAACGGGCCGGGGCCTCCAGGCGTCTCAACATCGCTCTGACGCTGCTGATGGATGTGGTGCTGGCAGTGGGGCTGGTGAGTCTGCTGACCTTCGGCATACTGCGGCTGGGCTGGTTCACCGGGGAGGGAGACACCTACCTCTATCAGGGACAGGAATGGCAGACGGACCCGCCGGCCATCCCCCTGACGGCGGAGGAGCTGACCGGCATCTCCTATGCGCACATCCGCCGGTGGGATTTGGGGGACGGCTCCTTTCTCATGAGCCGGCACACGTACTCGGAGACCGCCCGGCAGGACGCCGCATCCGGAGACACCCGTTACCACCTCAGCTACACCATCACCCGCACCGGCATCGCCCGGCTCTATGACCTGGTCCTGGAGGATACCATGGCCAACGACGACCTGGAGTTCTGGGAGATCACCTGGCAGAAAACCGATCCGATGCCCTGGGGCGCGGAGGCTGTCTGGCGGCGGTATCTGGACGGTGCGCCCACGGACACGTGGCTGCTGTGCTGGCCGGGGCAGATCGCGGAGCTGGAGCTGGACGGAGAGCCGGACGAGGCCCAGATGGCCGTCGCCGGAGCGGCCCTGGCGCCGGAGCGCTGACGGCCTGCAACGTCCATTCGCTCTCCAAAAGAGGACCGGCGGGAATACAGATCGTTATTTATCTTGCATTTTATACCAAAAGGCCGCCCGACCGGGCGGCCTTTTGGCTGGGAGGGGGAAACAGAAAGGGCTATGTCCTCAAGCCTGCTGGATACGCTTCTGGGTCTTTTGCTCCAGCACCAGCCGGTCGGCGATCATAGCGATGAATTCACTGTTGGTGGGCTTGCCCTTGGCGTTGGAGACCGTGTAGCCGAAGTACTTTTGCAATGTCTCCAGATCGCCCCGGTCCCAGGCCACCTCAATGGCGTGGCGGATGGCCCGCTCCACCCGGGAGGCGGTGGTACCGAACCGCTTGGCCACCTCGGGGTACAGGACCTTGGTGACGGCGTTGATCACATCCATGTCGTCCACGGCGATCATGATGGCCTCCCGCAGGTACTGATAGCCCTTGATGTGGGCGGGGACGCCGATCTCGTGGATCACGGCGGTCACCAGGTTCTTCAGCTCCGCCGGGTGCTCCACCGCCGCCGGGGCCGTGCCGAAGGCCGCCCGCATCCGGTCCATGAGGGCCTCCGGATCACAGGGCTTGGGCAGGAAGTAACAGGCACCCAGTTCCCGGGCCTCCGCCACCACCTGGTCGCTGCAAAAGGCGGACAGCAGCACCACCTTGGGGTTGCCCAGCTCCTTGAGCTGCTTCATGACGCTCAGTCCATCCACCACCGGCAGCACCACGTCCATCACTACCAGGTCCGGCCGGCACTGCTCCGCCAGCCGCAGGGCCTCCGCGCCGTCTCCGGCGGAGGCCGCGACGCTGAACTCCCCCGCTTGTTCCATAGCCTCCCGCAGCATGGCGCGGAATTCCTCATTGGCATCTGCCAGTAGTACGGTTCTTCTGATGTCCATGTTCTCCCAGTCCTTTTTTCAGAATTTTTCAGCAATCAAACCTGCTTTTCAGCGGGGCTCCACGCCGTTTTTCCATCCACGGCGCCCCTCGCCCCCTTTGCGACGGATTCGCAGAGCTTGGAATCACGTTTTCTATAAATTACCATAAACTTACAGTCTTTGCAAGCGCGAACTGTAAATAAATCCCAAAAATCATTCGACGGTTTCTGCCACCTCCCGCGCGGCGGTCTTCCCTTTCCCGCCGCTTTGTGCTAAAATCGGGACATCTGAACGAAAAAGGCGGCGGTAAAATGGAGCTATTGGAGCAGATCAGGGCCTTTCAGCCCTGGAACCCCCAGGAGGAGCAGGACCGGGCGGAGCTGCTGCGGCGGCTGGGCAGCGGCGAGGCGCTGTATACCCGGGACAATGCCTCCGCTCACCTGACAGCCTCGGCCTGGGTGGTGAGCCCGGACCGGCGGCAGGTGCTGATGGCGTATCACAATCTGTACGGGTCCTGGGCCTGGCTGGGCGGCCACGCCGACGGGGAGCGGGACCTGCTGGCGGTGGCCCTGCGGGAGGTCCGGGAGGAGAGCGGCCTTGTGAACGTGCGGCCGGTGTCGCCGGAGATCTACTCCCTGGAGATCCTGACCGTGGACGGCCACGAGAAGCGGGGCGTGTACGTCTCCTCCCACCTGCATCTCAACGTCACCTATCTGCTGGAGGCAGACCCGGCGGACCCGGTGCGCCGCAAGCCCGATGAGAACAGCGCCGTGGGCTGGTTCGGCCTGGAGGAGGCGGTGGCGGCCTCCTCAGAGCCCTGGTTCCGGGAGCGGATCTACAAAAAGCTCAACGCCAAGCTGGCCTTGGTATGAGCCGCGGCTCGTCCGTATCCTTCATCTCATGATATGGAAAATTGTTCTCCTCGTCAAGTACCCGTGACACAGGCCCGCCGGTGATCCGGCGGGCCTGCTGCGTGAGCGGCCGGTCAGGCGGCCTGCCCCGCTTTGAGCATAGTTTCCATCAAAATTCCATATCCTTTGGTTGGGTCATTCAGCAGCACATGGGTCACGGCGCCCACAAATTTTCCGTTCTGCAAAATGGGGCTGCCGCTCATGCCCTGGACGATGCCGCCGGTGGCGGCGATCAGTTCCGGGTCTGTCACGGAGATCACCAGGTCCCGCCCGTCTGCGGAACCCTCTACGATCTGTAAAATTTCCACATCATATTCCGCCACGTGATCGCCCTCCACATTGGAGAGAATCACCGCCGGGCCGGTTCGGACCTCCGAGGCCTTCGCCACCGGCAGCGCACCGGTCAGGCTCTCGGTAAAATCGCTCTCTTCCACTGTGCCGAACACGCCGGAGGCGGTGTTGGCAGACAACGTACCCAGATCCCGGGTCAGGTCAAAATCTCCCCGCAGCTCCCCGGCCGCGCCGGAGGCGCCCTTTTTCACCGCCTTGACGGTGGAGGGCAGGATGGAGCCGGAGGAGAAGGGCATCAGCTGGGCCGTGTCCACGTCGGTGATGCCGTGGCCCAGAGCGCCGAACGCACCGGTGGCCGGGTCATAATAGGTCATGGTGCCGATGCCGGCCATGCTGTCCCGGATCCAGGCACCGATGGCATACTGGCCCTGGTCGTTGGGACGGGGCTCCACCTCCAATGTCATGCTCTCGCCGCCCCGGCGGATCTGGAGGTCCGTGGCGTCGCCGCCGTTCTCCTGGAGCAGGGTCTGGAACTGCTCCGTGGAGGTGACGGACACGCCGCCGCACTTGACGATGACGTCGCCGGTCTGGAGGCCGCAGTCCTTGGCGGGGGTCCCGCCGTCGGAGAGCTTCACCACCAGCACGCCTCTTGCGAACAGCTTGATGCCGATGGTGTGGCCCACGGGCACCAGCATCCGGGCGGAGGATTCACTGCCGGCGGCCGAGGCCGTCACACCGGCGCCGAAGGGCGCCGTGCACAGCAGCAATGCCAGAAGGAGTGCCGCGCCGCCCCGCAGCACACCGTTCGCTTTTTGAAATGGTCCATACAAATGAAATCACCCCTTTCTCAAACGCAGCCGGCAAACGTCGAAATTTGCCGGCACCGTTATCATCTGCCGCAGAGGTGAAATCAGCCCATACAAAAACCGCCAGCGCCGCCATGGCAGCATTCGGAAACCGGGACGGCGCCAAGATATACAAAGGACCCGCAGGCAAACTCCTGCGGGTCCTTCCAAAAATATTCAATCCCGTTTGTTGAAAATTTTGAAAATATCGTCGAAGGGATCTTCCTCCGGCTCCTGGGGCTTGGGCACATCCTCCTCCTGAAGGGGCACCGGAGCCGGAGCGGCGTTGGAAGCGGGCTGCTGGGACGCGGCCATCTTGGGCAGGTCGCCCGGCGCCTTGTCGAAGCCGGTGGCGATAACGGTGACGCGGATCTCGTCGTCCAGCGTCTCATCGAAGGTGGCGCCGAAGATGGTGAGGGCGTCGGGATGGACGGCGGCCTGGACCAGGCTGGCGGCCTGCTCCACTTCCTCCAGTCCGATGTCCATGGAGCCGGTGACATTGATGAGGACGCCCTTGGCCCCCTCGATGGAGGTCTCCAGCAGGGGGCTGGAAATGGCCATCTTGGCGGCCTCCTCGGCCTTGCCCTTGCCGGCGGCCCGGCCCACGCCCATGTGGGCCATGCCGGCGTTTTTCATGATGGCGGTGACGTCCGCAAAATCCAGGTTGATGAAGCCGGTGTCCCGAATCAGGTCGGAGATGGACTGCACCGCCTGGCGCAGCACATCGTCGGCGATCTCGAAGGCGTTGGCAAAGGTGATCTTCTGGTCCGTGGCGTGCTTGAGCCGCTCGTTGGGGATGATGACCAGGGAGTCCACCTTCCCCTCCAGCTCGGCGATGCCGGCCTCGGCCTGCTGCATCCGGCGGCGCCCCTCAAAGCCGAAGGGCTTGGTGACCACCGCCACGGTGAGGATATCCATTTCCTTGGCGATCTCCGCCACAATGGGCGCGCCGCCGGTGCCGGTGCCGCCGCCCATGCCGGCGGTGATGAACACCATGTCGGTGTCCTCCAGCGCCTTGGCGATCTGGTTGCGGCTCTCCTCGGCGCTCTTGCGGCCCACCTCGGGATCGGAACCGGCGCCCTGGCCGTGGGTCAGCTTTTCGCCGATCTGAATTTTATAGTTGGCGCTGGAGACGTTCAGCGCCTGCTTGTCGGTGTTGACCGCCACGAAGTCCACGCCCTTGGTGCCGCTGCGGACCATGCGGTTGACCACATTGTTGCCGCCGCCGCCCACGCCGATGACCTTGATATTGACAACGGTATCGGGACCGGTCTCCAATCCAAATGCCATAGTGGTGCCTCCTACTATCATTTGTAGAAAAGGGGAAAAACCCCCTCTTGATCTCACAATATCCTGTGGTTTCGATATTTAGTTTATTGTATGACACTTTCCCCTTCCGGTCAAGTGCCTCTCTTCCTTTTCCCCAGGTTTTTTCCCGGCGGATCCGGGAATTTTCCGTCGGATCCCGGCGCCGCCCGCTCAGGAGGGGATGAAATTCACCTTGCCGTCGTCGCCGGTGAGCTGGATGGTGCCGCCCTGGTTGTTCTGAATGGAAGTCTCTTCCAGACTGACCGTCAAAAACCGCAGCTTGTAATCGTAGTCCGCCCCATAGGGCAGTTCCACCACGAAGCGGCCGGCGTAGTCCATCCGCAGCACCGCCAGGTCCTCCAGGTGGATGGCGTCCACCTGGTCCAGCAGGTCCGCCTCCTCCAGCGCCGAGAGCAGGTCCAGCAGGCTCTGCTGTTGGGAGGCGTACTCCGTGGCCAGAGCCAGCGGCGTGCCCACGGAGGGCGCCAGCAGCTCGCAGCCGTCGATGACGGCGTACTGCTCCGCGGCGGAGGGCTCTGCCTGCTCCACAATCTTTCCGGCAGGGCTCACCAGCCAGGCGCTGCCGTCCTGGACCACCGCCAGGGGCGTGCTGCACTCCGTCACCTGGATCACCAGGGTGTCCGGCAGGCTGCGGCTGATCCGCAGCTCCTGGACATAGGGCAGCGCCGCCTTGATGCTCTGGTCCACGCTGTATTTGTTCAGCAGAAAGAGGTTGTCGCCGGTGCTGACGCCGGAGGCGTCGATGATCTCCTGAGCGGAATAGCGCGCCGTGCCGCTGACCTCGATGGTGTCCACCCGGAAAAACAGCGTCAGAGCCGCCACCACCACGGCGCAGATGGCCAGCGTGGACAAGAGCTTATAGAGGAAGCCGAAGCTTCCCCTTCTCCGCCGGCGATTGGAATTCCTGCGTCTGGCCATAGTCCTGCTCCTAGCGTTCTTCTGTCTCCACGCGGACGATGTCCGCCCCCAGGGCCCGCAGGTCCCGGGCAATGTCCTCATAGCCCCGGTCGATGTGGCAGATCTCGGAGACCTGGGTCTCCCCCTCCGCCCCCAGGGCCGCTACGCACAGCGCCGCCCCGCCCCGCAGGTCCGTGCACCGGACCGGCGCGCCGTGGAGGGTCTCCACGCCGGTGACCACCGCCGTCCGGCCGGACACCCGGATCCGGGCGCCCATGCGGGTCAGCTCATCCACATGGCGGTAGCGGTTTTCAAAGATGTTCTCCTCAAACACCGTGGTCCCCCGGCTGCGCAGCAGCGCTGCCATCAGCACCGCCTGGGCGTCGGTG
>OLGB01002049.1_pt1 | contig 22486 bp, 22 predicted proteins | sample 1605691 | NCBI WGS metagenome assembly OLGB01 (sample SAMEA3888925, study PRJEB22519) | human gut metagenome | biome: human gut; feature: human-associated habitat; material: faeces | place: Denmark | collected 2010 | reverse complement strand
GCAAGGTTTCCTTACGCCGTTCGCCGCCCGGCGAGCGCAGCGAGTAGGCGAACGGTGCAGATCTCGGCGGAAAAGATCGCCGCAGGCGAGCTTTTTCGACGGCCTGAGGCCCCCGGCGCAAACGCGCCGGGGGCCCTTTTTTGGCATATTCACAAATCATCCGCATCCTGCACGGGATGCCCGCCGTCCTGGGCCGTGCCGGTGTAGCTGCCCAGCACGTCGGTGCTTTGAGGCTCATCGGCCATATGGGACAGGTCGCAAAGCGTTTTGGGGTCCGGCTTGGGAGTGGAAGGGGTGTGCATGCTGTCGCCTCCTTGCGCCGCGCGGGGCGGCGGTTTGAGCCTAGCATGCGCCAAACGGCGGCGGGCTATACGCCCTCAGGGATGGGCGGTATAGCGCGCCTCAACGATGGCGGTGGCGGTCAGCCCGTCCGCGCCGCCGGTGGCGGAGGGCTGCGAGGCAAGGCTGATTTCGGTCAGGCTGCACAATTCGTCCAGCGTGAGGCCGGCGGCCTGGGCCAGCAGCCGCGCCTTGCGCACGGCGTCCGCGGCGGCCTGGCCGAGCGCCTGGCTGTACGCCTCGTCATAGGAGGAGCTTTCAAAGCTTAGCTCGTAGCTGGACTGCGCGCCGCAGGAAATGGCGGCGTCAATCACCTCGCCCACGCGGGCGGTATCGCGCACGCGCACCACCAGGTCGCTTGCAAGGCTGTAACCGGCAAGGGTTTTCTTTTCGGTAAGCTTGGTGTACTGGTAATCATACACGGTATCCACATCATAGCAGGTGCTGTGCACATCCTCGCGGGAAACGCCCATTTGCTCCAGCGCGGCGGTAAGCGCCTCCAGCACGCCCGCATACTGCGCCTGCGCGTCGCTGACGGTTGCGCCGGAGGCCTGCACGCCCAATGTGAGCATGGCGATATCCGCCTCCAGCGCCACGCTGGCCGAGCCCGTGGCGCAGACGACGGTTTGCGCTTCGCCGGGCACGGCGGCGGACGCGGGAACGGATTGGGCCAGCGCAAGGGGCGTTGCCAATGTAAGCGTGAGAACGGTTAGCAGTATCAACAGGCGTTTCAAGCGTCATTCCTCCCCGGAAGAAGTATTGTTCCGCTTTGCGCGGCGGCGGCGCACAACAAGCCACAGCACGGCGGCCGCCGCGGCTGCGGGCAGCGCCCAGGGCAACGCCATCGCCACAAACACCAGCATATCGCGCAGGAAGCGCCCCAGCCACTCAACCGACGCGCCCAGCGCCGCGCGGATGCGCTCGCCCAGGCTTACATCGGTCGCGGAGGCGCTTTGCGCGGCGGTTTCCTCAATGAGGGTAACGCTTACGGCGCTCATGTCCACCTGGCGGTCGATATCGCGCTGGGAGGTTTCGTAACGGTCGATCTGGTACTGGGTATCGGAAATGGCGGTTTCAATCTGAATCAGGCTTTCCACGTCCTCGGCCTGCTTGATAAGCTCGTTTAGGCGGGCGAGCTTATCGCGCAGGGTTTGCAGGCGGGCGGCGTTATCGGTATATTCCACGGTCATATCGGTGGTGCTTTCGGAGCGGTCGGTCACGCGGCCTATGCCGGAAACCCCGCTTAAAAACGCGTCCAGCTGCCCGGAGGGCACGCGCAGGCTCATATGCAGGCGGCGGGGGGTATCGCTTTGGCTGTCGCTATACTGGTAAAGGCTTTCCACATAGCCGTTCAGGCTTTCCAGAAGCGCCTCGACGCGCTGGCTGTCGGCGTCAAAATCCGTTGAGCGCAGGGTAAGGCCGGCGGTGCGCACAAGCTTGCGCCCGCTTTGCGCCTGCGGGGCCAGCCCGGCCTCCGTAGCGCTGCCGCCCGTATCCATCATGGCGTCTTCGGTTATCGCGCCATCCGTTTCGGAGGCGGCGGAATAGAGCGCGCCGTTGGCGGACTGCTGCGAGCTGGAACGCGCCGAGGGCGCAACGGCGGCGGTTTTGGCGGCGGAGCGGCTCGCCGGCGCGGTATCGCCGTTCAGGCCGGGCTGGGCCGTGCCGGCCCACAGGCTGCCGGCAACCAGCACAAGCGCGGCGCAGGCCGGTGCGAAAACGCGCCATAGGGTTCGTTTGGTATGGGGCTTTTGTGTCATTTGAAGGCTCTCCTCTCGTCTTACGGCGGCGCGCCAGCCGGTTTCGAACCCGGCTGGCACGTCCTGCGCGTGATACAGGCGGCTTAACGCCTGCTCGAATTCGTCATGGCCATTAGGCATGCGTAAGCCTCCCTTCACAATGAAAAAACGAGCGAAGCCCAAAAAAGTTCCCAGGAAATTAGCCGGATGCTTCCAGCCGGGCGCGCAGGGCCGCCTTGGCGCGGCTCAGCCGGCTTTTGACCGTGCCCTCGCGCAGGCCGGTGGCCCGGGCGATGGCCTCATAGCTCATGCCTTCGCCATAGAACAGGGCGATGAGGGCCTGCTGCTCCTCGGGCAGGGTGTTGACGGCCTGCCAAAGCCGCTCGTCCCCGGCGGAGCGCACATAAGCGTCCTCCGGGGTGGGGGCGGGGTCGGCAGGGTCGCCGCGCGCTTCGCGCCACTCGTCCAGGGCGGCGGTTTCCCGCTGATAGCGCGCGCTTTTGAGGATATCCAAGCAGGTGTTGTGCGCGATGCGGAACAGCCACGTGGCTACGCCCGAGCCCCTAAAGCGCCCAAAGGCGCGGAAGGCGCGCAGCATGCTTTCCTGCGCCGCGTCCTCGGCCTCGTGAGGGTCCTTGAGCATATGCAGGCAGTGGCGGTACACCATGGCGGAATAGGGCGCGCAAAGCCGCTCAAAGGCCTGGGCCTGCGTTTCTTTGAACATGCGCGCATCTCCTTTCCGCGCGGTTTGGATGGGATGGTGGTATTATACGCCGGTTTCGGGCGGGGCGCAAGAGGCGCAATGGCGGCATGCCGCTTTGCGGGCCGTAACGCCAAAAAACCCCCAAATCTCCCAAAAACCTTTGTTTGCGCGTTTTCACTGCATATGATACAATACCTACCGTCACCTTTTTTGGAAAAGAACGGAGGAACCTATCGTATGCTGTATCACGATTCCTACGACCCCAAATATCGCAGCCCCATCGGCCCGGTGAAGGCCGGCGGGCGACTGACGCTTCGCTTTTTATGCGACGAAAGCCCCGAGGTGCTGCTTCGCACCTGGGACGGCGGCGAAGCGTTTTATCCCATGGCAATGGTGGGCGAAAACCTGTACGAGGCCACGATAAGCGCGCCGGAGGAGCCCATGCTGTTCTGGTACGACTTTGTAATTCGCTATGCGCAGGGCGAGGCGCGCTACGGCACATCCTACGACCAGCTTGGCGGCATGGGCGCTTGTTACGAGGGCCAGCCTCACAGCTACCAGGTAACGGTGTACGACCCCGCGTATGAAACGCCGGAATACCTGCGCAAGGGCGTGGTGTACCAAATCTTCCCGGACCGCTTCTTCAAGGACAAAAACGGGCAGAAGGGCCGGGTGCGCAAAATCGCCGCCGCGCACCCGGAGGCCGCCTTCCATGAAAGCTGGGAGGAGGCCCCCACCCTGGACATTGACCCCGAAAACAGCGATAACCGCGCGCTGGACTTCTTTGGCGGCACGCTGCGCGGGATAAAGCAAAAGCTGGATTACCTGGAGGAGCTGGGCGTGACGGTGCTGTACCTGAACCCCATCTTCCGGGCCCGCACCAACCACCGCTACGATACCGGCGACTATGCCGAGATCGACCCCATCCTGGGCGACGAAAGCGCCTTTGAGGAGCTTTGCAGGGCCGCCGCGGCGCGCGGAATGCATATCATGCTAGACGGCGTGTTCAGCCATACCGGCGCGGATAGCAGGTATTTCAACCGCTTTGGCCGCTACGATACCCTGGGCGCGTACCAAAGCCCCGAAAGCCCCTATTACGCCTGGTACCACTTTGACCGCTTCCCGGACGAATACCGCACCTGGTGGGGCTTTTACACCCTGCCCGCCGTGGATAAGGACAACGCGGACTACCGCCGCTACCTGCTGGACGGCCAAACCGGCGTAATGCCCGGCTGGGTGAAGCGCGGCGCCTGCGGCTGGCGGCTGGACGTGGCCGACGAGCTGCCCGTGGACTTGCTAAGGGAGATGCGCGGAGCGCTAAAGAAGGCCGATCCCGAAGCGGTGCTGCTGGGCGAGGTGTGGGAGGACGCGAGCAACAAAACCGCCTACGGCGTGCCGCGCTGCTACTGCCTGGGCGATACGCTGGACAGCGTGATGAACTATCCCCTGCGGCGCGCGGTGATTGACTTTTTCACCGGCGGCATAGACGCCGGGCAGCTGCGCAGGGTGATTTTGCACCAGCAGGAGGTGTATCCCGCGCCGTTCTACTATTCGCTGATGAACCTGCTGGGCAGCCACGACCGTGTGCGCATCCTCAACGCCCTTTGCGGCTGGGACCGCGAGGGGGCCATCCAGATGGACCGCGCCGAGGCGCAGAAGGTGGCCCTGGGCAAGCGCGAGCTGAAAACCGCGAAGAAGCGCTACCTGGAGGCGCTGCGCCTGCTGTGCGCCCTGCCCGGCGCGCCCACCGTGTACTATGGCGATGAAATTGGCATGACCGGCATGGCTGACCCCTGGAACCGCGCGCCCATGCGCTGGGACGATCAGGACGAAAAGCTGCGCGGCGCGGTGGCCGGGCTGCTTCACAAGCGCCGCGGCACGCCCATGCTGCAAACCGGCTTCCTGGCCGTGGAAGCGCCCGACGCCGATACGCTGTGCGTTACCCGCTTTGCCCAGGACGGCCTGGATGTGTTTGGGCAGCCGCTTTCCGGCAAGGCGGTGCATGTGAAAATAAGCCGCTAAAGCGCCGCTAAAAGCGCCCGCGCCCCGAATGGGGAGTGCGCGGGCGCTTTTGCGGCATATGGCGGCTTTGGAACGGGCGGAGCGCTGCTTTGGAGCGGCCACGCTGTTGTTTTCAAACGGCGCGTATTGCGCGGGTTCGGGGTTGATGCTATAATATTACTGTATACATCATAAGGAGGGTGCCGTTTTGACTGCCCGGGATTATATCAAAAAAAACCTGAACCTGCCAAATGTGCTCACGCTCATCCGGCTTTGCCTGGTGCCCGTGTATGTGGCGTTTTTTGCGCGGGGCATGAAATATGCGGCGCTTATTACCTTTTTGGCCGCCAGCTTTACCGATTTGCTGGACGGGCGCATCGCCCGCCGTTTTCACCTGATCACGGATTTTGGCAAGCTGATGGATCCCTTTGCCGACAAGGTGATGGTGCTTACCGCCATGGCCAGCATGGCTATTGGCAACCAGGCCATTGCGCCGGTGATTCCCTGGGCGGCGGTGATCATCCTGCTGGGCAAGGAGCTGGTGATGGTGATAGGCGGTGTGGCGCTACTTAAGCATGGCATTGTGGTGTATTCCAGCATGATTGGCAAGGTGGCGCACTGCGTGTTCATCGCCAGCCTGATTGCAAGCTACTTCCACGACTGGTTCCTGGGGGCGTGCCCGGGCTGGCCGCTTACCCCGGATTTGATTCTTCTGTGGCTGGCTGTGTGCCTAACCCTGTGCGCGCTGGCGTTCTATGTGAACCAATCCGTGAAAACCGCAAAGGAAAAGGGCATTTTATAACGCAAAAAATCTCCCGCCCGGGTTTTTGCCAGGCCGGGAGATTTTTTGCCGTTTGCATGCTATACGATTCCAAAAGGAGGAAGCCCCATGAACCGAACCGTTATTCCGCCAGGGTACGAGCCCAAGCTTTCCCTGTATGAAACGCAGGCGGCCATCAGCCTGATCAAGCGCGCCTTTCAGGATCATCTTGCGCAGAAGCTAAGCTTGAAGCGCGTGTCCGCCCCCTTGTTTGTAGATCCCAAAAGCGGCTTGAACGACGATCTCAACGGCGTGGAGCGCCCCGTTTCCTTTGACATCCCCGCGGCGGGGATGGAAGCGCAGGTGGTGCATTCCCTGGCAAAGTGGAAGCGCATGGCCCTCTACCGCTACGACTTCCATCCCGGCAAGGGCATCTACACGGACATGAACGCCATCCGCCGCGACGAGGAGCTGGATAACCTCCATTCCATCTACGTGGACCAATGGGATTGGGAGCGCGTGATCGTGCGCGAGATGCGCACGGTTCCCTTTCTTCAGTCCACCGTACGCGACATTGCGGAATGCATCAGCGACGCTTCCCTGATTGTGAACGGCCGCTATCCCAGGCTGCGCACCCAGCTGGAGAGCGATGTGACGTTTATTACCGCGCAGGAGCTTTTGGACCTTTATCCCGATAAAACGCCCAAGGAGCGGGAGAACGCCTTTGTGCGGGAGCATCCCATCACGTTTTTGATGGGCGTGGGCCATAAGCTTTCCAACGGCCAGCCGCACGACGGCCGCGCGCCCGACTATGACGACTGGAACCTAAACGGCGACCTTTTGTATTACAGCCCCCAGCTTGACCGGGCCATCGAGATCAGCTCCATGGGCATTCGCGTGGACAGCGAATCCCTGGATCGGCAGCTCACCCTTGCCGGCTGCGACCACCGGCGCGGGCTGCCCTTCCACCGCATGCTCCTTTCGGGCGAGCTGCCCCTTACCATCGGCGGCGGCATAGGCCAAAGCCGCCTGTGCATGCTGCTGCTTGGCAAGGCCCATATCGGCGAGGTGCAGTCCTCCATCTGGGATGCGGACACCCAGCGGAAATGCCGCGAAGCGGGGATAACGCTTCTGTAAATGGAAAAACCGGGGCCCGCGGCCTTCAGGGAGCCTCCCTGAACAGGCCGCGGGCTTCGTTATAGATGCGCACAATATCGCGCAAAAGCTCAAAATGCTCGAAATCCTGCGAGTAAACGATGTTGACCTCCCGCATCATGCTCAGGTTTTCAATGGGCAACGCAACAATTTTGTTCTTGCGCAGCTCGTCCAGGCAGGCGCTTTTGGCAAGCACCGACACGCCGAAATCATGGCGGATCAAATCCTTGATGGTAGCGATGTTGTTGATTTCCAAAACGACGTTAAAATCGTCTATGGAAAGGTTCTGGCTTTCCAGGGAGGCGATGAACTGGTTGCGGGTATTGGAATCCGGCAGGCGCAGAATCAGCTTTTCCCGCTTGAGCTCGTCGATGGTGACAAGGCTTTTTTTCGCCAGCGGATGGGTTGGCGATACAACCAGCACAAGGCAGTCGGTATCCAGCATGAGGCTGCGAAGGGCCGGGTCGCTGTTGCGGCCCTCCACAATGATTAAATCAAGCTCGTAGGTTTTGAGCATATCATAAAGATTGCTTATGGTATCAGTGATGATTGTAATCTTGAACCCGCTATGAACGCTGACATATTTGGCAAGCGCCTCCGCGATGGGGTTGCTCTCCGCCGTGTGGGTGATGCCGATGGTCAGGCTGGTGATGTGCTGCTTTTCGCTGCTGAGCTCGCGGGACAGGTTATGGGAGAGGGCCATTATGCGCTTTGCATATTTCAAAACGGTTTCCCCCTCATGGGTCAGGCGGATTTGATGGTTTGCGCGGTCAAAGATGCGCACGCCCAATTGCTGCTCCAACTGGCGGATATGCTGGCTGACCGCTGATTGGGTTAACGATAGCTGTTCCGCCGCGCGGGTAAAGCTTCCGGCCTCCGCTACCCTGATTAAGGAATAGAGCCTTGGGTCAACCATTTTTCTTCCTCCATTAAAATTTGTAATGGGACTATTGCAATTCAGTATTTGACATAATGCTGAATTTGTGTTTTGATTCTCTAATCATAGGTTATGGCATGCGGAATGTCAAGCTCTTGGCAGGAGGATGGAAATGATGTTGTTTGTGGAAATGCTGCACCAAAGCTTTACGGTGGGACGGGAAATAGAACTGCTTGTACGTGTGCTTGCGGCTTGTATATGCGGCGCGGTTATTGGTGTGGAGCGCTCCCGCAGGCTGAAGGAGGCCGGCGTGCGCACCCATGTGCTGGTTGCCTGTACCGCCACGGTGATTATGATCGTATCGAAATACGGCTTTGCCGATCTGGGCGCCAGCGCCAGTTCCTTCGCGGGCACGCGCGGGGCCGATCCCGCCCGTTTGGCGGCGCAGGTGGTTAGCGGCATCAGCTTTTTGGGCGCGGGCGTGATTTTCAAAAACGGAAGCACCATCAAGGGCTTGACCACGGCGGCAGGCATGTGGGCGACTGCCGGCATCGGCCTGGCCTTTGGAGCGGGCATGTACATTTTGGGGCTGTTTGCCACGGCCCTGGTTGTGGTCATCCAGGTACTGATGCACAAAATCCCCGTGGGTAACGACGCGTATCACACCTGCCGTTTGGAGATTACCGTTAACGATACCGACGCGTTTAAGCAGACGCTTCAGGCGCAGCTGACCCAGTGGCGCGCCCAGGTTGTTGAAACCCGCATTACCCGCAATGACGATACCACTACCTGCTATGCCCTGACCATCAAAACGGACCGCTCCGTAACCCATGAGGACCTTATGCAGTTTATGGAAGGCAACCAGGGCATTGTTTCCTTTTCCGGCTCGCTGGATATATAAGGAGGGCAGCGGGAGGCCGCCAAGCCAAGATATGGGAACGGCAACCACCGCCCAAAGGAGGCAATTTCGCAATAAGGGCAAGGGCGCCGCAAGCCAAAACGGCTTGCGGCGCCCTTTTTTGTACGAACCCGCTATCCTGCTTTCAAACAGGGGGGCAAAGCGTTTGTGGCGCTATTTGGCAAAGAGAAAACTGTAACGCTGCCATCCGGGCTTTCATGCTCAGGCTTCTTTCAACAGAGGAGTTAATTTGTTCTTGTTTGCCTGCCGTATAACAATTTTGGCTGTCTGAAGCCCGAAATGGCAAATTCTCCCGAACACGCCTTATCTCATTGCTTTTTTGGAATGTGCTATGCTTTCTACTAACATGTAACCACCTGATATCAATGAGATTTGGAATGGGTAGTTGATATTGTTCTATAGTAAGTTGTGTATGTACCGTCACTCCCATAGGAACATTTCATGCATTGATAGTAATGCCATTCCTGTTTAGCGGTAACAGTGCAAGTATCAGGCATACTAGAACACGGTGTTTTTTTGTAAACATAACCATGTTCATAGCATTTGAATTTTTGGTTTGTCCCCGGATTGTGATAGCCTTCGCCTCCACCGCAGTTGAAATAGTGCTGATTTCCACAACCGTTAAGGGCAAAAGCACTTTCGATCGTAGTAACGCAGATCAACAAAACCAATCCAATAAGCATAACTTTTTTCATGGTGATTCAGTCCTTTTAATTTTATTTTTGGTGTGGAAAGTGTTCGAATTCTGTTGGCTTTGTAAGAAGAATTTTTTAAAACGTTCTATCCGTACTATTTCCCTTTGGGTGCTATCTTGCAAGAATTATGGTATACTAGGCGTAGTCCTTGTAAGATGCCATCGCTTATGGCGATGGACGCCCGCCAGCACATTTTGCAAGGACTTTTTATTTGCGTATACTGGATTGCCAGAATTTCTCCTTTGCAATCATTTGTACCACCTCCCCGCATTTTGGATTACACCATATCGGCCTGACGCTGCCAAGCCGTTGATGACGGATTAGCTTTTGCTCAATATGATTGGGCGGCGGCTGGTTTTGCATGATTGCCCGGCCTTCCCAATGCCGGTTTCCTCCTTAAAGCTTGCGGAGGAAATACTCCCAACCATATTGAAGAGTGATACCGCGCGAGGATGAAGATGCCATTACTCCCCTAACGAAACGGCAGACAGCAATTTGATAGCCCCCCGCGAAAACGGTTCAAATCCAGAAATGATATTGAAACGGTATCGCTGGTGGAGCAATCGAAGCTGTTTCAGCGGGATTCCTTCAAAATGATCTTGTGGGTGGCAAAGAACTCATGGGCTACCTGGTTTCCTGGCATGCCTTCGAATATATATGCCGCAGAGATTTTACTGAAAGATTCGGCATATACGTCGGGATCATGCCAGAAAACAGCGCATTGGTCAAAAACCTGCTCATAGTCCTCCAGAGCCTGCGCGCTGACATCCCATTTGATTGCCTCTATCTTTCGCAGTTTCTCTTGCCTGTTTTGAAGTTGCGCTTCCAAATCCTTTTTTGCAGCGCCTTCCGCCGCCTCTGATCGGGACTTCAGTCTTTCAATTTCGGCGGTAAAATATTCCTTCATTTTTTGGTACAGTTCAGATTCTACGGGCACTGCGTCCCGATGAAATACCGCGGCATCCTTAGCGGGCAAGTGATTCATGTAAAAGCTGAGCCACTGGATTGCCAGCTCCTTTTGAGAGGAGTAGGGGTTGACGATGAATAGGGTTCCTTCAAAAAGCAGCAGCGGGCGGTCTTGCGAAGGCAGGGTGAGAGCGATTGGAACAAAATCAGAAACGGATTCAGCGTTTGAAAAGTTGCGCCGCCCGGGATGAAAGGAACTATATACGTTGAAAAGGTAAGACGGCTGATCGTTCACTTGGATATGTTGGAACCGTTCATTTGTAACAACATAGGGAGCTTCATCGGGGGCCTGCGGGATGGTAGCGCATACAAGCGATAACTTGTCCAGCAGGCCCGCCATATCCGCTTCGTAAATAGGAATGGCCGACGCATCTTTCTCCATCAGCACGTAATATTGATCCTTAAGCATACGAAACAAAACGGCTTTTACTTGCGTATTTGTAAGCCCATCCCCAAAGGGAGTGATTTCTTCTTGCTGCGCAACGCCGCCTACCCGTTCATCCCAGGCTAGCAAAAAGTCCATCAGTTCCATAAAGCTGGAGGGCATGTCTGCCGCTGTAAGCCCTAATTGGGCAAGCGCGTATTTGCTATACGCCAGCGTATACTGTTCCGCCCTCCTTGGAATGGCGGCTATATCGATGCCTTTCATCGCAACCTGCTGAAAGAAGGGACGGTATGCGTTCATTTTTTCACGGATCGTTTCAGACTGGTTGAGCGGATAATAATAACCCTTTTCGATCGCCTTTTGGGCGGCGCTCCCTATCGGAACCTCGAAGATATCAATTTCGTCTGACTGGATAGCGATTTGCTCCGCAAGCAGCGATGCCGCCTCATATTCATTTACTTGTCTGTGTTTCACCGCTATATTCGGATAAGCCTGTGCGAAGCCGTTATCCATCCAGGCCTCTAGATCGTTGCAGGCTATCTGGAGGGGCTTGGACAACGGCTCTTTTTGCAGAGTAGACAGCGCATAGACAGATTCATCGTGCAGCAGCAACAATAGGCCGTCCTCACCTATCGCCCGGCAATAGGACCATATGGGCGGCAGATACGCGACAACCTCGCAGGATGTTTCGCTAACGAAGGTCAGAAGCTCTTTATCTGCCTGTATCAATACCCGGTTTCGCCAGGGATCATATAATAATCCAAGGATACTTTCACTGGCGATGTTCACCCTGCCGCTTTCAAAAAGCAGGCTGCGGCTGCTTGTGGCGGGATCAAAATCAGTGATCTGCCACTGTGTGTCGGATAGTTTCTCCAATAGCAGCAAATGGTCATCCCGATAGCGGGCGATTTCCACAATCGCACCCTGCCCTTTGAGCGGCTCGCGCGCCCCGGTGCGCATGTCAAAACGATAAACGGAAGGCTGTGTTTCATCCGCCGCTAAGCACATCATCAGATAGAGGGAACCATTGCAGGCCACGCCAGATGAAAGGGACGGCATGCATTCTCCTTCGACTTCCGAAAAGAAGTCCAGCTTCGCAAGGGCGTGAAGCATCGCCCCATCCTTGGCAAAATCCATGCGGTATAACGCGCCGTTCAATTCGTTAACGCCATATACCGCGTTCCCGTCCCAGAAAAGCATATCAATCAGGGACGCTTCCTTCTTCAGCCAATCCGGGACGGCTTCGCCTTTCGCAATTCTGTGGAAACGCAAGGCTGTTTCCGGGATCTGTTCATATTCCGGATTGGCGTTATGCACCGGCACAAGCGTAGCTTGCTGCGTTTCGGTATCGAGAGCGTACAGGCGCTTTCCGGTTGAAAGCAGATGCACGGAATCATGAACCACAATCGAACGAAAAATTTCATGATGGCCTTCGGCGTTTTGAATCTCTGGAATCGTAAACCCCTCTGCCGCCAGGGCTGTGCCAAGCATACATCCCAAAAGGATAACAAGTATCAACAGAAAGCGTTTTTTCACAAAGCGTCTTCCTTTCTTTCGCGTTTCACTGGTTTATGGGAAAGCAATGTCAGTCCTTGGTTCTGGTCACAGTTTTGGATGGGAACTCTTTTCCGCCCACGTTAGCGGATGCAATCACTTGATAGGTTCCGCTCCCTACGCTTGTGGAACCACCCGCCGAAGCTTTATTTCCACCAGTAGCACTTCCAGACCACGATGCAATATAATCCCACCCTGAGCCGTTTTGCCTGTATAACGTAACCGTTATAGAGCAATTATAGTTGCCCGAAGGCTTTACAGCGCCGCTGCAATTGGCTTTGGCACCATCGAAAGATAGGGTAGCCGTTATCGTTTGCGTGTACGAATACATTGGTGAAATGATATTTGCAAATGCAAACGGATAGGAAGCCGCGGTTGCATTTGCGCCAAGAATGACCATGAGAGCAAGCGCAACGAGGAACGATATGATTTTTTTCATAAACAGAAAAACCTCCTTTATATATTCTCCATCTCATAAAACAAAAAGGAGGGCGGTTTTGTTACAGACAAAATATTTTTTATGGAATCATTTTTACGCTTTCGGCTATTTCCAGCAAAACGTCTTTATCAATGTTTTGCGCAAACAGGAGGAAATAGCTTTGGCCATCGCTCCAATACAGGCTGGTGTCTTCCTTTTTCATCACCAGAAAACCGGGATAATCGCGTATCATGATAGCGCAAACAGTCGCATCTTCTGTATCGATATTGGTTTCAGCGCCTGAACCAAGCTCGGAAAAATCCAACTGCACCGTACTATTTTCCGCGCTTTGATAGGCAACAGAGTGATAATCTGCATAGGAGTGTATAGAAAGAACCTGTAAATCCGCAGGAAGATAGGAAGGATAGTTTTTCCCCTGCCAACCAGCCGGAACATCAAAGGAGGCTTCCTCATCCTCTACCAGTTTCAACGAAGTATACTCGTCCGACATGATTGCAATCAGTTTCATTACATAAACCCGGGCGGTTTTGTTGGTAGCCAAAGCGATGCTGCCCACAATGGATATGCAGGCGATAACGATCGCAGCAAGCTGGAAGGCCCTGGGCAATGTTTTTGTAAGAAGTCCCTTCAAACGCCGCCTTTGAAAATACTTGTAAATTCGTTGCGTATTGGCCCTATCGTGGGCGGCGAAAAAGGCGTCCATCTCGGCAGAAGTTCCGTTTGCTTTGTCCCCATTAAGCTCATCCAGCATTTGATTGGTTTCTTGCTCCAGCAGAAGTTCGCCAAGAAGATCATAGGCCTTATCGCTTAAGCTTCTGTTCTTGCATTGCTCTGTAAAGGGGTTTCGATTTTTCGCCTTCATAAAATATCATCCTTATGATGCTGTGCAAGTTTTTCCAGGCGCGCTTTGGCTCTTGAAACGGCTGTTCGGGCCGCACCTTCACTTATCTGAAGGGCTTCGGCAATGCTGGCATAATCCATCATATCAATGTGCCGCATGCGAATCAGTTCTTTGTCGCGGTCATTGAGCGTGGCAAAAGAATTGAGCAAATCGTCGGCATACACCCTGCTGAATACAATGCTATGAGCGCTGCTTTCATCTTCCGTCCCTTCAACTATTTCCGAGTCCGCGAACCAATCATGTCTTTCACGTTGCTTTTGGAGCGCCGCCAAGCGCGTAATGCAAACGCTCCTGACTATTTTAACAATATAGAACTTCCGCTTGTCATACGGAATGGCTTTGAGCTCTTTGCAATATTTGCACATTTTTTCGGCGGAGCTGCTTATGGCATCCTCAATTTCAGAGGGAGAATTGGCAAAGAAGCCTTTTGCCGTTTTATAAAGGAGTTCTCTGTATTGCAAGTAAAGGCCGGTAACGAACTGACGATCCCCGTCATCCTCAATCAGGAGAATGGCCAGCGGAATGACGGGGCCGGACGCTTCCGCCATCTGCTGGAAAGGAAAGTGAAACATGGCGCACATCCTTTCGTATGGGATTTTCACTACGAAACGCTTCGCTCGCCGCCGCCTTTCCATTGAAACTCGCGCAGCATACGGGCCCCAGAAGCGGTGAGCGTATCATTATGGCGGAAGCAGCCTTTTCGCGTAATGAAAGCGGGCCACCCCCGCCCCCTCACTCCCTCTCCCGCGCGATATAAATGGGACGGCGCTTGGTTTCCAGGTACGTTTTGCTCAAATACTGGCCCAGGATGCCCACGCAGAACAGCTGGATGCCGCCCAAAAGCAGGATGATGCAAATGGTGGCCGGGAAGCCCGCGACCGGGTCGCCCCAGATGAGGGTTTTGAAAAAGAAGTACAAAATGAGCACAAAGGCGACCAGGCAGAACAGCACCCCCACCACCGAGGCAATGGCCAGGGGAGCGGTGGAAAAGCCGATGATGCCGTCAATGGAGTACAACAGCAGCTTCCAAAACGACCACTTGGTTTCCCCGGCCACGCGCTCCACGTTTTCATATTCCAGCCACTTGGTGCGGTAGCCCACCCAGCTAAAAATGCCCTTGGAAAAGCGGCTTACCTCGCCAAGGCTTAGGATGCTTTCAACCATTTGGCGGGTCATCAGGCGAAAATCGCGCGCGCCGTCCACAATTTGGGTTTTGGAAATGCGGTTGATCAGCCGGTAAAAGGCGCGGGCAAAAAAGCTGCGCACCTTCGGCTCGCCCTTGCGGGTCACGCGGCGGGTGGCTACGCAATCGTACCCTTCGTTGCGGATGCCGTGCAGCATGTCCGGCAGCAGGGAGGGCGGGTCCTGCAAATCCACATCCATAATAGCCACATACGCGCCCGTGGCGGCCTGCATGCCGGCGTACATGGCGCTTTCCTTGCCAAAGTTGCGCGAAAAGCTGATGAAGTGCACGCGCTCATCCGCCTTCCTCAGGGCGCGCAGCGCGTCCATGGTGCCGTCCGTGCTGCCGTCGTCAATGAACCAGAACTCAAAGGCTACGTCCATGGCGGCGGTTTCCCTCAAAAACGCATCGTAGAATAGGGGAATGGCCTCCTGCTCGTTAAGGCATGGCACGACGATGCTGATGGTTTCCATGGTGATTTCCCCCTCTTTTGCGGCCTATGCCTCCGGGAATGCCAGGCTATCCAGGAAAAACTGCAAATCCTCCCGGTCGCTGGCCAGCTCGGCGGCGGCTTGCGCGTCGTACAGGTACACCGGGTCGGCCGGGCGCACGGCCCATAGCTCGATCAGGTCGCTGCCCTGGGCGAAGGCAAGGCCCTCCGCGCGCAAAAGCAGCATGCTTTCATCGCCCACCGCAATATCCGTTGTAACGGTGAACGCCTCGCGGCCATAGCGCTGCGCCACGGCGGCGCAGCTTTCATCCGCATTGATATACAGCACGGTTTTGGAAATGGTTTGCGCAATCTCGGGCCAGCGCGCAAGCATGGCTTGCGCGTCCACAGGCGCGTCAAGCGGGGTGCAGCTAACGCTGGCCAGCGCGCGGCCATGCTTCATGCGCACCACATATACGTCCGACTTGAAGCTGGCTGTGAGCATAAGCGCATACATCGGCTCCAGGCCGTCGGGCACGTCCAGCGAGGCGGCCTCCGCGAAAAAGACCGCCTCCGCGCCGTCGGGCAGCATGTAGGTGGCAAAGGCATCCTCCTCCTGGGCTAACGCGCAGGAATAGGTAAAGGCCAGGGCAAGCAGCAGGCACAAAACGGTTTTTCGCATGCGTATCCCTCTCCCTCCGCACAAAACTCTGGCGTTATTGTAGCATGATCTGGACGTTTGCGCAACGCGGACCCTTTGCATCCCGCGCATAAGCTGTGGTATACTGGCCCTACCCCGCTGTATTTGAAGGAGGAACCGCGTATGCTGATTGCCCTTGTGGCGGATTTGCACGGCAACCGCCCGGCCACCCTTGCGCTGGAAAAGGATTTGCGCGCCCTGAAGCCGGACCGCGTGCTGTGCCTGGGCGATGTGGTGGGCAAGGGCCCCAACAACGATTTTACCTTTGATTGGGCCTTTGCGCATTGCGAGGTGGTGCTTGGCGGCAACTGGGATTACGGCGTGGGCAACAGGCAGTTTGCCCCGGACGCGTATTATTGGGAGCAGCTGGGCCCCCGCCGCATGGAAACGCTTCGCTCCCTGCCGCTGGAGCATGAGCTGTGGCTGAGTGGGCGGCGCATACGGCTGTTCCACGGCAGGCCGGTTATGGAGCGGCTCATCATACCGCAGGAGGACCCGGCGCTGATTGACCCGCTGTTTCAAGCGCCCGACGGGGGCCGCTATGACGCGGTCATCTACGCCGACGCGCACAGGCAGGCCCTGCGTACCATGTCGCCGGGCATGCTGGTAAACACCGGCAGCGTGGGCAACGCCCTGGGCGTGCCCAAATGCTGCTACGCCCTGCTTTTGGGCGAGGAAGGGCCTGCGCCCGCGCCCTTTGAAATACGCCTGCGCCAGCTGGAGTACGATCGCGACCAGGCCGTGCGGGACGCGCAGGCTGCGCCCGGCGTGCCCCGCATCGACGCGTATATCCGCGAGATCCAAACGGGGGTTTATAGCCGCAACGCGTGATGCAGCGTTGGCGCAGGTTTGCGGGCCTGACCCCCGGCGGGGCCGCCGGCCCTGGGGAAGCCGCCTTGCGCCTGATGGCGCAGTGATCTCGTGGGTTTGTGGCGGGCGAGGAAGGTAGGGAGGGCGTACAAGCATGATTCAGACGCTAGCCAGAGCGCTTTCTATAACGGTGCGGACAATCGTGTTTCTGATGGCGCTGACGGCGGCAAACTTCCTGTTTTTATGCCTCAATATATTCACAGTCCCCTTTTTTATTGCAAGCGCGGCGCTTTGCAAAATGGCGCGGAAGCAATGCCCGCGCATTGCGCTGTATTCGCTTATGCTTTATCCAACATGGAAAGCCGGGCAGCGTCCTTCATTCCTGACCGATGTGGGAAATGCGGTCAAAAAGCATACTGCGCGCAGGAAAGAGAATGGCCCAATCCGCGCCTGGGAAGAACGTTTTTTCTAAAGCGCTGTTGAAGCGGGATAGCCCGTCCAATAGCCCCGTCCATTACGGGCAATACCGTTTTGCAAATGCGCGCATGGCGCTGGCCATAATACGGCCGCGCTTAAGAAAAAGCAAATACCGCGTTCCACGGCCTCTCTCGCAGGGCGGGAATCCGAATGCATAAAAAGGGCGCGCCGCAGTTTTTCTTTCTGCGGCGCGCCCTTTTCATGCGTCCACGGCCTTCCAATCCCAGCCGCATATCAATAGGAACATCCGTATGGGGCCGCCCGCCCCGCCGCAATGCCGCCCAACCCATACCGCTCAAACGCGTAACCGCTTCAACCGGCATGGCGGCGTGGCCTGCAAGCGGCGCGCTAGCCTCCTGTGGCGTGGGCAGAAACGGCCTGGCGCCAGCCAGGCGCTCATTCCAAGGCTTCGCCCCTGTCCAGCTTGTCCAGCAAGCCCACGCGGCGCGCATGGCGCTCGCCCTCAAAATCGGTGGTCAGCCATATGCGCACAATGTCCTTGGCTAGCTCGCTACCCACCACGCGCGCGCCCAGGGAGAGGATGTTTGCATTGTTGTGCATGCGGCTCATCTTGGCGGAATAGGTGTCCGTGCAGTTTACGCAGCGGATGCCCGGTATCTTGCTGGCGGCCATGGCGATGCCCACGCCCGTGCCGCACATTACAATGCCTCGGTCGCATTCGCCGCTAGCTACGGCCTTTGCGGCCCGCGCGCCGTATACGGGGTAATCCACGCTTTCGTGGCTGTTGGTGCCCAAGTCCTTGTAGGGAATGCCCAGCTCGTCCAAAACCGCAATTACGTGCGGCTTCAGGTCAATCCCGGCATGGTCACAGGCGATGGCAATCATCGTTGAAAACGCCTCCTTCAACAAAGTGCAATGCTTCCGCCCCGTATTATACCACCTTTGGCGGAGGGAAACAACGCCGCATGTTTCCAAGCCCGGCCGCATATGCTGTGGCACGCAGAAGGGGGCGAGGACGAATGAGCGCACGCAGGGCCAGTTTGCTTAGCGCGCTGCTGGCAACAGCGGCGCTTCTGTGCGCGCTGCCGGGGCTGTGGCGCGGGGCCCTGCAAGCCGATCCCAACCGCATGGACCAGCGGCTGCGCCCGCCGCGCGCCCGCACGCTCACGGTATGGCTGCTGCCCGGCGGCGTGGACGACCGCAAGCTGCTTAACGAGGCCTGCGCCGCCTTTGAAAAGGAAGCGGGGGGCGTGCGCGTGTTTTTGCGCACGGTGGACGCGCAGGAGCTGCTGGCCCCGGGCGCGGTGCTGCCGGATGTGGCGCTTATGGCCTCCGGCAGCCTGACGGAGCCGGAAAGGGCGCTTATGCCCCTTGGCGGGGACGAAGGGACGGATGCGTCCGGCAAAAGCGGCGGGGTGCGCTATGCCGTGCCGCTGTGGCTTGCGCCCAACGTGCTCAGCCTGCCCGCCGAATGGCTGCGCACGCAGCCAACACCCCAAACGGATTCGCTCCTGGGCGCGCCCGCGCCGCCCGAGCAGGAAAGCGCCGGGGAAGTTACCAGCCTGCCCTGGCGCAGGCTGCTTGGCGAAAAGGGGCTTGCGCTGCCAAAGGGCGTGGCGCTGCAACAGCTTCTGTTTGCCTGCCCCGCATCCGCCCGCGGGGAGCTGGCGGCCCTGGCCCGCACGGATGCGGATGAGGGGCAGGCCAGGGTATGCACGCTTGGGGAGCACCTGGCGCGGAAGCGGGCGGGCGAGGCTGTGGAGGCCTACGTCCTCATGCCCTGTGTGTCGGACCGTGTGCGCTATGCCGCGCTGTGCCGCGACGGCCAGGACGCGCGGGCGTTTGTGGCCTTCCTGGAGGGGGAGGGGATACAGGCGCGCACAACGGCCTACGGGCTTTTGCCCGCCCAGGGGGAGGCGCAGGCCGCCGACGCGCTCACCGCTGCGCTGCTTGCCCGATACCGCGAGGGCATGACGCTGCCAAACGCCTTTGCCCACACCGCCCAGGAGCGGGAGGCCATCTGCCTGGACGCCTTTTTACGCGCGGCGGATCCCGTGGAAACGCTGCTTAGGCTGCGCTGAGAGTATAAATCCCGCCGGGGCTTCCCATACTAAGCCCTGTATTCAAAATCCGTCGGAGGCGATAGGTATGACACAAACCCCTTCCACCCACCCCAGAGGCGGCTGGCAGCAAGATGAGATCGATTTATTGTTTTCTTCCGTAAAGGAAGCGGCGGACAACGGCCGCCCCCTGCGCGATGTTTTTGCCGATGTGGGCGAGCGGCTTTCGCGCAAGCCCAACAGCATCCGCAACTTTTACTATGCCCGCGTGCGGGAAATGCCGGAGCTGGCGGCCCGGCAAACGCCGTTCCGCGCCTTTACGCAGGAGGAGGTTAACGCGCTCCTGCGCGACGTGCTCATAGGCCGCGGCCAGGGCGAAAGCGTGCGCGCCTGCGTGAACCGCCTGGCGGGCGGGGACCGCGCGGGCATGCTGCGCTACCAAAACAAATACCGCTCTATTTTGAAAAACAAGCCTGAAATGCTTATGGAAATTGCCGCGGAGCTGCGGGCCGAGGGCTTGCCCTGCCCCGAAAACGTAACCGCCTGCCGCCGTTACGAGCGCGCCTCCCGGCCCGGCGGCAGCCTGGAAAAGCTGGAGCGGCACATGGCGGAGCCCGGCGTTGAGCGCATGGTGGAGGGATTGCTGCAATTGCTTGAGCGCGCCGCCGCGCCCGCGCCTGAAACGGAGCCCGCCGTGCCCTACCGCAAATGGGCGGAGGCGCGCCGCGAGGCGGACCGGCTCAAGGTGGAGGTGGATTTGCTCAAGATGGCGCTCGAGGACGCTGGCGCGGCGGAGCCCGCTGGAGAATAAGCAGCCGTTCGCCCATATACGCGCGCAGGCCGTCGGAAAAGCTCGCCTGCGGCGATCTTTTCCGCCGAAGAAGCGTCGTTCGCCTACTCGCTACGCCTCGGTTTTATCGGCGCACGAAGCACTGCCGTGCTTCATGCTTGTAAAACCTCACGGCTGCGGGTCTGCGGCCCTCCAAACCTCCCATGGGGTTTATCAACAGTCTGACGCGCGCAGGCCCCGGCGATTTTCGCCGGGGCCTGCATGCGTTATCAAAAAGGACATGCGCCTGCATGCCGCCTTGGCGGCCTCACATCCGCCGCAGCATATACTTCAACCGCGAGAAAAGCGACTTGAGGGCCTTGCGGTCAAACAGCCAGGTGGAGGCGAACGTAACCGCCGTGGCGTAGAATACCAGCATCACCCCGTACATGGCCCAGGTAAAAAAGCGGCGGGGCGGGCTGATGAGCATAAGGCACGGCACGGCGATGACCGCCACGTTTGCAAACATGTGCACAATGCGCACCGCGCTTTTGCGCCAGCTAAGCCCCGTTATCTTGCGCGGCACAAAGCGGAGCTGGCACACCGTGCGCACTAGGTTGCCCAGGCACACGCCCGCCACAATGCCGCACAGCGAGCTTTCCGCCCCATAGGGCAGCAGCAGCACGCCCAGCGCCGTGCCGCACACAACCGTTGTGGCCACCTGCGCAATGCAGTGCGCCCGTACCTCGCGAAATTTGCCGCTGGAGGAAATCATCAGGTCCATGGGCATTTTGCAGTGGTTGGTAAGCGCCTCCAGGATGATGAGCATGCCCAGCAGGGGCGCGTTGTAATTTGCGTCCGTTATGCCATGGGTGTAAAGGGTTACAAAGGGCACAATCAGCACCGTCGCAACGCCAAACAGGATGGATACCGCCATGTGGTACAGGCATTCAAAATCGCTGTACGCCCGCTGGAAGGCCTGCTTTTTGCCGCTTACCAGCAAATTGCCAAAGATGGAGAAGATGCCCGTGGTGGCCATTTTCAAAATGCCCCACAGCCCCACCGTGACCATGTGATACACGCCGTATACGCTTAGCACGCCCGCCTCGCGCGTGATCACCGTGCCCAGGATTACGCCCGCACCCTGCTGGAACACGCCTGTCAGCTCCACGTTGAGGGCGTCCCAGCGCTGGCTCATCGCGCCGCGGTTGGGCGCGGCATACGCGTCGATAGCGGGATAGTGCTTCCTGGTATACTTCAAAAACACCACAGAGCGCAGCAGAATGGTAAGCGAGGCCGCCAGGCGCACCACAATTACATCCTGCCCCAGGTACGGCAGCGCCACAATCAGCGCCGTGGATAGCATAAGCGAGGCCATCGAGGCCAGCGATACCACATACGTGCGCTGGTCGGCCGTGAGCAGCACCCGATAGCGCGACATGGTAAAAAACTCCAGCGTGCCGGACAGGCCCATGGCGGCGATCAAAAGCATAACATACCCATTGCCCAGCAGCGCGCCGTTTACATCGTGCACCGGCACAAAAAACGGGTACGCCGCGGCAAGAACCAGCGTAATGGCGGCAAACAGCCAGCCCGCCGTGTTAAAAAACCCGCGCGCGGCGGATACGATGGCGCTTATCGCCGCGTTGTCGCGCTTGGCCAGGGGCTCGTACAGCGCTGCGTTGGCCGCGGCGGCCAGCCCGGATTCCACCATTTTAAAATACGTCAAAAATTCCGTGACCGAAACAATCAGCCCGTTGACCTCCGACCCATAATACAAAATCATCAGCCTGGGCGTGATAAATCCCATCACCATGGCCGTAAGCTGATACAGGGCCGTGGAGATTGTGTTTTGCACAAAGCGTGTGGTGCGGCTGCTCAAAAGTACCTCCCCCAGGGGGCGGCCCCCTGGACCCCCGGACTGCGCGCCATGGGCGCGCAGAGCTTGGGCGTGTGCGTTTGGTGTTGCGGATAAGGCCGCCGGAGGGCGGAGGGCCCTGCGGCTGGCTTGGGCGGCGGCTGCCAAGAAACTTGGGTGGGAGGCGGGCCGCGCCTCCGGCCGGGCTTCGGGATTTGGCAAGCCGCACGCGACATGCTAGAATAACGGCGGGAAGGGATGACGCTTTCTGCCGGCGTTTCCCCTCCTCAAGTGGAAGTAGAGCCGCCAACCAGTTCGCGCTGGATGGCGGCTCTGCTTTTCTTTCCTCGTATGCATGCTAAGAAGCATAGCTACGAGAGAGATCATCATGAGGATGATAGACAATAACGCGAAGTCCGTCATCATGCCATCCCGCCCTTCTTTGGCAGAATGGGGGATGGAAGCCAAGCGCCATCGTTAGCCTGCCCGCCGGAAGCCATGCGGCCTTACGGGTATTGTAGCATGGGCGCGGGGCGGTGTCAATCAATGCCAGGGAGGCGTAAGCCTTCCGTGGCATTGATTTTCTTTTTTGCGCCTTGGGGCGCGTGCGCGAGGGGTGAGGGCGGGCTGCGCCGCCTGGCTGGGAGGCAGCCCGCTTTGGCGAGGTGCGCCTTCCCGGTGCGTTGCGTTTTCTTTTGCGCTTTGGAGCACGTGCGCGGGGTGAGGCCGATGCGGGTAGAGCGGCAGCCAGCCCGCTCCGCTAGGGCCAGAGGGGCCAGGGGGGATTTCGATTTCCCCCCTTAGG
>OLGB01002047.1_pt1 | contig 22500 bp, 35 predicted proteins | sample 1605691 | NCBI WGS metagenome assembly OLGB01 (sample SAMEA3888925, study PRJEB22519) | human gut metagenome | biome: human gut; feature: human-associated habitat; material: faeces | place: Denmark | collected 2010 | reverse complement strand
AATAGTTTATATGGCTGAGAGGCTCAGGAAAGGTTAGGAAATGTTAGATTGAGCCGGCGTGTTAACAGGCTTTAACAAATGAATTGAATAGCTATGAGTCTGTTTGGCTCAATCTCGTGACCCGTATCGCGTTCAAATCCTTGCGATAATAGTTTATATGGCTGAGAGGCTCAGGAAAGGTTAGGAAATGTTAGATTGAGCCGGCGTGTTAACAGGCTTTAACAAATGAATTGAATAGCTATGAGTCTGTTTGGCTCAATCTCGTGACCCGTATCGCGTTCAAATCCTTGCGATAATAGTTTATATGGCTGAGAGGCTCAGGAAAGGTTAGGAAATGTTAGATTGAGCCACGGAGCCACTCTGGCACCACAATCATTCTGGCCAGAGCCACTCTGGTACCACAATCATTCTAGCCAGAGCCGGCGTGTTAACAGCCACACAGGAATTGAGCCACAATTCTTAACGTAAGTTTAACATTTCATAACCCGCTATATTTGCCATGTTGAAATTTACTGTACATGCTACTTGGCTAACTGCCAGAATATTAAATGTGGTTAACAACCATCCGATTTAACACAGCTTAAGCCTGAGAATTTTCCTATGTTATTTTTTTAGCACCTTAAATTCCTACCGAAAATTTTATCCAAAAAGTTTCGCATATCAGATATTATTTGTATATTTGCATATCGGAAATAACGAACGAAACAACCGAGGTTACATACAAAATTTAACACAAAAAGTTGCTCAAAAGTTTTTCCGGTTCAAATATAATTAATATATTTACATAGATAAAATAATAACAATAAAAATTTACAGCAATGAAAGTAAACAGAAATTACCGTTTCGTATTGACGAACATTCCGAACAGTATGTTGGAAACAGGAGAAGTAAGAATTGACAGCGAGGAAATAACAGGCGAGAGAATGTTTGCCAGTGAATGCCACTACTATGCCGAAAAAAATATCCTCGAATGTATCAAGGACGCAGCAAAACGCGATGACTTGCGCGGCTACTACGAACACACTTACTGTATCTACAAAGAGGACAAACCGAAAAAGGAGACAGTAGAGCGTGAAGAGGACGGCAAGAAAATCACTGTGACAAAAGAACTTCCTACAGAGGCGATGTTGGTTGAAGTGATAACAGTGGATGAAAACGGTATCAACATTCGTTGATATTGGAGAAGTCCAGACCGGGAGAGCCGCGGAACTGTGGCACAGTGGTTCGACTCCACTGCTGGGCACAATTCATAATTTTAAAATTTACAACAATGGAAAAAGCAATTAAAAAAGCAAAGCTGTTAGGAAACACTGGAATGGTGTTAGTTATAATTGGGTTGACTGGCCTGGCTTTTATCAGCGATTGGCAGAATTTTTATATGTTCGTATTAGCAGTAGCTGCGGTAATGTTAGTGTTGGCAAATGTAATTCTTACAGATATTCACAAAAATATTAAGTAATATGGCTGCAAATCAGATATATGTTACAACTTACAGACTCGAGATTAAAGCAACTCGAGAGAATTTGGACAGTATGGAGAACTTCACAGAAGTCATTTCGGATTGTGCTATCGTGTCCAATGATGAGGGTTGTGTAGCTATCATAGTAGCGTCTTCGGATGCCTTAGGGACAACGAAATTGGCTAATATGGCACTCAAATTCTTTGGCAAGGAGGGATATAACATAAGTACTCTCGGACTCTTAGGGCCGTTTAAGAAGCTCAACTGATATTTTTTAACATAAAACTTGGAAAAAAGTTCCCAAAGCAGCTCAATAATTCAAAAAAACATAGTATATTTGCAATATCAAAATTAAACAATAACATTTTAATAACAATTCAAAAATTACAGTATTATGGCAACAAAGAAATTTTCGCAGATGGCAACGAAGAAGCTGAACGCTCTTTTGGCAACAGCGAGTGATGAAGACAAGAAGGCTATCGAAGCCGTACTCGCAGCTCGTGAACAGGCTCAGGCCCCCGCTGCTCCTGCAGCTCCTGAGGCAACCCCAGAAGAGACTCTTGAGGCAACCGCAGAAGAGACTCTTGAGGCAACCCCAGAAGAGACTCTTGAGGCAACCCCAGAAGAGACTCAGCTCAGCCCTGAGGAAGAAGCAGCTATTAAGGCAGCTGAAGAGAATGGCGGGCTCAACCTGCTTTACAATGGCAGCAAGGCAACTCGGGAGAAAAAGCCAAAGATGACCGATGAGGACCGTCATGCACTGGCCGAAGAGCTAAAGAAGAACATTAACCACCGTTGTCAGGCAGTTCCTTTCAACACCGCAAAATGGGTTGACGGCTATATCGTCGGAGTGATTGAAGAGAAGCGCAGCAATAATGTGCTTTATGCAATCAAGACAGACGACGGACGCCGCATCGTTAAGGTACACGACAGCGATCTTGTTCGTATTCTGGACGAAGTCGTTGAGCCGAAGAAGAAAGCCCGCGCTCGCAAAGCAAAAGACCCGGTAGACAAAATTGAATGGACACCGGAAGCAATTGCCGAAGAGGTTAACGAAGTTATCGGTAACGTCGGCAAGGGTGTGGCATTCGAGAAATACCGCACTACTGACGAAAACGGCGAAGAGCACATCGAAATGATTAGCGGCCGTATCGTGGCAATCGTGCCTGACAAACGAACTCAGCGCTTGCTCTACCGCATTTCAGTTCCGGCTCCTATCGAAGGCAATCCGCTTGCAACGAAGACCATGCATAAGGTTGTTACCACTGAAGGACTGCTGATTGCCGGAGAGTTCGACGCAGAAGGTGCACAGCTCAATGCCAAGTATCTGGAGCGCCGTGAGGCAGCAGTAACCCGCACTCCGCTTACTCCTCAGGACCGTGTAATTCGCTGTGAGGAGAATGTGAAGAATGCAGAAGAGAAGCTGCAGAAAGCTCAGGAAGAGCTGGAAGCCAAAAAGAAGCAGCTCGAGGATGCAAAGAAGGAGCTGGATGAATATTTCGCCGGTCAGGTAAATGGAGAAATTGCCGAAGCTCCTGCTGAGACTACAGTCGAAGAGGAGTCACTTGCATAACACAGCCACATGACACCGTTTCTCCCATAGAGCCGTCTCGAAAGAGGCGGCTCTTTTTGTATTATTGTGATTTATGTTAAAATATGTAAACTCATAGAAACATGCTTCTTTCGCGTTCTAGAACACTTTTAGGCTTTAGGTGTACTATAACATGGGTTAACTCAATTTGACGCAATAGAGGCCAAAAGAAGTGTATCTATCAATGTATTTTTATAAAGCCTATAATATGAATTGAGGCATGGACTTTCTTGAGCTTTAAGCCACCAAGCAGTTATATAAATAGCTGTTAAATTTATGGCTAAAAAGTTGACTCATTTTCTTGGCTTCTAGGGCACTTTTATTTGAGAATAATAGTAAACTAAATCTATAAAAAGAAATGAGGAGAGAATGAGCGAGAATAATGAAATTTCATATATTTTCGAGGCGTTTAGAGCTCTATATTTTTATATTAAAGCTGCAATAAACCAGTGAAAAATTTTTATGTTAAAGTCTGTAAAACAGTGATTTATATCAAGATTATTTTGTACTTTAGTTTATAAAAGAATAAAAGTAAAGCTGCTAAAAAATGTTACACACTAGAACTCATAAAAGCCGCATGGCCATTATGATTAAACAGCTTATGCCTGAGTGTACAAGCTGTGTAGCTCGTGTGCACATTGGACTATGCAGCAATTGTCCACATTGGACTCCGAATGTGATACAGGAGTTAACAGAAGAAATGGCCGAGAGAAATGTTGAACAAAAATAAATAATTGCAACATGGAAATAAATGAACAAGAGAATACCCAAGAGGTACAGCAAGAGAATTTGCTTGATGGCTCTCAGTCAGTTCAAGCAATGCAAGAAGAAAATGAATTGCCAACAGCTGTTCAATTAGTTCAGCCTCAAGCTGCTTTAGATGAAATAGCAGAGCTTGAGAAGAAATATCGTGAAACTATAGAACGGGAGAATAAATGAGCAATTTTGTTTTAGATTACAGCAGAAAGCAGACTTTGCAAATATCAAATGATGCTTTTTGCTTTTTGTATTATAGCGAAGAGCCATTAGATGAAGACAATTTGGAAGAAGCCAATGAGGTATCTGAAATGTTTTCCAATAATTTTTATATAGAAGATGATTGGAAAGCAGTTGATGACTCAGACCTTATAGAATGCACCTTTGTTCCGTATGTTGAAGACCAAGCCGATTATGATGAATATGAGAACCTTACTAAATATATTCAGCAGCAAATAAAATGGCTTGATGCAAATCATATTAGAGTGTGGTGGTTTAATAACCAAACTGGAACGAGAGAATTACGCGGTGATTTTAAGGTTTATACCAATAAATATGGCCTTAAGTGTTTTCATGCAGGCAATCAAGATGAGGATTTTGTGACAGGAAAAATGAGCCTGTATTTTTTGAAGAATTTCAAGAAGCGCGTAGCTTAACAAGTGGACGAGAGAAATATAAGGCAGACTACTTTTCTGTAGTCTGCCTTTTTTACATTAAGCTTTCATCTTCTTCTATAACGAGAGAATAACCGACTCCTCGTATAGTTTCTATAGCTACTCGGTTATCCATTTTAAGCATATTTCGCAACACACATATATGGACGTCTAAGCTACGTTTATTAAAGTAATTATCATCAGTCCATACTTGTTGCATAAGTATTTTCTTAGGTAATGTTTCATTTTTATAAGCACATAGTAAAGCAAGAACTTGACTTTGTTTATTATTAAGCTGTGTTTTTATACTGCCTATAGTAAGAATTTTATCTACTGTATTAAACAGGTAATCGCCTATCTCATAAGATGGCTCTATACTTCTTACTCGCACGCCACATCTTTTTAGAACGGCTTTTATTCTTCTTATAAGCTCCTCAATGTTATATGGTCTTATAACGTAATCATCTGCACCTTCATCAAATGCTTCAATAACATACTCATATCGGGCCTTATCCGATACCATTATTACCGGTATTTTATCATCTGATTTGCGCAAAAATTTTAATGGCTTTAGCCTCATAGAGGCATCTGTTGTTTTATAATGGCTTAATATGCATAAGTCATAATTCTTTTCTCTGATTTTGATTAGTATATCATTCTCAGTTGAGGTTATTACTTGAAAGCCGTTATACACCAAATAATCTACAAGGATTTTACAGTCTTCATCTTGGTAGATTAAAATTCTTGGCAATGCTAATTTAGTGTTATTACTTTTCATACCATTTCTTTAATCTTGTTTTGCAAATCATTATATAAAACTTCATACCAAAATGGATTAAGCCTTAACAGGTCAAAGTATGAATATACGCCTTTTTGGTATATTAAAGAAGCATATTTAAGCTCTTTGTCCGCTCTTTTTTTAAGATGCTCATGATAGAACTTTATGGACTGGTCTACATTTACCAAGAATGGCGATTTATGCTCTATAAGAACTTTCTGCTCTGTATTTTGAACAAAATAATATGGAATATTAGGCATTGCCCAAAAAGTTAATCCAGCACCGTATTCCTCACTTGCTTTATATAAAAAGCCAGGGCATGGACGAATTGAGTTAGGATATAAGCTTTTACATATTCTTAACCTACGTGGAATAAAAGGATTAAGTAAAGTAGTTAATCGCTTGTTTATATAAGTTGAGTATTTATCAACCATTCTTGTGTGCTCTTTAACAAGTGATGAAACTAATAGCTTAATCCTTTCATTTCCTATAGGGTCACTCAGGCGTATATATTCTTGCCTGAAAGCTTCACGCTGAATACGTATTCTATCTTCTTTAAGTCTTTGAGATTTTTTCTTTCTAGCTTCTATATTAGCCATTGCAGCTCTACGCTGTCCCTCAGGCCCAAACAGTTTTACACCTCGGCAATTATTTGGACCTAAGCCTGTCCATGGCATTTTATCTCCATATCTAGCTTCAATTTCTTTGTTTTCCTGCTCTTCTTCAGATAATTCAACATGCTCTTCTTCCAAGGTAATTTTTTCAATTGCCTCAGATTGAGCTTCTTGAATATCCTCATCATCGCTTTTAATTTCATCGAGAAATTCAAAGAGTTCCTTTTCGGTTAAGTCTCCATATTGCTTAATATCTTCCATGCCACTTAAATAAAGACTTGATTATATCTTTTCCAGCTTGCTTGTTAAGCAATCCAAAATATGCGACTGCAAGCATGAGCCTTGCTATTTTATGCAATACCCAGGCCGATAGATATATAGGGAAATAAAGTACACCTACATATCTCCATAAAAATTTAAGTACCTTTTTCATTTCCATAATTTTTTTATTTTTCTAATATACTTAACGGTTGTTTTATTTCTGCAAATTGTGCATTTATGCGCTGCATATTTGCCTGCTGGTTTATAGCTTCTTTTATAGGACTTTTTATTTCTTGTACGTTACTTAGCATATTCGCTATACTAAATGGAGGACATGCCATATAAACATCAGCCAGTGCATCAACTAACTCATCTTTGCTCAATTTCTGCAGATTGCTCTTTATTATCTCCCTTATTGGATTGTTCATCTTCTGCTTGCTTTAATTCAACATAAGTTCTAAGCATAGAAGGATATTCGCTTGTATTTATAGTCTTATAGACTACTTTCGCGTAAAGAGCAGCAAGAGCTTTAGGCCCAAATACCTTTTTCTCTTGTAATCTTTCAATGGAGCCTCTTTTGAATTGAACACAAATCCTTAATCAAAGCCTCAATATGTTTTTCAAACTGAGGCATTTGAATAATATCAATAACTTTCAAATCTTCCAGCTTCATTTTTATAAGTTTTTAAGTTGTTGTTTATAATACTTTTCTTGCATATCGAAATGTCTCTTATATATATGCAAATCATGAGCAAAATGGTAATAAGTGCCTATTGGCACACCGAGCTCATCCGCAACTAATTGTTGAAGTTTTGTCCAGCAATATTGGTCATTGCAAAAACCATAAACCAAATCGTTGCTTCGCATAGTTACACACATATTAAGAGTTCCTATTTGAGGCTTAATATCAAATCCGACTGATAGCGTACAAGGTGTATCATACTTATAGTCATCTTTTTCTTTGCCATCAAATATAGTAAACCAAGCTTGACGAGTATCTTTATTCTCTTTAAGCTGTTCAATGCACTTTGCCAATTGGCGATTGCGAGTCCACTGCCATCCATAATTAGAATTGACAATGTTATCTCCACCATGCATTTTATCCCACATAGGAGCATGCTTTTTAATTTCAGCTACACTCCTATCACATGACATGTACCAAGCGTATTCACGCTCTGCATATCGTTCGCTGAATTTGCGCCATTCTGTCGTTATAACTCGCTGCTGAGGATTAAGTAAATAAAAACCAACATTGTAAACAGCTTTTGTTCCAACATTAGTATTTACTCCTTGGCCCATTATAAAACCATATAAATCCTCAAAGGCTTCTGTTGCATTTTTATAAGCTATATTCATAACTATTTTACCCAAATTTGTTTAACACTCCAATCGTATCTTTGCCGAGATATTTTAAAAGTCTCAGCCTGTTTGTAGGTATTAAAGTATCTTAGTAATTTACCTACTGAGTCAAATACTCCATATTGCATTTTTCCCATACTAATCCCATCCTCCTATATTATACATCGATAACTCATCATCTTTAGGTGTTGTATTTCTAATAGCGTCAAGTAACTTTTTCTTTGATTCTCTACAGAGGTTATAGCCATAACCCTTATACCTGTATGAGCGCTCCCAAGTAGATATTGGAAAAGGAATTTTGTTGTCTAGTACTAAGCGCTTTTGATGCAAGTGCTCAAAAAAATCTCTATGATATAGTAGCATATATTCCCAATGCCATTTATCATTGCTGTCATCAAAAGGAAAATCTTCACTCTCATCAGCGGGCATACTAGTCACATTATCAGGAACTATCTCCTTGTAATATGCAAACTTAGTAATGGTAAAGTCGAAATTATTCAGAATATCTTTAGGCGTTCCAAATACTGATTCAATAAGTTCTACCCACATAGAACTGCCTTTTTCTTGAAAGGCACAAGCCTTGTTATTTCTATATTTAAAAGTCCATGTGCCCTCTTCAACTAAGCTATTAAAGTGTGCAACAGCCTCATCAAAATCAGATTGATTGTGAAAGAAAATATCTACATCTTTCACTTTTTCTCTTGAGAGAATGTTCTTAAAACAACCGCCAGCTATAAAGCCTTTATGACCTTGCATATATTGGTCTAAAAATCTGAGAAACCAAAAGTTTTCAGGTATATTTTTTATATATTTATTCTCCATATTATTCGCAGCATCTGCTATTTTTTCTTTGTCTGTCATGCTATCAACTTATTAGTATTACTGTTATAAACTCTAAACAACAACTCTTCAGCTTCCTCATTCATGGCATTGCAAATACTTATTGCTTCTTCCATAGATAAGCCTGTGAGTTCTTCGTCATCATCATTTACTGCAATTTCGCCAGTTATAACCCTAATGTCAAATGAGTTTACAGAAGCAAAAGTTTTAGTAGCATCAAGAGCTTGTATACAAATATAATGTACAGCATCCCAGTATATATAAGACAATGTGCTTGTATCTTTTAATATATCGACATAAAGCTCTCTCAACTTTTCTGGCTTAAACCATCCATGCTCATCCATTCGTCTATATTCAGCAAGCCATCTGCCATATCCATTTGTGGCCTTAAATCTGTTGGCATAAACAGCCACAAATCTAAGAAATTGGTCTGTATAAACGACTTGTGGAATTTCAACTGTTTTCTTCTTGAGCTGTTTCATGTGCTTAAAGTTTATATATTCTCGCGCGTTCTAGAGCGCGCCTATTATTCCATTATTATTCAATCATTCATGTACTTAAAGCGTGATATTGCGCGCGAGAATAATGTGAAAATCAATCCTTAGTATGACCCAGTAGACCCAAGTGCTCCATCACCACGCTCAGATTGTCTGCTGAAAAGCTCTGACTCAGAAACTTCTTCAAGGCATTCATACGATACGGGCACAAGAATAAATTGTGCTATTTTCATACCTGGCTTAATGTGGACCTTGGCTTTGCCGACATTAACAACATGTATATGAATTTCACCTTGGTAATCTTCATCTACAATCTTGGCTCCGAGGATAACGATGCTTTCAAATGCTTCTGCTTTCGGTGTTCTACCAGCTCCAAGGCAAGCCCATTTAGAAGTTACAACTCCTGATTTATCGGCTGCCATAAGCATATATCCTTCTGGAATCTCCATCTTAATACCTGATGGTATTAAAATATCAGTTCCTGGATTTACGATAAAACCTTTGTTACTGCCAAAATTAGGAACGAAAAAATCAATTCCTGCTGCTTTACCAGTTCCACGAACAGGGGATTTTACATTTCTTATTTTTGCAAATTTCATGGTTACATCATTTTAATGAGTTTCTTAGCTGCTATTTCTACAGCTTTAGCAAATCTGTTTTTAACTTCCGGACTTATAAGGCTGTAAACTCCTTCGTCTTCAAAAGCATCGGCCATGATAGCTTCAATTTTTGAAAGCTTAGGATTAGAAGCGTTAATGCCATATTTATCCATAAGTTCTTTGTTATACTCATACTTAATACCTCTGCCATTTTCTACAGGAACGAGCTTAGCTATTTCTGCATGAGTATTTGACTTTCTGCTCGGAACAGTGATAATAATCTCCTGATTGGTTGTCATGCACATATCTGTGCACATTTCCATTACTTCATTGAAGTTGCGTTTAAACTCTCTTGGAGTTACTGAAATTAAACTTTTCATAATGATGCCAAATTAACAATTAAGTTCAACATATCTGTTACATTAAATCGTCATCGAATAAACTTGGTTGCTCAGTGGCTTTAGGAGCAACTTTTACATCTCCAGGCTTACGCTTTAATACCCAAAGAGTATTACGTGAAGCATCCGGGAACATAGGAGCCATGATATTGGCAACGAGGTTTGAGTCATAATACTCTTTAAGAGCATCAAACATTTTCTGCTGCCAATCATTCATCAGTGGCTCATAGTCTTTAGCCGAAGCAAATGTACCGAACTTCTTTACTATGTTGAAATGTTTCAGCAATATGCCTTCAAGCTCCCAATGGTCAAACTCTTGCACATCAACTCCGCGGCCATCGCCTGAGTCATAAGTATGATTACCAGCTGCTCCTACAGATGGGTCATAGTTTGGAGTTGAAAGGTAATAAGTAGCATTATTATTGCCACAAGCCTTGAAGTTCTCCAGAAATGCATCTGCATTCTGTTTGCCAACATGCTCGAGCACTTCAAAAGCACAGACTTTGTCAGCATTAAACTTGCTGAAATCCATGTAGTTTTTAACAAGGTCAGCAACATAGAAATGAGCCCAAGGTACCTTGGCATACTTCTCAGCTGCTTCTTGAATTGTTTTTTCACGAATATCGATACCGATATATTCTTTCTGCTTAAACTTGTTTCGGTATAATACCTCAAGCAAGTTAGCAGCTCCACAGCCAAAATCAACAATGGACTCGCCAATCTTGGCTTCTTTCAAGATATGAGTCCATCGCAGATAATGCGCAAATTGGTCTCTGTGGAATACGTGACGCTCAAAGGCCTGGTCAGGTCTGAGGTCTGTTGTGTTATACACTTTTGCCATAATTAAAAAATTGTTTATTTGTTGAAAATATCTTTATGCTCTTCCAGATAGTCATTCATAGAGCCCATGTAAGCTACTGCATCAAGAAGATTATCCTCTTTGTGTGCATAAGCCTCACGCGATAACTTAAGAGCTATCATAGCTCTATACATACCAGCAGTTGTTATTTGCTGGTCTTCAGGCGACATCAAGTTATAAAGAGCTGCTGCTCTTTCCATTGATGCCTGGAATGGCCCGTATTGACGCTCTTTTTCTTCTGAGCGCTCATTTACGATTTTATTTGCTTGTTCTAAGATGTTAGCCATGATTATTTACCGTTTTTATAGTTAATACAATCCCTTTTACAAGAGCCGGCCAATAGCTTATGAACTTCTGGGTTGTTCCATTGAGAATTCATAAGATAAAGCTGTGCATCTTTCTTACATATTTGAGCTTTTGTATATTGTTCTAAAGCTTCTATATACTTAGTATTTTGGCCTATAGCACTATTCATATAGACAATACATAAAGCTTGTATTACTATGATAACACATAGTCCGATAATTATTTTCTTCATTACACTACTAAATTTTTAAGTTCTTCTTTTAATCTTTTTGCATCGGCACCCCTAAATGTTTGTGCATTTGCCAAGAAGTATCCAACAATATCTCCTGCAGTATTATAAAGATACATAGCATTCGGGTCTGAAGTGTCAAGTGTTAACATTGCCTCTAAATAAGGCACTGCGCCAAAATATACATTAAGCCATGTTGACTTTATATCTTTGGCTATTTGCTGAAAGGTTCTTTTCTTGTCCATTTTATTATCTTTATTTAGATATGCGAATATACTAATTTTCTCCGAGAATAGAAAATTTTTTCATTATAAAATGCACTCACTTAACACTTCTTAACTTGGCCAGATTTTATTACTCTTCTGGATATTCTATTTGCAGTAATTCTTTGCAAAATTGAATAACTTGCTCATAGTTATTATACGCAGTTTGAGTAATAATTCTCCGCTGAAGTATCGTTAGCTTATTTTTAGTAATAAACTTATTTATGTTAAGAGAGAGAGCTTTATCATTGCATCTTCTTTTATCTCCTAACTGAATAGCTAACTGAGCATAATGAATACACTTCTTTATATCCTGTACTCCATTTTTAGCTTTATACCTGCTAATATATTTTATAATGCATCCTTGTATAAAAGAGCATCTTAAAGCAGTTATAAGCTCTATTGGTTGCATAGTCATATCTTTATAATGACTACCACCTATTTGTACATCTGTTGCTTTCATATCAATATACTTTACGCTTATGATTATCTGGTATATACCCATTTGCCACTCTCAGTTCATCCATAAACATAACAGAATTGTAATGTTTAGGAAATTCTTTTATCACCTTAAAGCTTGCTGTTTTGTCTTTAACAAAGCTATTATCATCTACAGGCTCTACATATCCAAGCTTTACAAACTTATAAAGATACGCGGTTTCTGAGTTTCTACCTGGCTTTTTACCAAGCAGAATTTCTTTTGAACTTACTACTTTGCCAACATTGTCATTTACAAATTTTACCATTTCCAGAAATACTGGAGCTTGTTTTCCATTACGTCCCATATTACATAAATTTTTTATATTTGTCAATTTTTGCTTTTATGCTATCCATTAAGGCATTTTGCTTTTTATCTTTTGCTTTAAGTGCTCTGATCACATCTTCATCGTGAGTGCCTTGCAATATCAAATGATTTATAACAACATGATTTTGCTGTCCTTGGCGGTATAAACGCCCGTTAAATTGTTGATACAACTCAAGACTCCATGTTTGCCCAAACCAAACTATTACGCTGCCTCCTGCTTGAAGATTAAGACCATGCCCAGCTGATGCTGGGTGCGCCAACATAACTTGTATTTTGCCAGCATTCCAGTCTTCAATGTCTTTATTGTTTTTAAGTTCTCTTGGCTTATATTTTTTAAGATATTCCATGATTCTATCCCTATCAAATTGATAAGTCCAGGCCACTAGTACAGACTGGCCATTCGCATCTTCAATTATCTCTTTAAGAGCATCGAGCTTAATATCATGGATTGGAAACACGTTTCTTTTCTCATCATACATGGCCCCATTTGCGAATTGAAGTAATTTATTTGAAAGAGCTGCAGCATTAATAGCATTTACTTCTACTGGTTTTTCTATAGATGCTGAATCCCCGTTTTCATCTTTTTGCTCAATTGTTTCAGTAGCATTTATTAAGTCAAGCACTTTATTCTTTTCAAAGTCATCATATTGCTTCTTTAGAGCTTCAGGCATTCTAAGCTTTATATAGTTATCTGTCCTGAGTGGCATTTCAAGATAATCATCTGCTCTCATGCTTATGCAAATGTCTTCTATTTTTTTATGTATTATATATTCTGAGTCATTCATCAGATCATAAGAATATACGATATGACCATTTGATTTGTCTGGCCGAAAATATCTTTCTCTATATCTGGATATTGTCTTTTCAAGGCGCTCACCTCTATCCATAAGATATATTTGAGGCCATAGGTCAATAAGTCCATTTGGAGCAGGTGTACCAGTTAGTCCAACTAAGCGCTTGAGATACGGCCTAGCTCCACGTAACGCCTTAAAGCGCTCTGACTTATGTGACTTAAAACTACTAAGCTCGTCAACTACTACCATATCAAAAGGTAATTTGCCCCCGCCATACAAAGCGCAAAGCCACGCTACATTATCTCTTGATATAACATAGATATCAGCTTTTGTTTCCATGACAGCTGCTATTCGCTGCTTAGCAGTACCTATAATCTTAGAAAAGCGCAAATGCTTTAAGTGGTCCCATTTCTCTGCTTCTTCTTGCCAAACTGACTCAGCTACTCGCCTTGGTGCTATGACTAACACCGAGTTAATCTCAAGATAGTCAAACATCAAATAGTTTACAGCCGTCAGTGTTGATACCGTCTTACCCAAGCCGAGGTCAAGAAATACTCCACAATAAGGATGCGTAAGTATAAATTCTACCGTAGCTCTTTGGTAACCATGTAAGTCTTTTTCTGTTAGCATATTATGAAAATCTTCCATTCTTACAATGAAGCTTTGCGTGCTCAACTTGTGAGCTTAAAACTTCTAAATTATCTATTAAGTTATTTCTTGGATTACCATCTTTATGATGAACAACTTCACCTTTCTTTAATGGCCTTCCAATTACTTCTTCGGCTAATATCCTATGTGCATGAGTTCCAAATATCTTTGGATAACTATGCTCTTTGCCTGTATTATTCCTAAGATGACCTTCTCTAACAGCAAGCCTATTCCAAAAGTTATCCATTCTAGTTGGATTGAGGTCTTCATTCATCTTTGTCATTTTAGCACTTAGATGCTCTTTTGCACAGGCTCTACTACAAAAGAAATGTGTAATGCCTGGCTTTATCATGCTTTTATATCGTATAAACTGCTTACCGCATTTTTCACAAGTAAGCATTATTTTTTCGCCTCTTGCCATATAATGCTATCTATAAATTGTTCAACGCCTTTTATCGTATCTATCACTTCAACTCTAAAGCCTAAAGCTCTAAGCTTATTGTGCATATATGCCTGTATGCGCTTAGGCTTTCGTCCAGTTGTTTTTAATTCCACAAAAACTATTTTATGGCCCGGAAATAAGCACATTCTATCTGGTAAGCCTATAAGTTGGTCGCACAGCAGTTTTATGCACATGCCACCATTTATTTTAACAAGCTCAACTAATTTGCGCTCTACAACTTTTTCACTGTTTACCGTCTCTTTCTTCATAAGTTAAATTTATTGAACTTACAGTTACTCCAAGTATTTGCAATGACCGGTTAAGCTTATCTTTAAGATTTTTCTTGAATTGGGCTACATCATTGCAAGCATTCTCTTCTGTTACATGATTTTCATCATATTTCATTGTTCTTAAAGAACCATCGGAGAATTTGCATACAGCTCTTAGTATTACATATTTCATAACCTAGCCATATAAATGTTATACTCACACTTATCCAAATTAAATTCCAGTTTGTCAACACAAAACTTTTGGCCATTATATATAACAACCGTTTTGACAGACGGAATATGTTCTATGTTTCTTGTTACAAGAAGCACAGAATTACGGTAATTTCCGTATTGCATTTTATAAAAATTTGCTATCATAATAGTCTTATATCATCAGCGTTAATAAAATGCCATTCATCGTCTATGCCTTCAAATAATAATCCAGCACGCAATACCATTTGAAAATGATTATAGCAAAGCTTAATGCCATCAATTTCAAATGGGTAATTTTTCTTGCTTATAAGCCTATGGCATATAGCGCAATTACACTTAAAGTCAATCATAATAAACTATCTTTACGTTTATAGTATTTCTGTTTACCATATAAAGGAAAGTTCTTAGTGGATGCTATAGCTTCCCATTCAGGCAATGACCTAAGAATTTCATTAACCTCTCTGGTATTATATCTTGACATTTCTGTCTTATCTTTGCCAAGGCACTCACACCATACTTCAGCAATGCAGACAAAGTCTTTTTGTACTGTACCGTTTTTAGACAATGGGTCTTCGAGCCAACGTCTTCTGTCATACAGGTCCATTTTATCCCAATCATCTGGAAATTTAGTATTAAGATATTCTTCAATAATACCTTTTCGCTCATCCGCTTCTGAGTGTTTATGTTGCTCAATCTTAGCAATTATATCTTCATCACCAACAAGGTATAAAGGCTCTTTTGCCAAATATAACTGATATGCTTCAGCCCATATTTGATTTACTTCATCTTGCGTAAGGTCATCGTTTACAGATTTTGTGGCATATTCTGGCCTTACATCTATAGGCATAAATCGCCTATTTCCTGTCGGGTCACGTAAGAAGTCTTTGTTATTAGTGGTACCAAAAAATACACATTGACGCTTATATGTTTCTACTGTCCTACCATACGCCGGCCTGAACATATCTTCTCTTTTTGATATGTAGTGCTTGATTGACTCTACTTCTGCTTTCTTAAGGCCTGAAAGTTCTGCCATTTCAATCAGCCACGCCCCTTGTATCTGTTCAAATGACTCCTTGCCCTGCACAGTCGTGAATGTATCTGAGAACCATTCCATGCCGAGCTTTTTAACGAAAGTACTTTTATATGTTCCTTGTTCTCCGACAAGTATAAGCGCTGTGTCGAACTTAATACCTGGCTCGAATACCCTCGCAACAGCCGCCACCAACGTCTTCCTAATGGCGGCTCTAGTATAAGCGTTATCTTCTGCTCCAAAATAATCAATCAATAATGTATTAACTCTCGGTATGCCATCCCACTTTTGAGCACATATATACTCTCTTATCGGATGGAACTTTTTCTTTTCAAATTCAAGCGCAAGTGCGTCGTCCACTTTTTGACTTGACACAATGCCGTAAACACATTCAATGTAATTACGAACACCAGAATAGTCAACATCACGGAGAGGCTCCGCAGTATCGACTTTACGCCATGGTAACGAACGTGTAACATATCTTTTATTATCAAAAATGTTTAACTTAAATACATCTTTTAAGAATTGGTCATGCTGAATTATTATATTCAAGTTATTGGCAGAATTATCATATTCGCCTTTTGTATTAGCGTCAAGCTCTTCTGTCCATGAAGTATCATATTCTTCAGGAACTTCTGCTTTTGCTTCTTCCGCAAACTCGAATTTAGCTTCAGCAAACTTTTCTTCAGCAATATGCTTTTTTGTTGTAGAGTCCTTAGAAGCAAATTCTTCCATTGCCTTAAAGCTCTTTTTATCTTTGTCTTCTTTTTCTTTGCCTGTATCTAAATGGCCAAATTTATGTATGCGAACTAAGTCAAATGCATTACATAATCTACATCCAGCAGGGTCTGTTCCATGGTGAGAATATGCAAATTTATCATCATAGACTATTAAGCCCGCAGCCGTAGAACCATTTATATACGTATATCGCCCTTCTCCAGCTGGTGTATATACATCTGAAAGAAAAGTCTCAATAGCTTCTTGTATAGTATAAGTACGACAGAAAACACCAATTATGCCTTTTTTATCTTCTGGGTCTTCTTGCTTTTTGATAGCTTGCATTATTACATCTGTGCTATCTGTAGCAGTTGGCCATTCGCTCGTATCATGCCAATCATCATATAGCCCAAGAATATAATCAGCTTCAAGGAAAGGTCCGTCTTGAAATTCAAAGTAGTACTCCATATCTGATGATACAGACGGCCAGAACATAAGTCTATTTACATCAAAAGTTGACTGGTCAAACAAATCAATGTTTAGGTCTCCAGCGACTTTTCGAGCAATAGCTTGATATTCTTCTTGTGATACTTCTCTATCAAGTGGAATTATCAATCTGTGTCGTGGCTTTTCAGGGCATGACTTATGAGTTGAATGAATAACCGCGGCACAATCAAATAGCACTGTAAAATCCCACCAAAAATTTTCATGGGAAAAGTCAATATCCAATGTAATTAACTGGCGATAAAGTACATTTATTTTATCACGCCTACCATTTGTAAGAAATCCGCCTACAAATCCGCCTACGTCTTTTATCTTACTTTGCTCTTCTTTTGTGGCACTCATAAACCGCTTATATGTTTCAGCGGTTACTACAGGAGTAGCTAGCTTTTGAACTAAATTGCTCCAAGTAGTTTTGGTATTTTTCCATACTTTACTTGAAACATTTAGTCCAACTGCTATGCTCAAATTCTCATCATATTTCAATTTATCTACTTGCATAATACGCGTAAATAATATATAAGCACACCATAATCATATTTTAGTCTTTTAAGTAGAATGGTGTTATATACCCATCTGCTTTTAGTGGAAAATCTGAAGCCCAATGAGGCACTTTTTCCATGGCTTTAATCATATTGTTATAATGCTCTTTAGCATTTTCAAGAGGTATTTCTGCTATAGCTTCATCATGCACGTGCATAGCTATTTCAAAATCTTCTTCTTGCATATTAAGCATGGAATTTCCAAGTAAATCACGAGCAATAGCTTGAACTATATTCTCTGTAAGTTTACCACCATACGTATCAATCTCACCCCATTGCTTGGTTTCTTGCACAACTCCTTGATAGCATAATACTCTTGTTGGCATTGTAGAACGGCCTATTTTCTTATCTTTGAATTTAGGCCCATAATAGAATAGTTGTCTACCGGAAGGTAGTTTGATTGTCATGAATTTTCCATCACAATCGAATACTATATTTCTACATGTGCATGATACTGGCCTTTGGTATCTAACAGCTTCTTTTGAGGCTTCATCTATCTCTTTCCACATATCTACAATAGCAGGATTAGCCATACGCCATTTGCGCACCAGGCTCATCATTTCTGTATCAGATAACCCCATGCGTTCTCCACCCATTCGCTTAAGAGCTCCTAATGAACCTTCATACCCGAGTGCTAGCTCTGAAATTTTAGACTTATCACGCAGTACTGAACCTTTAGTAATCGCGGATATTGGCACGTTAAACATCTTAGAGCCGGTGGCTTCATAAATTTTGCCATCGCCTTTAAACACGTCCATACGCCACTTTTCATTAGCAAGCCAAGAAATTACGCGCGCCTCAATAGCTGAAAAGTCAGCAACTGCAAATGTTTTATGCTCAGGAGCTATTAAAGCTGTTCTTACTAGCTGGGATAAAATATCAGACACATCATCGTATAGCATTTCTACAGATTCCCAATCGCGAGCTCTAACTAGTTCACGCGGTATTTCTATGCGTGATATGTGGTTCTTTGACAGATTCTGCAATTGCAATAGTCTACCGGCCCATCGCCCAGTTCTATTTGCACCATAAAATTGAAATAAGCCTCTACACCTATTATCTTTCATGGCGCAGTTGAGCATTGCATAATACTTTTTGATGGAAGTCTTTGACAGCTTTTTGCGTATATTAAGCAACTCTATTACATCTGGGTAGTCAGCAAACTCTTTAAATAAATCTGGCATTGTTTCCTTAGAAAGAGATAATACTACACTACCTGTTTTCTTCTCGACCCATTGTCTTATCTGAGTTGGTGAATTTGGATTTTCGAGTCCTGTTAGTTGCTGAGCACGTTGAGTTAACATAGAAGTATATGCATTATCTACGTCAATAGCAGACTTTGCTAATTCCATATCTACAAGAATGCCCCTGTCATTTATATTCTGATCAAGAACATACATCTTATGTTCTATTTCAGGAATGATATATGCCTTTAAACTATTAAATATCTCACGCTCTGCAAGTACATCATACTTGTTATATTCCTTATACATTTCCCACTTTTCAGGAGCATGTTCAGGATAATTTCGAGTGCGCATACCATTAACTCGAGTTGCTTTGCATGGGCATGAGAAGTATTTAATAAGTGCTTTACCAGTATCTAGTTTTTTATCAGTAAGATTAAGAGCTTTTGATACTCCGTCCAAAGAAAGTGGTAAACCACAATATGCAGCTTTTACAGAAGTACAATACCACTGCTCTGCTGGAACATCATATCCTACGCGCTTAAAACACAAGCGCTCAAATACAGCGTTGTGCGCCACCTTTACGCAATCCGGGTCAAGCAAAGCTTCTTCAAGCTCTTCAGGCATTTCTTCGCCTTGAGCTAAGTCTACTATTTTTACCGGACTATCATCTAAAGCATACCCTATTATAAGAATTTCAAAATCTGGTGACTCTACATACTTATAAGCTCCAGACTCTTTAATATCTACAGATGAATATGTTTCAACGTCTATAAAAAGATATTTCGCCATTATTTCTTATTTGATATTATAAAATTAGGAGTATAGGCGGGATTCGAACCCGCATAACAGGCACACAAACCAATGGCGCTCTGTGGTTTTACCATTAAACTACTATACTTACTGATGCAGAGAGGAAATTACATCATATCGTCATCCTGAACAGCATTCTCTCCACCGAAGTCCTCTTCAGCTGTTGAGCCACCGGCCAACATCTCGCCATCTTCGAGCTTCTGAAGGTTGTTCAATCCAGCAGCAATGCCTTTGGATGAAACATTGAAAGCATAGAAGTTAATTGAAGCGCGGCCATAGCAACCACTGTAGAACTCCTCTTTCTCCATGATAGGATTGAGTGAGCGGTCTACAATGCTCGGTTTACGCTGGCTATTAGCATTAATGAAATACATGCCTTCGAATGCCGGGTCATCCGGGCGCTCTTCATCGCCATCGCGCAAAGGCAACTTGAGGTTTGAAGGTATCTTGCCATTCTTGTCTGCGAGCTTGGCTTTACCTGCCTGTTTAGCTGCCTCGATAGCCTTGTTAATCTTATCAAGGGTCTTTGCATCATCTTTCGGGATAAGAATGCAGATATTGTACTTAGGTGTATCGCCCTCGTTCATAGCCGTAGGCTCGAACACGTTCACGTAGCAAAATCTTACTTTGCCGGTTACAACTTTTGTTGAATTTTCCATTTCACTTTAATTTTTAGTTGTTATTACTTTTTCAATAATTGCCCAATCAGGCAAATAGTCATTATTCTCCATTATCTGCAAAATCTAATTGTGCTTGATTATAGCCCATTGCTGGTCTCTTGTCTTCAAGCGGTACAAGAGTAGGTTTGCCTTGTGGCTTGATAACCACATCTGAGAGTATTTCCTCAAAACGCTTTTTGCCTACTAGCTTCTCAATAGAAGTAATTGGTTTAAGCTTCATATTGAAAATATCATCTTCTGAAAGTTCATGGCAACGTGCAAAAATTGCATTAGAAGCTTGGTCTTCATCAACCCATTTGCGTCGACTAATTCCTTCAACTAATTTAAGCCCCGGCCATTGCTTATTCTCGTTAATCGCTTTAGTTAGTGCATATTCTGTTATTGAATTAGCCCATTCTATAAGCTTAGGCACGCGCTTAACTATATCAGCAATCTCATCATCGGTTAGCAACTCTGGGTCTGCAAATTCATGTTGTGCAATTTCGAGTTGTTGCTCATAAAGCTTACGACACTGATTACGCACAGCACAAAATCTGCACCAATCTCCAGCATTGAGTTCTCCTTTACCTTCAAAAGCAAGTTCAGCTCTTGGCCTAAGCTCCTCTTCTGCCCATTTGCGGAGTTCTTCAACAGATATTTGCCAACTTGATATATTGTTAATGCGAGGCTGTATAATAGTCAATCGCACTTCCGTTATATCATACATTGTATCATATTTCTGTAAAGCTCCAAGTCCATAAAGTATAAGTTGCTTATTCCATTCAGCATATACTGGAACACCTTTTCCATATTTTAAGTCAATAACTTCCATAAGATTGTCATTGATAACAACACAGTCAGCTGTTCCAAAGCTTTCAGGCACATATTCTGTCAAATCGAGTTTCTGCTCAATTTCCATGACAGCTAACGGATTTTCAGTTTTTGCTTCAGCTAATTGTTCTGAGCAATAATCCGTATAGATAGGTACAATTTCAAGCATTTCCTCGCTGAACAAGTCATTTGCCATTATCTCTTCGAGCCTTTGGTCAAAGTCTTGTTCACTAATGCTGTTAAGTGTATCTTTTCTCAGGTAAAGTTCTGAGAGCTCATGGGCCAATGTACCTTCTTCTGCATATACTGAAGACTTCTTTTCTCCGTATTCATCTTCAAGCTTGGCAGACGGAGTACAATTCAGCCATCTTCCTGCTCCAGAAGCCGAAAGAAGTGCATGACTTCTTTGGCTATGCTTCTGCGGTTTAGTACTACTTGTCATTTGACTTATATGTTTCTGCCAGTTTTGTTAATCCATGGCAACATCGAATATAAAGCATTGGATTTTCTCTACGAAACTTCTGAGCCATCTTTTGCAACTTCTTTGTACTTGACATAGTTACAGTGATTCTAAGAAGTTATACATTTCGTCATATTTAGCCGGGTCAAGCTTTGTCACACTCGGGGCTCCAAGCTCATTGAGTTTCTTCTTAATCTCGTCACGATACTCATTGACCTTTTTTGCAAGCATTCCGCGGACGTCCTCAATGCTCTTAGAGGCAGAAGAAGCAGCCGGAGCAGCAGGTGCTGAAGGAGCAGGCTTGGCAGCGCTCTGAGTCTGAGCAGGTGCTGCAGGCTGAGGAGTAGGTTTTGCAGGAGCTGGCTTTGCTGGCGTGGCGGGAGCTGAAGGAGCAGACTTGGCAGCCGGAGCAGCAGATGCTGAAGGAGCAATAGCATTACCAAACAATGACTTAATGAAATTCTGCGTATTTTCAGACAGGTTTACGCTAACCTCAACAGAAATTTTAATCGTTTCCATTTTCGTAATTTTTAATAAAGTTATCTAAATAGTTAATAAACTCGCTTACTGTCATATCTGGTACGTTTGAGAGCTTCTGATGAATAAGCTCATTGTTCTTATATATAGATACGTACACGCCTTTATAATTCAGCTTTACTTTATATTCACCTTTAAGCATTGTCAGGCATCCGTCTTCAGATGAACCTTTCCAAGTATTTGCTGAAAACAAGTCAGTTACTAACACGCCAATATGATTGGCCAATCGCTCTAGCTGTATAACATCCAAATTGGCTTCGCCTTTTAGCACGCGGTCAAAGGCTTGTTTCGGATATTTAACAGTAGGAAATAACACCTTTGCTAAATCTTCTGTATTTAGCTTGTAGTGCTCAATAACATTACCTATATTAAATTGTTGCTCCATATTTTGGTGATTTTTATTATCTTATTTTTGATATGCAAATATACAAATTATTCTCGATAGAAAAAATTTATTTCATTAATTTTGAGAATTTATTTTGTTAAAAATATTTAAGCGGCAATTTTAGTAGGAGGGCTTGAAAATTGCTGTAAACAAAGAAACAATAGAAACAATCCATTGTTTATGCCTAAAGTGCTCAAAATCAATTACT
>OLGB01002044.1_pt1 | contig 22522 bp, 25 predicted proteins | sample 1605691 | NCBI WGS metagenome assembly OLGB01 (sample SAMEA3888925, study PRJEB22519) | human gut metagenome | biome: human gut; feature: human-associated habitat; material: faeces | place: Denmark | collected 2010 | reverse complement strand
AAGTCCAAGCAGGACGCCATCAAGGACGTAGGCGGCTTCGTGGGGGGCTGGCTGAAACAGGGGCGCCGGAAGGCGGACAGCCTGGAGCACCGCAGCCTCATCACCCTGGACGCCGACTTTGCCAACACGGACCTGCTGGGCTCCTTTGACCTGCTATTTGGCAACGCCGCCGCGATCTACTCCACCCACAAGCACACCCCCGACGCCCCCCGGCTGCGGCTCATCGTGCCGCTGTCCCGGACACTCACGGGGGATGAGTACCAGGCCGCCGCCCGGAAGCTGGCGGAGAGCCTGGGCATTGACCAGTTTGACGATACCACCTATCAGCCCACCCGGCTCATGTACTGGCCCAGTACCTCCGCCGACGGCACCTATCTCTTTGACAACATCGACGGCCCCTTCCTGGACCCGGACACCCTGCTGGAGCAATACCCCGATTGGCGGGACGCCTCCTACTGGCCGGAGAGCTCCAGGTGTGCCGGTATCCGCCAGAAGACGGCGGCCCGCCAGGGAGACCCCCGGACCAAGCCGGGCATGGTGGGGGCCTTTTGCCGCTGCTATGACATTGACGCGGCCATAGAGAAGTTTCTGCCTGACAAATACGTGGCCTGCACCCTTCCCGACCGCTACACCTACACCGGCGGCTCCACCGCCGCCGGCCTGGTGGTCTACGATGACGCCCTGTTTGCCTACTCCAATCACGCCACCGACCCCGCCAGCGGCCGCCTGTGTAATGCCTTTGACCTGGTCCGCCTGCACCTGTACGGCGACCGGGACGATGACGCCGGCGCGGACACCCCGGTGAATAAGCTGCCCAGCTACACGGCCATGACCGAACTGGCCCGCGAGGATGAAGCCGTCAAGGTCCTGGTGACCAGTGAGCGGCTGGAGAAGGCCCGCGCTGACTTCGCCATGCCGGAGGACGCCGGGGACTGGATGGAGCAGATGATTGCGGCCGGGCTGACCGTAGACAAGCGGGGCAACCCGGAACCCACCATCAACAACGTGTATATCATCCTGACCCATGACCCCGCCCTTATGGGCACCCTGGCCTTTAACGGCTTCAAGGACCGCCTGGTGGCCGTGAAGGCCCTGCCCTGGCGGGACGTGACTGACCCCACAAATGGGGACACCTGGACCGATCACGACGATAGTGAGCTGCGCCGCTATCTCGAATTGGGATACACGATCACTGGAAAGGAGCGCATTATGGACGCTTTGAACGGCGTTGCACACGCCAACACCATACACCCCATCAAGGACTATCTGGAGGGCCTGGAATGGGACGGAGAGGAACGCCTGGACACCCTGCTGCGGGACTACCTGGGCGCCGAGGACACCCCCTACACCCGCGCTGTGACCCGCAAGGCCTTCACGGCGGCCGTGGCCCGTGTCATGCGGCCCGGCTGCAAGTTTGACTATATCCTGGTCCTGTCCGGCCCCCAGGGGCGGGGCAAGTCCACGCTGATCGCCAAAATGTCCAACGGCTGGTATACGGACAGCCTGGCCGGAATCGGCACCAAGGAGGCCTACGAGGGTATCCAGGGCTTTTGGCTGGTGGAGCTGGGCGAACTGGCCGCCATGAAGAAAACCGAGATTGAGACCATCAAGAACTTTATTTCCAAGCAGGTGGACAGCTACCGGGCCGCCTACGGCCGCCGGGTGGAGGAACACCCCCGTCAATGCGTGTTCTTCGGCACCACCAACTCCACCGCCTTCCTGCGGGACGATACCGGCAACCGCCGTTTCTGGCCCGTGCGGCTGCAGGAGACGGCCCCGGCGCTCACCATCTGGGATGACCTCACCCAGCCGGTCATAGATCAGCTTTGGGCGGAAGCCGTTGTCAGATACCGCGAGGGGGAGCCCCTGACCCTGCCGGATGACCTGGCCGCCTTTGCCCGTGAACAGCAAGAGCAGTTTACCGAGGATGACCCCCGCCGGGGGCTGGTGGAGGGCTACCTGGAGACGCTGCTGCCGGCGGGCTGGGCTGGTAAAAGTATCGCGGACCGGCGCTTCTGGTTTGCCGATGAGGAGGGCCGGGAGGACGGCACCAAGGTCCGGGAGTATGTCAGCGCGGCGGAGGTCTGGGCGGAGTGCTTCAAGAATGGCCACGGCAAATTCTCCCGGCAGGAGCGGAACGAGGTCAACGCCATCTTGCGCCAGCTCCCGGACTGGAAAGAGGAGCCGGGGCGGCAGCGCTGCGGGCCCTACGGCTTGCAGACACGTTTCCGCCGTGTATCAGAAAACAGCATTTTGTAACGCTGGGGACAATCGCGGCGAGGCGGTAAACGTATCTCTGTATCTGTGCTGTATCAGTCAAGAGATACGCTAAAAACCTAGTTGCCGCAAGGCTTTTAAGGGCTTGTATCTTTTGTATCTCAACTTTCTATAAATTATGTAAAATAGGTAAATAGGCGTACACATGACACCCGCACACGCCTATTACACCCGCGTAAGGAAAAGCGTGATACTTTTGATACAGAGATACGGGCCCCAAAATCCCAAGCGTTTGGGAATTTGGAGGCGAACATGGAAAAGACAGTTGAGGCGTACCTGCGCAAGAGAGTGAAGGCCGCCGGCGGCCTGGCCCTGAAATTGGTGTGTCCCGGCTGGACCGGCGTGCCGGACCGGCTCATTCTCATGCCGGGGGCGCGGGTGTACTTCGCGGAGACCAAGGACCTGGGCGAGAAGCCCCGGCCCCGCCAGCGGTACGTCCATGACCGGCTCCGGGCGCTGGGCTTCATAGTCTTTGTGCCGGATAGCAAAACTGCCGTTGATGACATGATGAGGGAGGTGGCCGGGGCGTGAAGTTTGACCCCCACGAATATCAAACATACTGCATTGACTACCTGCTGGAGCGGCCGGCCGCCGGTCTCTTTCTAAAGCCGGGCATGGGCAAGACAGTGACGGCCCTGACGGCGGCGGAGCGGCTGCTGTATGACTACTTCGCCGTGTCCAAGGTCCTGGTGATTGCCCCCCTGCGGGTGGCGGAGGATACCTGGACCCGCGAGAGCGCCAAGTGGGACCACCTGCAGCACCTCCGTGTCAGCCGGGTGTTGGGTAGCGCCAGGGAGCGCCTGGCGGCCCTGGCCGTGGAGGCGGACGTGTACTGTATCAACCGGGAAAATGTGCCGTGGCTGGTGAAGCACTACGGCCTGGGCTGGCCCTTTGACCTGGTGATTGTGGACGAAAGCAGCAGTTTCCGCAACCCCAGCGCCCAGCGCTTCAAGGCGCTGCGGAAGGTGCGGCCGCTGATAAAATACATCTGGGAGCTGACCGGGACGCCCCGGCCCCGTAGCCTGCTGGACCTCTGGGCGCAGGTCTACCTACTGGACCGGGGGGAGCGCCTGGGCAAGACCATGACCGAGTACAAAAACCGATATTTCACGCCCGGCCGCCGCAACGGCTACGTGGTCTATGAGTGGACCCCCAGGCCGGGGGCGGAGGATGAGGTGTATAGCAAAATCTCTGACATCTGCGTGAGCATGCAGGCCCGTGACTATTTGAAGCTGCCGGAGCTGGTGGAGACTGTCAGGCCAGTGGTGCTGTCCCCGGAGGTGCGGGCGCAGTATGACGATATGGAGCGGGAGGCCATTCTGGAGCTGGCCGGGGAGGTCATTGACGCCGGCAGTGCGGCCGCTGTCAACGGTAAGCTGCTGCAGATTGCCGGCGGAGCCGTCTATGACGAAGACCACGTCGCCCATGAGCTGCACACCGCCAAGCTGGATGCCCTGGAGGACATCATGGAGGGCACCAACGGGGAACCCGTGCTGGTGGCCTACAATTTCCAGCATGAGCGGGACCGCATCCTGGCCCGCTTCCCCCAAGCGGTGAAGCTGAAAGACAGCCAAACGATAGCGGCATGGAACCGGGGAGAAATCCCCATGCTGCTGGTCCATCCAGCTGGAGCAGGACACGGCCTTAACCTCCAGGACGGGGGGCACATCATTGTGTGGTTTAGCCCTACTTATGACCAAGAATTGAATGAGCAGCTGATTGACCGCCTAAACAGGCAGGGCCAGCAGGAGACCGTAAGCGTAATCTGGCTGATTGCGGAGGGCACGATGGACGAAGACGCCCGCCGATCTACCCAGGCCAAGGCCAACAGCCAGGACGCCATGATGGAGGCTGTAAAGGCCCGATTGAAAAAATACGCGGCAGGAGGGAGCAAGTCATTTTGACCAATCAGGAGAAAAAAGCGAAGCTGAACCAGTACCGGGAGGCGGAAGCAGAGGCGGCCCGGCTGGATCTGGAGATAACCCGTTTGTACAGCTGCGCGGAGAGAGCGACCATGGTATTGAAACGGACCCCAGGCGGCGGCGGAGACGGGCGCACACTGGAGCGGGCGGTCGAGGCGATCGTGGATATGGCGGACAAGCTTGGTGCTGAGCGCCTGAAGGCGATCCGCCTGCGGCGCGAGATCGAGGACGCCATTGCCTCCGTCCCGGACGGACGGCTGCGGATGCTGCTGCGCTATCGGTACATAGACGGAATGACGTGGGAACGGATCGCGGTGAATATGAACTTTGATGCGCGATGGGTGCGCAGGCTGCATGGGCAGGCGCTGGATGAATTGACCCTTGAAAGCCCACCCTGATACCTGATATCATCTAGACTAGGGACTGGTGGGAAAGCTGCCGGTCCCGGCCTGTATCCAGTCTACCTCCACCGCCCGGCCCCGAGGCGGTAGTATCGGGCAATACGTCTCAACCATCCGCATGAGGGTGGAGAGGCACCCAAAGAGGACGGCCGAAAACAAGACCGCCGGAGGGATAATCTTCCGGCGGTCTACGCGGTCTGTCATTGGACTCCGAGCCGCTGCTTTAAGCCCTCTTGGAGCACTTGAGAAAAGTTGATGCCAGCTCGGTCTGCCATATCGTTCAAATAGCTCGGGATTGTGACGTTCTTTCGAATAGTCCTCATATCCTGAGCGCGACGATATGCGTCGAAATCAATGTCCACCAGAGTGACGATCTCGCCTTCCTCGTGGTGATGGGTCAGGCCAGATGGAAGTGGGATAGCGCGCCCTTCGTCTTGCTCACAGATACCCCAAAGGCCAATCGCGTCACGAGCCATATCGATGCACTCTGCAACACTCTCGCCTTGGGTACCAATATCCAAATCGGGAACGAAGACGGAGTATCCGCCTTCCGCTTCCGGGTGGAGGATAACGGGATACACTTGTTTCATGACAAAACCTCCTGTATAGGACGGAGAGGGGCTTATTTCAGCCCCTGCCGCCGGATGATGGATTTTGCTAGCTGTTCTTTGATTTCAGAGTGCCTTGGGATTGGCTCTGACCGCTTACCATCGGTATAGATGTCGTGATTCGCGCCGCTTCGGAGGAGCCACCAACCGTTTGCTTCAAAGAGTTTTATCAGGTCTCTGCGTTTCATTCTCTCTCCTCCCTACAAGTATATTATACGCATTTAATGCGCATATGTCAAGCGATTTCTGCAAATAACTCAACAAATTTTGGAGCTGCAACGCTACGGCGGGGCGGCTCTTTGTTTTAGCGGGAAAGTGGTGATATCGGTGTCAAGGGCGCCAAATGAGAAAGCGGCAAAGGCCAAGAAGCTTTTTGAATCAGGTATGAAGCTGGTGGAGATCGCCGCGCAATTAGGCGTCCCGGACGGAACCGTCCGCCGCTGGAAAAGCACGGGGGCCTGGGGTAGCGAACGCTCGGATAAAGGCGAGCGTTCGGGGAAGAAAGCGAGCGTTCGGAAAACACCTCCGCCGGAAGTGGTGAGCGTGATGAAGAATCCGGACCTCACAGATGCGCAGCGCCTTTTCTGCCTGTATTACTCCAGGTCATTTAACGCGACGCGGTCATATCAGAAGGCGTATGGGTGCAGTTATGCGGTCGCCAATGCGGAAGGGCCGGCGCTTCTGGTAAAGCCTAGTGTCCGGGAGGAAATTACCAGGCTCAAGCAGATGCGGTACGGGAAAGCGCTTTTAGAGCCGGAAGACCTGTTCCAGAAATACATGGATATTGCCTTTGCGGATTTGACCGATTATGTGTCCTTCGGTCAGGTGGAACAGCCTGTGATGGCGATGTACGGCCCGGTGATGGTACCTGATCCGGATACGGGGGAGAAGGTACCGCTCACAAAGCTGGTAAACGCGGTGCGGCTGACGGAGTCCGATCAGGTGGACGGGAGCATCCTGTCGGAAGTGTCACAGGGCCGGGACGGAGCAAAGATCAAACTGTCCGACCGGATGCGGGCGCTGCAATGGCTGACGGATCACATGGAGCTCGCCACGCCTGAACAGCAGGCCAGGATCGATAATCTCCGGGCCAGCACGGCCAAGCTGCGGGGCGATGGCCCGGACGGCGGGCCAGAAGATGATGGATTCCTGGATGCGCTGAGGGCGGAGGCCGATAAGGTATGGCAGCCGTAAAACACGCTGTCTTCCGATTCCGGGCATTTTCCAGAAAACAAAAGCAGGTGTTAAGCTGGTGGACACAGGAATCGGGCGTTTGCGACATGGACGGCATTATTGCCGATGGTGCGATCCGGTCCGGGAAGACAATTTCCATGGCCTTGTCCTTTGTGCTGTGGGCCATGACCTCGTTCCAGGGCGAGAATCTCGCCATGTGCGGCAAGACCATAGGGTCTTTCCGCCGCAATGTGCTCACGCCGCTGAAGCTTATGCTGCTCTCACGCGGATACCGCTTCACGGATCGGCGAGCGGATAACCTGCTGGAGGTACGCCGCGGCCCCGTCACGAACTATTTTTACATTTTTGGAGGCAAGGATGAACGATCCCAGGATCTGATCCAGGGCATCACGCTGGCAGGTGTACTCTTCGACGAGGTGGCCCTGATGCCGGAGAGCTTCGTCAACCAGGCCACGGGCCGCTGCTCGGTAGAGGGGTCCAAATACTGGTTTAACTGCAACCCGTCCAATCCCGCCCACTGGTTCAAAAAGGACTGGGTAGACAAGCGGCAGGAGAAGCGCCTTCTGTACCTGCACTTCACTATGGACGATAACCTGAGTTTGTCGGAGCGCATCAAAGAACGCTACCGTGCCATGTACACGGGCGTTTTTTATAAGCGCTACATACTGGGGCTTTGGGTGGCGGCGGAGGGCGTCGTCTACCCGCAGTTTGCTAACGACACGGACGCGTTCCTGATCGACGCCGCGCCGACGATCCAATACGCAGTGATCGGCGTTGACTTCGGCGGAACAGGCTCGGCCCACAGCTTCACGCTGACCGGCTTCACGCCCGGCATGCGGGATGTGATCCTTCTGGATGAGTATTATCACAACAACCGGGATGATGGCGTGCTCTCGCCCAAGCAGGTAGAGGACGCGTTTGTCGATTTTGTCCGCCGGGCCCAGAGCCGGTACCGGGTGTACGAGGCGTTCTGCGACAGCGCAGAGCAGACGCTGATCCAGGGGCTGGTCATTGCTGCTGCACGGGCGCATTTGGGGGTCGACGTTCGCAATGCCCGCAAGGGGCCTATCAACGATCGCATTGCCTTTTACAACAGCTTAATGGCGCAGGGGCGGTTTAAGGTCCTACGGCATTGCACAGCGGCTATTAAGGCCATGAGCGAGGCGGTCTATGACAGCAAGGACCCGACGAAGGACGTACGGCTGGATGACGGAACGACCAATATCGACAGCCTGGACAGCATGGAATATTCCACCGAGAGCGTCCAGGAGGACATCCTGTATCTCGGGCTGATGGGGTGAACGGATGAAAGCAATTACGCAGTATTTAAAGGGGCTGGGGTACGATTGCGTGGAAGATGATTTCTACAGCCAGATCGACCTGTGGCAGAAGTGGTACCGCGGGTATGTACCTTCGTTCCACGACTACCGGCAATACAACGGCCGCAAAAAGATCCGGCGCACCCGGAAAAGCCTTGGGATGGCGAAAACGGTGGCGGAAGATTGGGCCAATTTGGCGCTGAACGAGAAAGTCGGAATAGCGCTCAAGAAAAAGTCCGCAGAAAAGCGGGTGTGGTCCGTGCTGGATGCCAACCAATTCCGGGTGAGGGGAAACCAGCTGTTGGAGCAGGCGTTTGCGCTTGGTACCGGCGCTTTTGTTGAGCGCAAAGAAGGCGACGAGGTCAAGATCGATTATATTCGTGCCGGGATGGTCTACCCCCTGGCCTGGGACAACGGCCGCATCACGCAATGCGCGTTCGGCAGTGAGCGGACGGCGAAACAGGAAAAGCAGGTATACCTGAATATCCATGCACTGGAACGCGGTCGCTATGTGATTGAAAATCATCTGTTCCGCCGAAACGGGACGGCGCTTGCGGAAATCGCGCTGCCGGACGATGTGAAGGAGCGGGTTGAAACCAAGTCCCCCACGCCTCTGTTTCAAATCATCCGTCCGAATATCGCAAATAATTTCGCGCCGGATTGCCCCCTTGGAATCTCGGTATACGCCAACGCCCTGGATCAGCTGGAAGGGCTCGACCTTGTGTATGATTCCTACTGCAATGAGTTCCGGCTCGGGAAAAAGAGGATCACGGTCCCCGTAACAATGGCGCGGATGGCCATGGAAGAGGACGGGAGCGTCACGCCGGTGTTTGACGACAATGATACCGAGTTCTATGCGATCCCCTCAGTGGATCAGGGCGAAAATAAGATTGAAGAGCACAACATGGAGCTGCGTTACGAGGCGCATGAGGCCGGAGTGCAGACAGCGCTCAACCTGCTGTCCTTCAAGTGCGGAATGGGCCGGGACCGCTACAACTTCAAGGACGGGGAGGTCAAGACCGCCACAGAGGTAGTCAGCGAAAAATCCGACCTGTTCCAGAGCCTGAAGAAGCATGAGCTGCTGCTGGAGGGGGCGCTGATCGGAATGACCCAGGCGGTGGCGGAATTGCTTGGGTTGGGAGAGCAGGAGGTGACGGTTAATTTCGATGACAGCATCATCGAAGACACCGGCGCGGAGAAACTGCGCTTCCTCCAGGAAATCCGGGACGGCGTCCGGCAAAAATGGGAATACCGGGTCAGGTTTTTCGGAGAGGACGAGGCAACTGCAAAATCCATGGTGGTGCAAGATGAGCCGGAAGAAGACCTCTTTGGCGGTAGGGGCTGATGCTTAAGCCCAAGTATATCGAGCAGCTGCCGGCCGCCATGGTCGAGCTGTACAGTGAGGTGGAGCAGGACATCCTGGCGGATATGGCCAGGCGGATCGCTGCATACGATTACTGGATTCCTGCGGCTGAGCATCAGCGGAAAGCCCTGATCGAACTTGGCAACTTCCACAGCTATGTGATAAAAGCGCTGTCCGCCCGGACCGGGAAGACCACCTCAGAACTGGAACGGCTCATGGAAGAGGCGGGGGTGAAGGCGCTGTCTTTTGACGCGGCGGTCTACCGGGAGCACGGGCTGGATCCTCCTCCGCTTTCCGCCTCCAAGGAATTACAGAAGATCCTGCAAGCCGGCCTGCGGCAGACCCGCGGCCTGTTCGTCAATTTGAGCCGCACGACGGCCAACACGGCCTCCAAGCAGTTTGAAGACGCTCTGGACCGCGCGTGGCTCCAGATCAGCAGCGGGGCTTTCGATTCTAATACGGCGATACGCATGGCGGTGAAAGACCTGTCTCAGAAAGGCGTGAAGTCCATCCAGTATCCAAGCGGGCACAGCGACACGCTGGAGGTGGCCGTACGCAGGGCCACCGTGACCGGTGTCAACCAGACGGCGCTCCGGCTCCAGGACGCCCTGGCCGATGAGATGGGATGCGATCTGGTGGAGACCACAGCACACGCCGGCGCGCGCCCGGAGCATGCGGTTTGGCAGGGGCAGATATTCAGCCGCTCAGGGAAATCGGATCAGTACCCTGATTTCGTCAGCTCCACTGGTTACGGAAGTGGGGCGGGCCTGGGCGGATGGAACTGCCGCCACAGCTTCCATCCCTACTTCGAGGGAGACCCGAAGGCTTACAGCAAAAAGATGCTGGAAGGCTTTGAGGCAAAGGACTACGAGTACAACGGCCAGAAAATGACCGAATACGAAGCGACCCAGCAGCAGCGGTACGTAGAACGGCAGGTCCGCCGTTGGAAGCGGGAAAACGCGGCGATGGCCGCCGCGGGGCTGGATACTTCAGAGAGCGCCTCCAGGATACGGCAGTGGCAGGAAACGCAAAAAGATTTCCTGCGTCAGACTGGATTAAAGCGGCAGGGGGACCGGGAGCAGGTAATCGGGTTCGGGTGGAAACAGGCGGCTGTCGCGCGTCAGCAAGATCACATTATCGAACAAATCGGAAGATCAGTCGGCGCGAAGGCCAAAAATTACGATGTTTACAATCCAGCGACAGGAAGTTTTGTCCACTTGGCGGAAGGCACGCGAATCACACAGCCCAAAAATCACGTCATGGCGGGGAAGGGCCGCGACCGTGAAATAGATTGCATTGACTGGCTGGTTGACAAGTACGGCGGCATCGCGGTAGAATGGAGCAAAGAGAAAGGGTTTGGGTATGTGGAGGATGAGTACGGCGAACTGCGCAGAGTAGAACTCCATTGGTATCAAGAACAATCCGTTGGAAAAGTGGAAATGAAAATCAAGATGCGGAATGGGAGGTTGTATCTGGATGAGGAATGATTTCAGCGTGCGCTACATCGGGGAGGATGCAGCCGAAATACGCAACGGGGAGATATACTCCGCCTACGAACCTGCTGATAGTACGGCTATGTATGCGGTCAGGGATCGTTCCGGGGAATATTACGCTTATCCGAAGCGGTTGTTCGAGGTTGTGGGGGAGTAAGGATGGACGATTTCAGGATTATTTGAGGTGGAAATTTTGTGTCGCCACGCGCCACATGCTTTCGGGCAATGGGCAAAAGAAATGCAGGGGAATGGCACGCCTGCCAAATAACCAACCTTATGGGGCCACCTTCGGGTGGCTCCACTTATATTCAGATTAAACCACCAACCTTATGGGGCGGTGGTTTTCTTATGCTCAAATTTGGAGGTGGAGCGCGTATGCTGGATATTTACCTAACGCTCAAAGTGGCCTGCAGCATTACCGGGATTTGTGCCATGGTGGTGTTCGCGCTCTTGATGATTATTGACCATTTTCGAAAATAGATTTGTTGATTAGACCGCTTCAGGGCGGTTTTTTCATGCCAAAAAAACAAGAAAGGAGATCGAATGTGGAATTTCTCAAGGAACTTTTCCCGGACGGCCAGGCGCTGACCTACGATCAACTGGCCGAGGCTGCCAAGGGGAAGGGCTTCCAGGTGGTCAACGCTGCCGGCGGGGCTTATGTGCCGAAAAGCCATGTGGAAACGTTGTCCGGCCAGCTGACCGAGGCCAACAAGAAGCTGGAAGGATACGACCCCACGTGGAAGGAGAAGGCGGAGGCCGCGCAGAAAAAGCTGGAGGCCCAGCAATTTGAGTTTGCGCTGGAAAAGGCGGTAGCCGCCGCCGGCCCGCGAAATGCCAAAGCGGTCATGGCAATGCTGGACCGGGAGAAGCTGACCTTCGCGGGCGGCGAGATCGTCGGTCTGGACAAGCAGCTGGGCGAGCTGAAGAAGGGAGAGGACACGGCCTTCCTCTTTGAGGAGCAGAAGCCCATCAAGACCGGCTTGTCCCATCAGAACGCCCACGAGGTGGGTGGAGATGACAAAAAGGAAGCAGCCAATGAGGCCCTGCGGTCTTTCTTCGGCCGCGCAGAATAAGAAAGGAGCATAAAGAATGCCTAACATGATTTCCCGCCAGCAGGCGGAAGCGCTCATCCAGGAGCAGCTGATCAACACCATCCAGCAGGACGCGCCCAAGCAGTCCGTATTTATGGGGCTGGCCCGCAAGCTGCCCAACATGACCAGCAAGCAGACCCGCATCCCCGTGCTGGACATGCTGCCTATGGCTTACTGGGTCAACGGCGATACCGGCTTCAAGCAGACGAGCGAGCAGGCGTGGGACAACGTGTACATCACTGCCGAGGAGCTGGCCGTTATCGTGCCCATTCCCGAAGCCGTGGTGGCAGACGCCAGCTTTGATATCCTGGGCGAAGTCCAGCCCCGCGTGATGGAGGCCATCGGTCAGAGGGTGGACGGCGCCACGATCTTCGGCGTCAACCGCCCTGCCAGCTGGCGCGCCGACATCATCACCACGGCCCGGCAGGCGGGCAACAACGTGGCCCCCGGCTCCAGCCCCAATTACTACGATCTGATCATGGGCGAGGGAGGCGTGATCGCCAAGGTGGAGGAATCCGGCCGCATGGTCACCGGGGCGCTGTCCGCGATGGGCATGCGGGCCAAGCTCCGCGGCCTGAAGGGCACGGATGGCCACCCCATCTTCAAGAGCGACATGCAGGGCGCTACTTCCTACGCTCTGGACGGCGCGCCCATGTACTTCCCCCAGAACGGCAGCTTTGACCAGAGCATTGCCCAGCTCATTGTGGGAGACTTCTCCCAGGCCGTCTACTCCATCCGCCAGGATATCACCGTGAAGATCCTGGATCAGGGCGTCATCCAGGACCCCAGCACCAAGGCGATCGTCTATAACCTGGCCCAGCAGGATATGATCGCCCTGCGCGTGGTGTTCCGCATGGGCTGGGCCCTGCCCAATCCCGCTACTCGCATGGATGGCGACCGTACCAGCTGCCCCTTCGCTTATCTGGAGCCCGCAACCGCTGTTACTACGCAGAAGGTCACCTTCACTGTGAAGGACAATGCGAGCTCGCCCGTGGCCGTTGCGGACGCTATCGTGGATGTGAACGGCTCCCGGCTGAAGACCAGTGCGACCGGCGTGGCGGAGTTCAACCTGCGCGCAGGCGATTACAGCGCGAAGATCACCAAGAAGGGCTACAAGACCGTTGTCGAGACGGTGACCGTGGCCTCCTCTGCGGTGAGCAAGGCGATCACTCTGATCCCCAACGAGTAAGGAGGCGGCCATGGCGGCCTATGCGGATTACAGCTACTACAGAGATGATTATCTGGGGCAGATGGGCGAAGATGATTTCGCCCGTCTGTCCATTCGGGCCTCAGCGTACCTGGATGCTGCGACGTTCCGGCGCATCCGTGGAGCGTGGACGGAGGACGCGGCGGTCCGGGATGCCTGCTGTGCTGTGGCGGACGCCTTCCACCTCAACGAACAGGGCGGCGGGATCGCCTCGGAGACCAACGACGGGATCAGCGTGAACTACGTGGCCGGCGTAAGTAAGGCCAAGACGGACAATGAGAGGCTGTGGGAGGCCGCTGTACTGCACCTTGGCTGCACCGGCCTGCTTTACCGGGGGGTGCCCTGATGCTTGCCTGCGACGAAGTGCTGACGTTGGTACGGCACATCCGGGAGAAGGACGGGGATCGTTATGAGTGTGTCCCCGTCCCCGGAGCGAGCTGGTACCGCAAGACCACCATCGCCGTATCGGCAGATGGCGCAAAGCCGGTCGGTACCTGTATCTGCCGCATTCCGGAGGGCGTGATCGCTGTACCACCCTCTGTGGGGGATTTCGTGGTACGCGGGAGCCTGAAACAGGTCGAACGCGCCCCGCGGGATCTGGCGGGTACGGAGTATATGCAGGTCACCTCTGTTGGGGATAACCGGCGCGGACGGCTGAAGCACTGGAGGGTGGAAGGGGCATGAAGACCCATATCAAGACGGACATCCTGCCCAGCGTGATCCTGCGCAGCAGGGGGCTAGGGGACAGCACCGCCGCGCAAAAGCATCTGGCTTTGACGGTAAGACAGCTGTGTGATCCCTACGTGCCCATGCAGCAGGGGACGCTGAAAAACACCGCCCAGGTGTCGGAGGACGGCTCTGAACTGGTTTACCAGGGGCCTTACGCCCATTATCAATACTACGGCGAGGTGATGGGCCCAAACTTCACGGACGGGAAGGGGCGCTTCTGGAGCGGGAAAGCGCCGAAGCAGTATACTGGACGGAAACTTGAGTACCACGGAGCCCCCATGCGTGGGCCGGAATGGGACAAGCGCATGATGGCAGACCGGGGCGACGAAGTGACCGACGCCGTAGCGGAGTTCGTGGGAGGGAAACGGAAATGACCATCGTAGAGAGCGTCCGTACATGGCTGCGGACCTACCAGCCCCTCGCATCGGGCCGCCTTGGCGTGGACTATCTCCCGGAGGAGGCCAAGACCTATTCTGTGGATACCGTCCCGACCAAGGAGACTGTGAAACGCTATCTGGACGGCTCTGCGGTAAAGCAGTATCTGTTCACGCTGGCTTCCAGGGAGTTCCGGGCAGATGATATCCAGGGGAACACCGAGAACCTGGCCTTTTATGAGGCGTTCTCCCGCTGGGTAGAAATCCAGAACCGCCGACCACGGCATCTGCCCGAACTGAGCGATGGACGCTCCGCCCAAAAGGTAGAAGTGACCACCTCGGGATACCCCTTTCTGGTTGATGACCATGGTACGGCCCGGTATCAAATCCAAATGAAACTGACCTATTTCGAGAAAGGAGAAAGATAATGAAGCTTTCGGAACTTATGGCGGGGATCACGCCCAGCGCATCCTACGCGGGGCCCGCGCAGACGGATGATTTTGTCCTGGCGGTCGATATCGCAGAGGCCCCCAGCGAGAAGAAAGGCGATTATGTGGTGGTGCAGGATGGCATTACCGCCGTTGACCCCCAGCTCAACCCTGAGACTACAGACAAGACCTATATCCGCACCGGGAAGTCTACGGCAAAGACCGCAAACCAGCGTACATTCAACATTTCCGGAGACCGGCAGCACGGAGATGCGTTCCAGGACTTTGTCTGCGGGCACGCGATCAAGTTCGGGCTCGGCAAGACTGTAGTGAAGCCCTATGTGTACTTCTCCATCCTGACGGGCAAGGGTGAATCCGGTACAGCCGCCATCATCGTCAACTCGGATGGCTCCGGTAACGCCGGTGCATCTGCGGAGATCGATGTAGATATCCGCTGCACCAAAACGCCCGACGAGTACACTTACGCCGCGGATCCGGAGTAAGCCATGGAAAAGTATACGATCAACGGGTATGCGGTGGAGTACGACACCTTTGACCTGGACGAGATCGAGCGCTGGGACGGCGCCATACAAGCGGTATCGGGTGAAGCCGGGCGCACGGTCCCTGGCGAAGGGGCGTGCGGCCTGATGCGCCGCGTCTGCGGGGCCATGCTGGACTTCTTCGATACCGTTCTCGGTCCCGGTACCGCTCGTGCAGCGTTTGGGGACAAGGTGAACGTGAAGGATATTGCAGAGGCGTACAGCAGCTTCACATCTGCGGTATCCGCAGACAGGAAGAACCTGAGTTTAACGTCTCAACCCGCAGCAAATCGAGCCCAGCGCCGGGCCGCTAAGAAAGGTGGCCGACAGGCCGTGAGCGCGCTTGATCCATAACCCGTTTGAGATGCTGCCGGAGGCCGTCGAGATCGGCGGCCGTCCGGTACGCATCGACCCGGATTTCCGTGTGGGCGTGGCTATTGAGACAGAGATGCTGTCAGCGTGCCCGGATGTGCCCGGCCTTTTGAGCGCGTTTTATCCCGACGGGGTGCCGGAAGACATCGGGGCCGCCGCAGACCGCATGATCTGGTTCTACGCGCATACGGACAGCGAAGACGCCCCGAAGGCCGGCGGCGCGGGGAAGGCCCGGCGTTTATATGATTTTCGACAGGATGCAGACGCGCTGCTGGCATCTTTCTGGCAGGCATACAGCATTGACCTGGACCGGGTGCGGATGCACTGGTGGAAATTCCGGCGTTTGATGTTTGGCCTGCCCGCCGACACGCCCTTCATGCAGCGCGTCCATTACCGGACAGCGGACCTGTCCAAACTGGGCCGCGAGGAAAAGAAGCGGTATCGGAAGCTTCAGGACATGTATGCGGTCAGGGCTGCACACGGGCCCAAGTATCAGACCGTTGAGGACCGGGACGAGGCCATGAAAGAACGTGTGCGCCGCCGAGTCCTGGAGGCGCAGCATGCAGAAAATTAAATGCCCATACTGCGGCTATGAAATGCCCCTGACATATGAAGCGGAAGCGGTATGCAGGGGCGTCTTCATCAAGTGCAAAGGCCGCAAATGTGGGAAGATATTTGAAATCAAGATCGAACCGAAAACCAAGTAGAGCCTGAGTGCCGATGGTTTTCCACAGGAGGTGGAACCATTGGCGGCAGATGGCTCTGTAATCATCCAGATCCTTGGCGATGCTACGGATTTTGAGAAGTCGCTGACCGGGCTGCAGAAAAGTGCATCCAGCGCGGGCCTGGGTGCGGCGGCGGCGCTTGCCGGCGTAAGCGCGGCGCTTGCCGCGATCGGCACCGCAGCAGTGGCGGCCAGCGCCGAATATGAGACCAGCCTGGCAAAGGTGTCCACCATTGCGGACACAAACGCGAAGAGCATTGGCACACTGAGCAGCGAGATCATGGCGCTCTCCAACGAAACCGGAGAGGCCGCTACAGGGCTCAATGAGGCGCTGTACTCTGCCATTTCTGCCGGTGCGGATACCGCGCATGCTACGGAATTGGTTGGAGTGGCAGTCAAGGCCGCGCGCGGCGGTTTCACGGATACCGAAACCGCAGTGGACGGGCTAACGTCCGCCCTGAATGCCTACGGCATGGCAACGACCGAGGCGGAGGGGCTGGCGAACAAGTTCCTTGTGACGCAAAACCTGGGCAAGACCACCTTTGGGGAGCTTGCATCCAGCATCGGACAGGTAGCGCCCACAGCGAAAGCAGCGGGCGTTTCCATCGACGATCTGCTTGCGTCCGTGGCCTCACTGACCGCCAACGGCATCGGTACAAGCGAAGCCATGACCGGGATGAAGTCCGCGCTGTCCAACGTCATCAAGCCTACCAGTGACGCGGCTAAAATGGCGGAACAGCTCGGTCTTGATTTCTCTGCTGCCGCGCTCAGATCCAAAGGATGGGCTGCGTTTCTGCGGGATATCCAGGAAAAGACCGGAGGCAATACGGAGCAGATGGCCGCGCTGTTTGGCAGCGTAGAGGCGCTGAATACGGTCCTCACCCTGACAAGCAGACAGGGCATGTCCTTGATGGACAAGACCCTGAATGAAATGGCGGCCAACACAACGGCCCTGGACGACGCCTACGAGTCCATGAGCGATACGCTGGATGTGGCTACCCAGAAGCTCGGGACCAACGTGCAGAATCTTGGCGTGGCAATCGGAGACGCGTTGGCTCCTGCTCTGACCGTGCTGGCAGAGGCAGTGGCCAGTGTGGTTGCGGGCGTAACGGAATTTGTCGAACAGAACCCGCTGGTGGTCAATGCTATGGCCGGCGTAACGGTGGCGACGGCTACACTGGCTGCGGGGCTGCTGGTCTGCGCAAAGGCGGAAGCTGCTGCTGCGGCGGCCTCCGGGGCGTTGAAGGCGGCGCTCGACATGCTTACCGCCCATCCGGTCCTGCTGGTCGCGGCCGCAGCCGCAGGGCTTGCCGTTGCCCTTGGGACGGTGATCGCCAGCGCCGTGAAGGCCGGCGACGAAATGGCGGGCCTGTCGGAGGAGGCCAGGAAGGCCAAGCAGGCGTTCCAGGAGACGAACCGGGCCACGCAGGAACAGAGTGAAAGCACTCTATCCATGGTATCCGCCCTGGAGGCAGTTGTGTCCCAGGAGGAGAAGACGGCCGCACAGAAGGCTGCAATCCTGGACATGGTGGACCGGCTCAATGAGGCCGTCCCCGGCCTGTCCCTGGCATACGATGAGCAGACGGACTCCCTCAACATGACCACCGAAGCGATCCGGGCGCTGGTACAGGCGGAAAAGGATCGTGCGGAACAGGAGGCGCGCGTTGCCTACCTGACGGCGCTGTATGAGGATCAACAGGAGCTGCTTGTACGTCTGGCGGGGGCCAAGGAAGCCGTAGCCAAGGCGGAGGATAACGTTGCGGATGCGGCCGGCAAGAGTAGGCGCATGCAGGAAACCGCGCAGAACGCCTTGATTACGGTCCGGGCCAATCTGGAGCGCTATACAGAGGAGCTGGAAGCAAACCGGGCAGAGGTCGAGCGCGCAGAGCAGGAGTACAATGCGCTGACCTCCGCTGCGGATGGGCTATCCGGGTCTACGGCTGGCCTGACCCAGCGGACCGTGTCCCTGACTGAAGCAGTGTCCGGTATCCGCGGCGGGTATGAGTTGCTCCGTCAGGCTCAGGACGAGGTCAACGACAGCGGCAGTATTTCTATCGACACTCTGGATCAGCTGCTCGCGCAGTATCCGGAGCTGGGCGATTATCTGGTCGAGACGGAGAACGGCTACCGGCTCACAAATGGCGCCCTACAGGACTATATTGCAACCCAGCGGGCCGAATATCAGCTTGCCTACGACAATGCTGCCGCCGCCGCGCAAGACATTGTAGACGCGGAAGTGGACAAACGCGGCGCCATTGTCGATACGACACAGAGCATCAAAAACCAGATCAAAGCACTGATCGGGTTCTATGGCGCCGCTGTAGATGCGATGTCCGGCCTGCAGGGGCTGGGAGACGACGCCGCATCCCAGCGGGCAGAGCAGCGCGCGGCGCGAAAAGTGCAGCAGCTGAAGGCGATCGAGGCCCGGCTGGAGGCCGCGGATCAAAACCTCTCCACGTTTGACCGCGGTGTCGCCATGCTGGACCGGGAGACCAGGAAGGCAGGGAGTTCCGGCGGTGGGTCCAGTGGAGCTGGAAGCCCAGCCAGGGAAGCCGCTGAAAAAGAACGGACCGCCGCAGAGAAAAACCTTGAGGCGTTCCGGGAAGTGCGCAAAGAGCTGGACCACCAGCGGGCGATGGAAGAGATCAGCGAAGAAGCCTTCCGGGAGCGTCTGGCGAAGCTCCGGGACGAGTATCTCCTGGACGAAGAGAACGTTGACGCTTACCGGGATGTCCAGGAAGAGATCTTCCGGATCGACAAGTCGCTTGCCAAAGAGCAGGAGACCCTGTGGCAGGAGCAGACGGACTCCATGCTGGACGGCCTGCGGGAACGGCTGAACGCTGTGGCGGAAACCGCCAAGGCGGAGCTGGGGGCCATCCGGGAAGAAATTGAGCGTGTAGAAGCCCTGCGGGACGCCATGAGCGACAAGCTGACCGGATATGGCGATCTGTTTACCACAAAGGAAAACAAGCGCGGCGACACGAAATACTCCCTGACTGATCTACAGGCACAGATCGACGCTCAGCTTGAATTTGAGCGTGTGCTGAGTGAACTGGGCACTCGGAACGGCGGGATCTCCGACAGCCTGATGAGCGAGATCCTCAGCATGGGCGTGGACGATGCGGTCGGCTTCGGGAACGAATTGCTGAACCTCAGCGATAAGCAATGGGATGACTACAATGCCAAATGGGCCGAGAAGCAGGAAAACGGCAAGCGTATCGCGGATGAATTTTACGGGGATGAACTGGATGGGCTGAATGCCGAATTTGACGAAAAGCTCTCGGTGTTCACCGCAAAATTCCAGGAGCTGACCCCGGAAATGCAGGATGCCGGCGAAAAAATCATGTCCGGCCTGGACGATGGGCTGAAGAGCAAATGGCAAGATGTCCTGGATACCGCCGGGGAAATCTCCGCAAGCATCGTAAAGGCGTTCCGAGAGGCGCTGGACATCCACAGCCCGTCCAGAAAACTGGCAAAACTGGTTGGCGTGCCCTCGGCGGAAGGCGTTGGGGCTGGCTTCGAAGAAGCCTATCCGGGCGTCATGGCCCGGTTGCGGGATACGGTCGAGGCAGAGACGCTGAAAATGTCCGCGCAGCTCTCCGTGACCAGCAATAAGCCCAGCGACCCTGGGAGTGCATCCACGCAGCGGCAGCTGGAGCAACTGGCCGGGCTGCTCTCCATGTCGGGAAGCGGTAACCGGGAAATCGTACTGAATCTGAACAGCATCGAGGTCGCACGCGCGATAGTGGATGACCTCCGTGATGTGGAGGATCAGAGCCCCCGCATCAAAAGCGATTAAAAGAGGTGGGAAAATGGCGGAAGACAGCAATACCTTCCTGGTGATCGACGGCGTCCCTGTGGAGGATGTTGAGGCAGACGATTACAGCGCCTACGAGGAGGAGTACAGCGTCTCAGAACGTATGATCTCCGGCCGCCAGGTGGAGGAACTTGGCGCGGTCTATTGGGTCGTGGAGGTCAATTATTCCGCCATTGATATCGATACGCTTGCTGCTTTACAGGCGCAGCTCAGGACGCGCCGGAAGCATCAGCTCTTTTTTCTGCCCAGCACCGGCGGGACAGACATGGTGTCCGGAGTATTCCACCTGACCGCCCGGCCGAGGCCCTCACTGCACAGCTGGCGCGATGGCGGCGCGCCCGGCTGGCATGGCGTTACCCTCCGCTTTGAGGAGGTGGAGGGCCATGATTGATCACAGCACAGAGTTTGCACAGGCTATCACCGGCAGCAGCCGGAAGCTGTACGCCCGCGCGATCTTTGACCTGGTCTCCCCGGACGCTGTTGTGGGAAACATTGCGTCCAACAGCGTATCCCCTATATCCAGGACGCAGCAGGTCTCCCAGCGTGGGGCGGACGAAACGGACGAGAAGATCGCCACGCTGGAGCACAACCGTTGGAAGCTGGATGGGGCGTGGCAGCTCGCACCGGAAGACCCGGATGACCGGAAAGGGCAGTCCGGCTGGGAGAGCGGCGTCCTTTGCGGAGATGACTGCGCGTTTGCCCAGCCGTATCCATGGCTGGAGGAGCTGATCAGCGGTGTAGATATTCTCCAGGCAGCCACGCTCCAATTTTCCAGGCAGGACGGCAGCGGTATCCCGAGCGACTTCACTGTGGCGTTCTGGTCTGGTGATACGCTCGTAGAAGAACGCGAAGCCACAGGGAACCGAAATGTGCTTGTGGTCTTTGACGGCTTGAACGTGCTTGCGCCGACCCGCATGCGGCTGACGATAACAAAGTGGAGTATGCCCATGAGGCGCGCCCGTGTGGTGCGTTTTTTGATGGGCCTGTACGAGCGCTGGGATATCAGGGTCCTGCGCAGTGTGGATATCTATACGGAATCCACATTTTCTGGTTTGTCACTGCCCTACTCCTCCTGCGTGCTTGAAGTATACAACGAAGATCACCGGTTTGATCCGTATGCCCCTGATAGCTTGTTCCGCTCTATCGAGGAACGCCAGTCGATCCCGGTGGAGTTGGGCGCGCAGCTGAGCGACGGAAGCATTGAATGGCTGCCCGGCGGCACGTACTACCAGCAGTCCGGCGGCTGGGCGCTGAAGGATCTGACCGTATTGTGGAAGCTCGTAGATGTGATCGGCATGCTGGTCAAGCGGAAGTTTACGGTGCCGGAAGTCCTGCCTACCACACTGGACGGTTGGGTGGGCGCTGTGATGTCCTCACTTGGTGTTAATTTAGCCGGCCGGTATCAGGTAGATGCGGATATCGCAGACACACCCTTGACGGCTGCCGTGGACGCAGTGAGCGGAATGACTTGCGGGAATATCCTGCGGTTTGCCTGTATGGCCGCGGTGGCGTGGCCGCACCAGGACTATTCCACCGGATATCTGCGGGTCTCAAAGCTGGCTGCTACCCAAGGCAACCACATCACCCGCGGCAATATGCCGGAAAATCCTCAGATGGAGGCCAACGACGATGTCGCTGACATTACCTTCGCGCTGGATGACGGCGAGGTGACCTTCCCTGGCACCAACACCGAGAGCGACATATCGCTGAGCGTGAAAAATCCCTTTGTTCATACGACGGATGACGCACGGAAGGCGGTTCGGGCGTGTTTTCTGGAATATGGCGGCCGGTGGTTCTCCGTATTCAGCCGTGGGGACTTCTCCAGCGAGACCGGAGATATCCAGACGATCGATACGCAGTTCGGCTCCACGATTTCCGCCCGGCTGTATAAGCAGCAGTTTAAATTAGAGCGTGGCGTAATGCGCAATGTGCCGTCCTGCTTCATCCAATCGCCCAATGATATGGCGCAGTATACCAATCGGGTGATACTCACCGGAGCGGGGACGTGGGTCGCTCCAGACGGAGTCCTGCACATCAAGGCCACATTGATCTCCGGCGGAGATGGCGGCCAGGGCGGACAGGGTGGCGACTACGAGCGCTACGACCCATACGTGGAAGACTACATCGGCGGCGAAGACGGAGAGACAAAGCGGGCAGAGATCAGCGCGGATGGCGCTGCAGGGCCCGGCGGCCTGGTCTTTATCCGGGAGATTGATATCAACGCAGGCCAAAGCATCGCCTATAGCTGCGGCGCAGGCGGCGCAGGAGGAGAAGGGAGCGGGACGTATGCGGGAACCGGCGCGATGGGACAAGCCGGGGCCCCAACAACGTTCGGCGCCCTTACAACCGAATCCGGCGTCCGTTACCCGGCGGGGCTGATGGATATCCAGACCGGGGCGGTCTACGCCATGCCGGGTCCCGGCAGCGGCGACAAGGATACCGGGTCCTACGGTTCTGGCGGTATTGCCGGTAAGGCTGGCGCGGCGGGCTACCAGGTGATGGTGCGTGTCGGAGAGCCAGGTTCCGGCAGTGTGCATTACTACGCTGAGACCATAGTTGAGGCGGAACCCGGAAAAGCGGGCGGCCCAGGCCAGGATGGGTGCATCATCGTAGAATGGTGATCTACTACGACAAGGAGGAGACGGCGTGAGCTATGCAGCCGGG
>OLGB01002041.1_pt1 | contig 22565 bp, 18 predicted proteins | sample 1605691 | NCBI WGS metagenome assembly OLGB01 (sample SAMEA3888925, study PRJEB22519) | human gut metagenome | biome: human gut; feature: human-associated habitat; material: faeces | place: Denmark | collected 2010 | reverse complement strand
TCGTAGGAAGCACCTATGGTTCTATCTTCGATGCAACCCAGACCATGGTTTCCAAGATGGAAGATGGCAACTCTCTGGTACAGGTTGTTTCCTGGTATGACAATGAGAACAGCTATACTTCTCAGATGGTTCGTACAATCAAGTACTTCAGCGAGCTTCGCTAAGGAAAGAGTTCCAAAGACCTATAAAGGGTCCGGTCTGCAGGACCGGGCTCTTTTTTCTGTAAAAGCGGTTCCGTAAAATACACTGCCTGACGGGAACCGGAGGAGAGGGGCAGTGGAGAAAGAGGTTAAAAATGGGATTGAATAAGAAATCTGTTGATGATATCAACGCTAAGGGAAAAAGAGTTCTTGTAAGATGCGATTTCAACGTACCTTTGAAGAACGGTGAGATTACGGATGAAACAAGAATTGTAGCAGCACTTCCTACGATTCAGAAGTTAATTAATGACGGCGGCAAGGTAATTCTCTGCTCCCATCTTGGAAAGGTAAAGAATGGTCCCAACGAGGGAGAATCTCTTGCACCTGTTGCAAAAAGACTTTCCGAGAAGCTGGGCAAGGAAGTTGTATTTGTTTCCGATTACAACGTAACAGGCGAAGCAGCAACAAAGGCTGTGGAAAATATGAAAGAGGGAGATGTGGTACTGCTTCAGAATACCCGTTTCCGTGGCGCAGAAGAAACAAAGAACGGCGAACAGTTCTCTAAGGAACTGGCTGATTTGGCTGACATCTATGTATGTGATGCTTTCGGTTCTTCTCACAGAGCACATGCTTCTGTTGAAGGCGTAACAAAGTTCATCACTGCAAAGGGTGGACAGAATGTAGTTGGTTATCTGATGCAGAAGGAAATCAATTTCCTTGGAAATGCAGTAGAAAACCCTGTAAGACCTTTCGTTGCTATTCTGGGCGGTGCAAAGGTTGCTGACAAGCTGAACGTTATTTCCAACCTGCTTGAGAAGTGCGATACCCTGATTATCGGTGGCGGTATGGCTTATACCTTCTTAAAGGCACAGGGCTACGAAATCGGAAAATCTCTGGTAGACAACGAGAAGCTTGATTACTGCAAGGAAATGATGGAAAAGGCAGAGAAGCTTGGAAAGAAGCTGCTTCTTCCGGTAGATTCCGTTACTATTGCTGAGTTCCCTAACCCGATTGATGCACCTGTTGAGGTTGAGGTTTATGATGTTGCAAATATGCCCGCTGACAGAGAGGGCTGCGATATCGGACCCAAGACTGCACAGATGTACGCAGACGCTGTAAAGAGCGCAAAGACCGTTGTATGGAACGGACCTATGGGCGTATTTGAGAATCCTACTCTGGCAGCAGGTACCATTGCAGTTGCAAAGGCTCTGGCTGAAACAGATGCAACAACCATTATCGGTGGCGGCGATTCTGCAGCAGCAGTCAACCAGCTTGGTTTCGGTGACAAGATGAGTCACATTTCTACCGGCGGCGGCGCTTCTCTGGAATTCCTGGAAGGCAAGGTACTTCCCGGCGTTGCAGCAGCAGACGACAAATAAAAATGCCATGCGCGATAAGCGTGTGCAGAAATGGAGAGTATTATGGCAAGACGTAAGATTATTGCCGGAAACTGGAAGATGAATATGACTCCCAGCCAGGCAGTAGAATTAATCAATACATTAAAGCCTCTGGTAAAGAATGAGGAAGTGGATGTTCTGCTTTGCGTACCCGCAATCGACATCATTCCCGCCATGGAGGCAGCTAAGGGCTCCAATATTATGATTGGTGCTGAAAATATGTATTTTGAGGAGAAGGGTGCCTATACAGGTGAAATTTCTCCTGCTATGCTGGATGATGCAGGTGTAAAGTATGTCATCATCGGACATTCCGAGAGAAGAGAGTACTTTGCAGAAACTGACGAAACCGTAAACAAGAAGGTTCTGAAGGCATTCGAGCATGGCATTACACCGATTATCTGCTGCGGTGAAACTCTGACCCAGAGAGAGCAGGGCGTAACCATTGACTTTATCCGTCAGCAGATTAAGATTGCATTCCTGAATGTAACTGCTGCGCAGGCAGCTGCCGCTGTTATCGCATACGAACCCATCTGGGCTATCGGAACCGGTAAGGTAGCAACCACAGAGCAGGCACAGGAAGTATGCAAGGCAATCCGTGACTGTATCGCTGAAATCTATGATGATGCAACAGCAGCAGCAATCCGTATTCAGTACGGTGGTTCTGTATCTGCTTCCAGCGCACCGGAGCTGTTTGCACAGGCAGACATTGACGGCGGCCTGGTAGGCGGCGCTTCCCTGAAGGCTGATTTTGGAAAGATCGTCTGCTATAAATAAGTCTGTCAGGATATCAGAAAAAACGAAAGGCATTCTGCGTAAGCAGGGTGCCTTTTTTGTGGTGTGCGAAAAAGGCATTGGGTGAACGATAAGATAATATATTGTGTATAGAAAGAAGTGGAAGAAAAGAAAAAAATATGGTATGTTAAAAGAGGAAGTCAAAAGAGAACGAAAAAACGACTGACAGGAGAAACTGCAAACAGAAAGAAAAAGAGAAGAGGGGAAGGAAAAATGTATTTTAGATGTAAAAACTGCGGCGGAAATGTAGTTTACAGCCCGGAAAAACATGAAATGTTCTGCCCTTTCTGCGACAGCGAGAAAAGTGAAGAGAGAGCGGAGGGAAGCAGTCCGGCGATGACTGTCTGCCCCAACTGTGGAGGAGAAATTCCCGTGGAGGAGCATACCTCTGCAACCCAGTGTCCCTATTGCGACAGTTATCTGATTTTTAATGAGCGGGTAGAGGGAGCGTATGAACCCAAGGTAATCATTCCTTTTCAACTGGGAAAGGAAACCTGTAAAAAGTCTATTCGGGAAAAATTTAAGAAAAATCTGTTTGCACCTACGGATTTTCTTTCCGAGGTGCGCTTAAACGGGATGCAGGGAGTGTATGTTCCCTACTGGCTGTATAATTATGATACCCACTGTGTATTTGAGGGGGATGGTGTAAAGGTGAGAACCTGGACCAGCGGCAATACCCAGTATACCGAAACCTCCCATTATCGGATTGACAGAGATATGGATATCAAATTCCGCAGGATTCCTGTGGATGCTTCGGAAAAGATGCCGGATGACGTAATGGATTTAATGGAGCCTTATAATTATAAAATGCTCACGGAGTTCAAACCGGAATATATGTCGGGATTTTATGCGGAAAAGTATAATGCGGGTTCGGAAGTCACGGAAAACCGGGCAAGAAAGAAAATGGATAAGGATGCTGCTGCCATGTTGCAGCAGAGCTATTCCGGATACAATTCCGTCAGCACCGTAAGGCAGGAGGTACAGGTACGGGACAGCGATGCGGAATATGGTCTTTTGCCGGTCTGGAAATATCTGTATACATATGACGGAAAGGAATATCCTTTTTATATCAACGGGCAGACGGGACGGATTGTAGGAGAGGCGCCGGTTTCCAAAAAGAAGGTCTGGGCATATACCGGAACACTGGCGGCATGTATGACTGCAATTCTGGTGATGATACCGCTTCTGGCATCATGGCTGTAAACGGACATATCATTTTTCAACCGCGGGATTTGTGTCTGCGCGCACTTGACACAGACCCGTCATACATAAAAAACGTGCGCAGAAATGAGTATAAAAATGAACGAAGAGATTAAGAAAGAGGCAAGAAAGCAATATTTCCACTATTTTCGGGTCTGGTTTATTCTGGTGGGAATACTGCTTGTGGCAACAATAGCCGCAGGAATTTCCTATTCCATAAGGAGCAGGGCACCAAGAGGAAATACATCCGCGCCGGAGGAAAGAGTTTATGATTATGCAGATGTACTGACGGATGAGCAGGAGGAAAGCTTAAGAAAGTACATTGCAAAGAAAGAAAAGAAATATCATGTGGATTTTGTCATTATGACTATCAGCCAGGCAGCAGAAGGAGAGGAAGCCAAAGCGCAGTACGGCTATTCTTCCACTGACTGGGAAAAGAATATGATGGAAATCGCAGATGATTTCTGGGATGAGAACGGATACGGCTATAATAAGAACTTTGAGGGGGACGGTTCTATTTTGGTAGACAACCGGTATCCTGTGCAGGGCGAAGCGGGAGAGTGGCTGTCCACCAGCGGTAAGGTGGAGGATACGCTCGGAACTTATGAGGTAGAACAGGTTCTGTATGCGGTGGATGAATATTGGGATACAGACCCTTATGAGGCATACAAGGCATATATTGATGAGGTAAGCTTTTACATGCAGGACTTCGGAAGTACTATGACGGGGAATGCGGGATATGGAATCGGTGCGATTGCCATTATACTGATAACAACTCTGATTTACGCATCCTCCCATCTGAGCAGGAATCAGGTGAAGAATGATGTAAAGGTCAATGCTTATGTCAGCGGCGGAAAACCTGTTATGGGAAATAAGAATGATACCTTCCTGTATAAGAATGTAACCCAGAGAAGGATTGAAACCAGCAGTAGCGGCGGTGGCGGAGGTCACAGCAGCGGTGGCGGCGGTGGACACCATGTCAGCAGCAGTGGAGCAAGCCATGGCGGCGGCGGACACAGACATTAAAATTTTAAAACAAAAGGGCATCTCTCAGGGGATGTCCTTTTATAATCGGGCTTTCTGCTGTTTGGGAAACCTGTTGTTTTGAAAAAAAGCAACAAAAAAAGCATCCACATGACGGTATGGATGCTTTTGATTTAAATTTAAGCCATTTCGTTAACTGCCTTGCTGATACGTGCAACCTTACGTGCAACGTTGTTCTTGTGATAAACACCCTTGCTGCCTGCCATCTCGATGGTCTTTGTTGCAGCAACCAGCTCTGCCTGTGCAGCAGCCTTATCACCGGATTCAATAGCTGCGAAAACTTTCTTGATTGCAGTCTTTACAGAAGACTTAACAGCCTTATTTCTTTCTGCTCTTGTGCGGGTTACTAAAATTCTTTTCTTTGCGGATTTAATGTTAGCCAAGTCGTACACCTCCAATTTTGTATACAATAAATGTTTTTTATCGACTGTTTCACCTTAGTCAGACACGGAGGACTAACGTAAACATACTAGAGTAGTTTAGTAAAAATATCAGTATTTGTCAATAGATTTGAATAAAAAAAACTAAAAAAAGTAAATACTATAAGGAAAAAGAAGAAAGGCAGAGTGGACGCAGGCGATGACCAATTTTCAGGTAAGAACGGATTTGGCACTGGAGGCAAGGGAAAGCATTGGAGAGGAAGAATGTGAAAGAGGTATCCGCGTGGAGGAATACTGTTATGAGGAAGAGGATGTAAAGGTAACGAAGGTGATGGTAGATACCAAAAACGCCGCAAAAGCCATGGGAAAGCCCATTGGAACCTACGTTACCATGGAGGCACCTGCCATGGTGGAGCCGGATGAAGGGTATCACCGGGAAATATCGGACTGTCTGGCAGAGGAGCTTCTGCATATGCTGCCGGAAAAGGGGAAGGAAAAGTCCATACTGATTGTGGGGCTGGGAAACAGAGAGGTCACGGCAGATGCACTGGGACCTCAGGTAGTGGACCATCTGATGATAACAAGGCATCTGGTCATGGAATACGGGACTGCGGCATATGAGGGGAAAAAGATTCACAAAATCAGTGCCCTGGAACCGGGAGTGATGGCAAAAACGGGAATGGAAACGGCGGAAATTGTCAGGGGAGTGGTAAAGGAAACAGAACCGGATGTGGTAGTGGTAATTGATGCGCTGGCGGCAAGAAGCACGAGGCGGTTAAACCGTACCATCCAGATTACCAATACGGGAATACAGCCGGGCTCCGGCGTGGGGAATCACAGAAATGCCCTGACGAAGGAAAGCATGGGAGTGCCGGTTATTGCAATCGGGATTCCGACGGTGGTGGATGCGGCAACGATTGTGAATGATGCCATGGAAAAGCTGCTGGAGGAAGAAGAGGAAGAAATCCGCTGCCTTGGGCGGACAATAATTCACAGACCGGAGCTGCACAATATGTATATGACGGGAAAGGATATTGATGCAGTCATAAAAAGAGTGAGCTATACGGTTTCCGAGGGAATCAACCAGGCACTCGCGAGTGTGTAGGAAAAGCAGATACAAACTCGAGATGTGCAAAGGGGATGCCTGCGGAATGGAGATTAAAATAAAGAGAAAGAGATGGAGAAAGGAAGGAATAGAGGGCTGTCATCGGACATATAGATAGGAGGAAGTATGGGATATCAGTGAGAGGTAGTGGGTGCGTAAAAAGAAAAGAAAATGGCTTTTTCCTGCGGTGCTGATATTGTTTACAATGATTCGGGGCAGCATTTCCATAAATACAGAAAGCTCAGACACTTCTTTTTTTAAGAAACTGGAAAAAGAGGTGCTTGGAGCATTTGGAAAGACCATCGAAAACAGTTATATGCCATGCCTGACATGGGGCAGCAGCGGGCAGACGACACTCTGGCTTTTACAGGAGCAGATGGAGCATCTGCTCCCCTTTTATGGGTATATGGGAAAAATGGAAGTGGAGGAAAACCGGATAGAGCAGGTGCCGGAAACGGAAATTACCTATCTCTCCGAGGAGGACTTAGAAGAACTGACACTGGCAGCGGAGCAGCCGAAAACAGAAGCACCTGAAAAAAGTGTGGAAGAAAGCACCCTGAAGGAACTTTTGCAGGCGGAAAATGAAGCGGCGGCGCTGGCTGGCGGAAGTCCGGAAAGCAGTTTTGTTCCACATACCCAAAAACAGGTTCTGGAGCTGGAAAGATTACAGAATTTTGAAACATTGCTGACGGATTTTTATACGGTGGATACCAATACCATGGTGGGGAGCGACCAGTTGAATCTGGGAAAGCTGTCGGAGCCGTCAATGCAGCTTTCGGAGGGAGGGGAAGGTCCCCAGATTCTGATTTATCATACTCATTCAAAGGAAACCTTTGCAGATTCTGTGGAAGGGGATGCCTCCACTTCTATTGTGGGGGTGGGAGATTATCTGTGCCATCTGCTGACAGATACATACGGATACCGGGTTTTACATCATACGGAGAGCTATGACGCGGATTCCAGGGATGACGCCTATTCAAAGGCGCTGCCGGAAATCACCCGGGTTTTGGATGAAAATCCATCCATAGAGGTTGTCATTGATTTGCATCGGGACGAAATGCCGGAGGGGACAAGGCTGGTGACGGATTTGGACGGCAGGGCAACGGCAAGATTTATGTTTTTCAACGGACTTTCCAGAACCAAAAAGACAGGAAACATTTCTTATTTATATAATGAAAATCTGGACGAGAATCTGGCATTTTCCTTTCAGATGCAGAAAAAGGCATACGAATATTATCCGGGACTGACAAGGAAAATTTATTTAAAGGGATATCGGTACAATATGCACCTGAAGCCAAAATCTCTTCTGATTGAACTGGGCGCCCAGAACAATACGCTGGAGGAGGCGAAAAATGCCTGTGAGCCTCTGGCGCATATCCTCCATCTGGTATTATCTGGACAATAATCCTCCTTTTATGGTACAATGTCCATGCCGCAAGGAAAACGGGCGGTGGGATATTGATGTATTTTGGAGGAAATATGGCAATCGAGCAGAGCAAAATTCGGAATTTTTGTATTGTAGCACATATAGACCATGGTAAATCCACCCTGGCAGACCGGATTATAGAGCGGACGGGGCTGCTGACCAGCAGAGAAATGCAGGAGCAGGTGCTGGATAATATGGATTTGGAGAGGGAGCGGGGCATTACAATTAAGGCGCAGGCAGTCCGCACCGTTTACAAGGCGAAGGACGGGGAGGAATATATTTTTAACCTGATTGATACCCCCGGGCATGTGGACTTTAATTATGAGGTAAGCCGTTCTCTGGCAGCCTGTGACGGCGCTATTCTGGTAGTGGATGCCGCCCAGGGAATTGAAGCCCAGACACTGGCAAATGTTTATCTGGCACTGGACCATAATCTGGATGTATTTCCGGTTATCAATAAGATTGATTTGCCCAGTGCAGAACCGCAGCGGGTCATTGAGGAAATAGAGGACGTTATCGGGATTGAAGCCCAGGATGCGCCGCTGATTTCGGCGAAGAACGGAGTTGGAATTGATGAAGTGCTGGAGCAGATAGTGACAAAGATTCCCGCACCCAAGGGAAATCCGGAAAATCCTCTGCAGGCGCTGATTTTTGATTCCCTGTACGACCCCTATAAGGGTGTGATTATCTTTTGCCGGATTATGGAAGGAACGGTAAAGAAGGGCACTGTGATTCAGATGCTGGCAACCGGGGCGAGGGAAGAGGTTGTGGAGGTCGGGTATTTCGGAGCCGGACAGTTTATTCCCTGTGAGGAACTCTCCGCGGGAATGGTAGGATATATTACTGCCTCCATTAAAAATGTGAAGGATACGGCGGTGGGAGATACGGTGACGGATGCCAACCGTCCCTGTGCGGAGCCTCTGCCGGGATATAAGAAGGTACAGTCCATGGTTTACTGCGGACTGTATCCTGCGGATGGCGCAAAATATCCCGATTTAAGGGATGCACTGGAAAAGCTGCAGTTAAATGATGCTTCCCTGAATTATGAGCCGGAAACCTCTGTGGCGTTAGGGTTCGGATTCCGGTGCGGTTTTCTGGGACTTTTGCATCTGGAAATTATTCAGGAACGTCTGGAGCGGGAATACAATCTGGATTTGGTGACAACAGCTCCCGGCGTTGTCTATAAGGTATATAAGACAAATGGAGAAGTGATTGAACTGACGAATCCCTCCAATCTGCCTGACCCCTCCGAGATAGAACATATGGAGGAGCCTATTGTCAGCGCGGAAATTATGGTGACAAGTGAGTTTATCGGTTCTATTATGGAGCTTTGTCAGGAACGGAGAGGCCGTTATCTGGGAATGGAATATATTGAGGGAACCAGAGCACTTTTGAAGTATGAGCTGCCCTTAAATGAAATTATTTACGATTTCTTTGATGCGCTGAAGTCCCGTTCCAGAGGCTATGCTTCCTTTGATTATGATATGAAGGGGTACGAGCCTTCCCGGCTGGTAAAGCTGGATATCCTGATTAACAGGGAAGAAGTGGATGCGCTGTCCTTTATTGTCCATGCAGATTCTGCCTATGAGAGAGGAAGAAAGATGTGTGAGAAATTAAAGGATGAAATTCCAAGACATTTGTTTGAGATTCCCATACAGGCGGCAGTGGGCGGAAAAATCATTGCCAGAGAAACGGTAAAGGCAATGCGCAAGGATGTGCTGGCAAAATGTTACGGCGGAGATATCAGCCGTAAGAAGAAGCTGCTGGAGAAGCAGAAGGAGGGAAAGAAGCGTATGCGCCAGGTGGGCAATGTGGAAATCCCTCAGAAGGCATTTATGAGCGTGCTGAAGCTGGACGAAAAATAAAACGGGGGAAGGGAGCAGTATGCAGGCTTTGGAATTATATATTCATATTCCTTTCTGTGTCAGGAAGTGTTATTACTGCGATTTCCTTTCCGGGGTGTCCGATGAAAACAGAAGAGAAGAGTATGTGAAGGCGTTGCTTACGGAAATAAGAATGTGTGCCGGGGAATGTGAAAAATACACGGTAACAAGCATTTTTATCGGCGGGGGAACGCCTTCCCTCATGCAGGGAGCCCGGATAGAAAGGATTTTGGAGGAAATACGAAGGGGATATGTGCTGGATAAAGGGGTCGAAATTACAATAGAAATGAATCCGGGAACGGTGGATGAGGAAAAGCTTGCCGCTTATAAAAGAGCGGGAATCAACAGGCTGAGTATCGGTTTACAGTCTGCGGAAAATGAGGAACTGAAAAAAATCGGCAGAATCCATACATGGGAGCAGTTTTTACATACCTGGCAGCTTGTGCGGAATATGGGCTTTCAGAATGTGAACGTGGACATTATGAGCGCCCTGCCGGGACAGAGCGTTGCTGGATATGAGCGGACGCTTCAACGGGTGTTATCCCTGCCTGACCCGCCGGAGCATATTTCCGCGTACAGTCTGATAGTAGAGGAGGGGACGGACTTTTATCGCTGGCAGGAGGAGGGAAAGCTGGATTTGCCGGGGGAGGATGAGGACAGGCAGATGTACCATCTGACGAAAAAGCTTCTGGCGGAAAAAGGCTATGAGCGGTATGAAATTTCCAATTATGCAAAGCCGGGCTTTGCCTGCGCCCATAACTGCGGTTACTGGAAGCGGGCGGAATATCTGGGACTTGGACTGGGGGCGGCTTCCCTTTTGAAAAATGTCCGGTTCCATAATACGGAAAGTCTGGAAAAGTATCTGGCAAATCCCTGTGGATGCAGGGAGGATGTGCATGTGCTGACCGATGGAGAACAGATAGAGGAAACACTGTTTCTGGGGCTTCGGCTGACAATGGGAATTTCGGAAAAAGAGTTTGTCGGATGTTTTTCCCGGACACTGGATGAGATATATGGGGATGTCATTGAAAAAAACATCCAAAACGGGCTTTTGCGCTGGACAGAGCAGGGGGAGGACAGATGGCTTTCCCTGACGGAAAAGGGGCTGGATGTCAGCAATTATGTGATGGCACAGTTTTTGCTGGAGGAGGAATAAAAACTTTTTGCATTGACAGGCACCGGAGAAAGCCGTTTCACATAGACTATTGTTAAGAGTCATCCACGGAGGAACGATTTGAGAACCTTTCAAAAACCGTTGACCCCGGGAGAAGAAGCGGAATGCATCCGTCTGCTCAGGAAAGGAACACCGGAGGAGGCAGCCAGGGCAAAGGAGATGCTGATTATTCGGAATCTGAGACTGGTGGCGCATATTGCGAAAAAGTACCAGAATACGGATGAAGATATGGAGGAGCTGATTTCAATTGGCTGTATCGGGCTGATTAAGGCAATCGATACCTTTGATGATAAAAAGGGAAGGCTGGCAACCTATGCCTGCCGCTGCATTGACAATGAACTTTTGATGCTTCTGAGGGGGAAAAAGAAAACTTCCAGAGAAGTGTCTTTATTTGAATCCATCGGGCAGGATAAGGAAGGCAATGAAATCTGCCTTGTGGATGTGATTGAGCAGCAACAGCCGGATATTCTGGAAAGCATGGAGCTTGCCGGGGAAATTAAAAAGCTTTTCCGGCTGATGCGGGAGAAACTGACGGACAGAGAGCAGGAGATTCTTGTGATGCGGTATGGACTGTTGGGGAAGCGGGAACAGACCCAGAATGAAATCGGCGACAGACTGGGAATTTCCAGAAGCTATGTGTCCCGGATAGAGAAAAAAGCCATCGGAAAACTCAGGGAAGCCTTTGAACTGGCGGAGGAAACTGACAGTTGTTTTTTACCGAAAAATTCATTATAATAATGCCATGGGTCTACTGTAAAACCATTTGTGTCCGCGCTGTTATCACAAATGGTGCAGGGGAAAAGCAGCGCAGAACAAGGGAGAAGGAAGTCGGAAATGCCAACCATAGAAGATATTTTGCGAGAAGCAAAGGAAGCGGGTGCCAGCGATGTGCATCTGACAGTGGGAATACCGCCGAAAATGCGGGTGAATGGTGATTTATTAACCATGAATTATTCTAAAATGCTGCCTGCGGACACACTGGATATTCTGCTGGAAATTATGACGGCAGCCCAGAGGGAAACTTTTGAAGAACGGGGAGAGTACGATTTCTCTTTTTCCATTCCAAATTGCGGCAGATATCGTGTCAATGCCTATAAACAGAGGGGCAGCGTGGCGCTTGCGTTCAGACTTGTGGGAACAAGGATTCCTTCACCGGAGGAACTGGGAGTACCGGAATCCGTAGTGGAATTATATCAGAAAAAAAGAGGACTGGTGTTGGTTACAGGACCGACTGGAAGCGGAAAGTCTACTACTCTTGCTGCAATTGTAGATAAAATCAACAATAACCGGGATGCCCATGTGATTACCCTGGAGGACCCCATTGAATTTCTGCATCAGCACCGTATGTCCATGGTAAATCAGCGGGAGATTGGCCTGGATACAGATAATTATGCAAATGCCCTCCGGGCAGCCCTCAGAGAGGATCCGGATGTTATTATGGTGGGAGAAATGCGGGATTTTGAAACCATCAGCGTTGCCATAACGGCGGCGGAAACCGGACATCTGGTATTATCCAGTCTGCATACCATCGGCGCAGCAAGTACGGTGGATCGTATTATTGATGTCTTTCCGCCTCATCAGCAACAGCAAATCCGGGTACAGCTTGCCAATGTTTTAGAGGCTGTGGTTTCCCAGCAGCTGATTCCCACTGCGGATGGCAGAGGGCGTGTGGCGGCCTTTGAGGTACTGCATGCCAACCATGCAGTCAGAAACCTGATTCGGGAGGGCAAGGCCCATCAGCTTGCCAGCGTGATGCAGACCAACCGCAAGAGCGGCATGATAACCATGGATGAGGCTATTCTGCGGCTGTATCAGGAGGGCAGAATTGACCGGGAAATGGCAATCCAGTTTGCACAGGATTCTGATAATATGAGTTTGAAGGTATAGATTGTAATAAAATCTTGTTGCAAAAAGAAAATATTTGTGATAGTATACTTATTGTAAAGCATATTTCGTCTGAGAAAATTCAAAATATTCTTTTTACATTCTTATGCCGGAAGAGGTTTCGGCAATTTCAGAAATTCGTGCTTTCAATCCAAAATAACAAAAAGGCAGGAATTTCTGAAAGGAAATCTCCTGCAAAAAAGAACAGGAGGTTTTATGGAAGATGGAAAGGAAATGCTCCAGTGGCACCCTGCGTTTTATGCGGCACTGCAGGTGGAACTGGAGGAAGAGAAGGGCATTTATTATGTGAAAGGCAGTCTTGTACCAATTCAGATTATTGTGCTGAGTCAGTTATCGGCGGAGAAGAATTTGTGGTTCCGGGTATTGACGGATAAGCTGCGGGACAGAAAAATTGCATCAAGGATGCTGGCAGAAGACTGGGTTTTAAAGGGGGTCTGCCATGCCCTGTCATGGTTTGATGTAAAAAATGAAGAAGTAAAAGTAAATTCAAATTTCTGAAATCTATAACCGGGAGTTTTCCGGTTCTGAGTAAGTCCAAACTAAATCCATATAAAAACAATTAAAAACAGCATAGTACTTTAACGGGTACAAAAGGAGCGTGAATTATGTACAGTACAATTCATTCAGGTGCTCTTCTGGGCATGAGCGCCTATCTTGTTATGGTGGAGGTAGATATAGACAGGGGATTGCCTGCATTTTGCATGGTAGGTTCCCTGAGCGGAGAGGTCAGGGAATCCAGGGACAGGGTGATGGTGGCTTTGAAAAATGCAGGTCTGGAACTGCCGCCAAATCACGTCACGGTAAATCTTTCCCCGGGAGATACCAGAAAAGAGGGAACAGCCTTTGATTTGCCGATTGCGGTAGGGCTACTGGCGGCGATGGAAAAAATTGAAAAAGCGAGGTGTGAAAGGATACTCTTTTTGGGAGAACTTGGATTAAACGGCGAAGTAAAACGGGTAAACGGAGTACTGCCGATTGTACAGGAGGCGGTAAAGCATGGAATCAGAGAGTGTATTGTACCGGCAGTAAATGCCAGAGAAGGGGCAGTAGTAGAGGAAGCGTGCGTCAGGGGAGTCGGGCATATCAGGGAGGTACTGGAATTTATAGAGGCGGAAACGGAGGAAAGAGAGAAAATTTTACCCCGGGAAAGGTTTTTGCAGGAGGAGATGTCTGAATTTTGCGGAGCAGACTTTGCGGAGGTAAACGGACAGGAAAATGCCAAAAGAGCGGCTGAAATCGCGGCAGCGGGGTTTCATAATATGCTGCTGGTAGGACCGCCCGGAGCGGGAAAATCCATGATAGCCAAAAGGATTCCGGGAATCCTGCCGGCGATGACAAGGGAGGAGAGTCTTGAGGTAACAGCAGTATACAGTGTGGCGGGGCAGCTTGGAGAGGGAAAGTCGCTTATGACAAGGCGTCCGTTCCAGAGCCCCCATCATGGGGTGACGCAGGCGGCTTTGCTGGGAGGCGGAATGACACCCAGACCGGGCATGATTTCTCTGGCTCACAGGGGAGTACTTTTTCTGGATGAACTGCCGGAATTTCAAAGGTATGTATTGGATTCCCTGCGTCAGCCCATAGAGGAGCATCAGGTACAGATAAGCAGGAATGGAGGGAATATGGTTTATCCCTGCGATTTTATGCTGGTGGGGGCAATGAATCCCTGCCCCTGTGGTTTTCATCCGAATAAGAACAGGTGTAAATGTACGGAGGTCAGAAGAAAGCAGTATGTGGGAAAAGTATCGGGTCCGATTCTGGACAGGATTGATTTGTGTGTGCAGCTTCAGGCGGTGGATGTCAGGAAGCTGGCAAGGAGCGGAAAGGAAGAAAGCAGTGAAAAAATAAGGCAGCGGGTAATGGAGGCAAGAAAAAGGCAGGAAATCAGGTTTTCAGATGGAAAATATCGATTTAACTCGGAAATTGGTTCGGGGGATATGGACAGGTATTGTAAATTGGGAAAAGAGGAGCAGGAATGTATAGAAAAGCTTTATGAATCCTTACAGTTAAGCGCAAGAGTATATTATCGGATTTTACGGGTGGCAAGAACCATTGCGGATTTGGAGGGAGAAGAAAGGATTAAGACGGAACACCTGCTGGAAGCAGCCTTTTACAGACCAACGGTGGAATTTTGGGGATAATAAGAGGGAATAGGAGAAAGACAGGATGGAAACAGATAGAAAAATTTTGCTGACGGACAGGGAATATCCCCGCAGATTATTGGAAATTCCGCAGGCACCAAAACAGCTTTATGTAAGGGGAAAACTGCCGGAGGAGGGAGTGCCGAGCGTGGCGGTTATCGGAGCCAGAGATTGCTCTTATTATGGACAGGAGGTAGCAAAGCGTCTGGGAAGGCTGTTTGGCGAAAACGGGATACAGGTTATCAGCGGTATGGCAAGGGGAATAGACGGTATCGGGCAGCAGGCGGCATTGCAGGCAGGCGGCAGTTCCTTTGCAGTACTGGGATGTGGGGCGGATATCTGCTATCCAAGGCAGAATCAGGATTTGTATGACAGGCTTTGCAAACAGGGCGGTGTGATTTCGGAATACGAGTGGGGGACGCCGCCGAGAGCGGGATATTTTCCGCCCAGAAACCGGATTGTCAGCGGGTTGGCGGATGCGGTAATTGTAGTGGAGGCGAGAAAGAAAAGCGGAACGTTGATTACGGTAGATATGGCACTGGAGCAGGGAAAGGAAGTATATGCGGTGCCGGGACGTCTGGTAGATGATTTGAGCAGCGGCTGTAATTATCTGATAAAGAACGGAGCCGGTATTTTACTGGACATGGAAGAATTTATGGAGGAGCTTTGGAAGCAATATCGGATGAAGCGGGGCGGGATGCTGCAGGCGGGAGGCAGGTGGACAGAAAGCGGGCAGACAGAAGAAAAACAGACAGAAGATGAGCGGATGGAAGGTAAGAAGACAGAAGGGAAAAACAGCGAGGAGAAGCGGACAGAAGACAAGCAGGGGGAAGATAAAAATGGGAAGGAGAAGCGGACAGAAGACAAGCAGAGGGAAGATAAAAATAGGAAGGAGAAGCGGACGGAGGATAAGCAGATTGGAAAGCAAAAGGCAGAGAAAAAGCCGGAGGGAGTGGAACAGATAGACAGTCTGCGGATAAAAAGAGTGCGGGAACTGAGCAGGGGAATGGGAGGAGAAGCAGAAAAGAAAGCTGAAATGTATGAGGAAATTTATATGGCATTGGAGGAGAATCCACTGTCCGTAGAAGAAATTGAGCAAAGGCTTGTCTGGCAGCAGAAGCAACGGAGAAGAGAAAAGAATGAACAGGAGAGAGCAGAGAATCAGAAATGCACGGGGAAGCTGAAGAATACAGAGAATCAGGATGATACAGAGAACCAGAAGAGCAGGAAAAGCCGGGAGGAAAGAATTATGACCGGCTGCCTGATGCGGCTTTGCATGGATGGTTTTGCTGTGCAGGTAAGTCCGGGATATTTTGCAAGAAGGGTAAGGGATTAAAAAGATTCCAGAAAGAGGAATACAAGAAAACCAAAGCGTGCTATAATGGAACAGAAATCATCGGTAAAGGAAGGAAATGGGTTTATGTATAGAGAGAATACAAAGGTAATTCAGATTGGAAACAGGAAAATCGGAGGAGGCAATCCGATACTGATTCAATCTATGACAAATACAAAGACCGAGGATGTGGCTGCAACAGTAGCACAGATTCATGAGCTGGAACAGGCAGGCTGCGAAATTATCCGGTGTACGGTGCCTACTCTCGCAGCAGCAAAGGCGATTGGAGAAATTAAGAAGCAGATATCGATTCCCCTTGTGGCAGATATTCATTTTGATTATAAGATGGCGATTGCCGCCATGGAAAACGGTGCGGATAAGATTCGGATTAACCCGGGAAACATCGGCAGTCCGGAAAAGGTAAAGGCTGTGGTGGATGTGGCGAAAGAGCGGCAGATACCTATTCGTGTGGGTGTCAACAGCGGTTCCCTGGAAAGAAATCTGGTGGAAAAGTACGGAGGTGTAACAGCGGAGGGCATTGTGGAAAGCGCGCTGGATAAGGTACACAGCATAGAGGATTTGGGGTATGACAATCTGGTTATCAGTATTAAGTCCTCTGATGTTATGATGTGCGTGAAAGCCCATGAACTGCTGGCGGGAAAGACGCCTTACCCGTTACATGTGGGAATTACGGAATCCGGTACAGTCTGGAGCGGAAACATCAAATCGGCTATGGGGCTGGGGATGATTCTGTATCAGGGAATCGGAGATACCATTCGTGTGTCCTTAACAGGAAATCCGGTGGAGGAAATCAAGTCTGCAAAATTGATTTTAAGGACACTGGGGCTTAGAAAGGGCGGTGTGGAAGTGGTTTCCTGTCCGACCTGTGGCAGAACCCAGATTGATTTAATCGGACTGGCAACCAAAGTGGAAAAGCTGGTGGAGGATTATCCGTTAGACATTAAGGTGGCGGTTATGGGCTGCGCGGTAAATGGCCCCGGTGAGGCAAAGGAAGCGGATTTGGGTGTGGCAGGAGGCATTGGTGAGGGACTTTTAATCCGGAAGGGTGAGATTATCCGGAAAGTACCTGAGGAAAAGCTTCTTGGCGCCCTGCGGGAAGAACTGGACCATTGGATATAGGAAGGAAAGAAGAATCAGATGGCAAAGTTGTTTTTTGAAGTGTTTCCCACGTTACAGATAAAGGGGGAACTTCGGGATAAGCTGGAGCAGACGGAGGTAGAGAGGGTTTCCACTTCCAGACAGAAGGATAAGCTTCATATTTATCTTTTCAGCAAACGGTTGATTTTAAAGGAAGATATCTGGGCGGCGGAAAGGGAAATCAAAAAGCAGTTGTTCCCTGAGGTCAGAATTGCAATCCGGATTTTTGAAAAGTTTTCTCTTTCTTCCCAGTATACACCGGAAAATCTGATGAAAATTTACAGGGACAGTATTCTGGAGGAATTAAGAGAATACAGCCATATTGAATATAATGCGTTCCGGCTGGCGGAAATCAGCTATCCGGAGCCGGATAAAATGCTCCTGTGCATGGAGGATACGGTATTAAATCACAGCAAGGAAGCGGAAATTGTCCGGATACTGGAAAAGGTACTGGTAGAGAGATGCGGTTTAACGGTATCTGTAGCAGTGGAGTACAGACAGGCATCAGGAGGCAGGTTTGCAGAGGATGACGAACTGAAAATCCGAATGAAGGTTCAGGAAATCTACAAGCGAATCAAGCCGGAGGGACATTCTGCGGAAGGAAAGGCGGAGGGCGCCGGAAGTACGGGAGAAGAGAAAAAGCAGTCATTCCAGGCAGAGGGGAACGGCAGACAGGAAGCCGGAAAGCAGGCTCCTGCAAAAACCGGTACAACAGGAAGCTTTTCCGGTATGGGAGAAGGCAAAAAGGAGTTCCGGAGGAGCGAATTTCGGAAAGGGGAATTCAGACGGGGCGGAGATTATACGAAAAATCCGAAGCAGTCAGATAATCCGGATGTGATTTATGGGCGTGACTTTGAAGAGGAAGCCATGCACATTGAGGATATTATCGGTGAGATGGGAGAAGTGGTTATCCGGGGAAAGATTTTAAAACTGGATACCCGGGATATTAAGAATGAAAAGACCATCGTCATGTTTGATGTGACAGATTTTACCGATACCATTGGTATCAAGCTGTTTACGAAGACAGAATTTGTTTCTACGATTACAGCAGGATTAAAGCCCGGAGGATTTATCAAAATCAAAGGGGTTGCCACCCTGGATAAATTTGACCATGAACTGACAATCGGTTCTATTCAGGGAATTAAAAAGATTACCGATTTTACCACAACCCGTATGGATACGGCACCCCATAAGAGAGTAGAACTGCACTGCCATACGAAGATGAGTGATATGGACGGAGTTTCCGAGGCGAAGGATATTGTAAAGAGAGCCTACAAATGGGGACACCGGGCGATTGCCATTACTGACCATGGTGTGGTACAGAGTTTTACGGATGCAAACCATGTGTGGGATGACCTCTGGAAGGACGAGAAGAAAAAGAGGCAGGAAGCGGGGGAAGAAAACCCGGACAAGCAGGATTTCTTTAAGATCCTTTATGGAGTGGAAGCCTATCTGGTAGATGATTTGAAGCAGATTGTCACCGGAGATAAGGGACAGCGCCTGACGGATGACTTTGTTGTATTTGATATAGAAACAACCGGATTTTCCCCGGTAAATAACCGGATTATCGAAATCGGAGCGGTAAAGGTATCCGGGGGAGAAGTAGTAGAGAGGTTTTCTACCTTTGTCAATCCCAAGGTGCCGATTCCCTTTGAAATTGAAAAGCTGACGTCTATACGGGATGATATGGTAATGGATGCACCTGTAATCGAAGAGGTGCTGCCGGAATTTCTTAACTTTTGCGATGGCTGCGTGCTGGTAGCCCACAATGCCAACTTTGATATGAGCTTTATTATGGAAAATGCAAGAAGGCAGGGACTGCCTAATGAATTTACCTTTGTGGATACAGTGGGAATTTCCAGAGTCCTTTTGCCGAATCAGTCCAAGCATACGCTGGATGCTGTGGCGAAGACGCTGAATATTTCTCTGGAAAATCACCACAGGGCGGTGGATGATGCCGAGTGTACGGCATGGATTTTTGTGAAATTTATTCAGATGCTGGCGGAACAGCAGATTGAAACACTGGCGCAGGTAAATACCCTGGGGGCATCCAGCGTGGAACTGGTGCGAAAGCAGCCTTCTTATCATGCCATTATTCTGGCGAAAAATGATTTGGGGCGGATTAATCTGTATCGTCTGGTATCGGAGTCCCATTTGACTTATTTTAACAGGCATCCCAGAATACCGAAAAGTCTTGTGGAAAAATACAGGGAAGGGCTGATTCTGGGAAGCGCCTGTGAAGCGGGAGAACTGTACAGGGCGCTTCTGGACGGGCAGAGCGATATGCAGATTGCCCGGCTGGTGCGGTTTTATGATTATCTGGAAATCCAGCCTGTCGGGAACAATCAGTTCATGATTGCCTCTGAGAAAATCAGGACGGTAAATTCCGTGGAGGATATTCAGAATATCAACCGTAGGATTGTAAAGCTGGGGGAGGAGTTCCATAAACCGGTTGTGGCAACCTGTGATGTGCATTTTCTGGACCCGGAGGACGAGATTTACAGACGGATTATCATGGCAGGAAAGGGCTTTGATGATGCGGATAATCAGGCACCGCTGTATCTGCATACCACGGAGGAAATGCTGGAGGAATTTTCCTATCTGGGAAGTGACAAGGCATATGAGATTGTGGTAACAAATACAAACCGGATTGCAGATATGTGCGATACCATTGCACCGGTCAGACCGGACAAATGTCCTCCTGTGATTGCGGACAGTGACAAGACCCTGACGAAAATCTGTTATGACAAAGCCCATGAGATATATGGACCGCAGCTTCCGCAGATTGTAGAAGCCAGACTGGAAAAGGAGTTACATTCCATTATTACCAATGGATTTGCCGTGATGTATATTATCGCCCAGAAGCTGGTGTGGAAGTCAGTGGAGGATGGATATCTGGTAGGCTCCCGTGGTTCTGTCGGAAGCTCCTTTGTGGCGACTATGGCGGGAATTACCGAGGTAAACCCTTTAAGTCCGCACTATTATTGCAGTAAATGTCATTACGTGGATTTCGACAGCGAAGAAGTGAAAGCCTATGCGGGAAAAGCGGGAATTGACATGCCGGACAAAGTCTGCCCTGTCTGCGGGGAAATGTTACATAAGGACGGCTTTGATATTCCCTTTGAAACCTTCCTGGGATTTAAGGGAGATAAGGAGCCGGATATCGATTTGAACTTTTCCGGGGAATATCAGTCCAAAGCGCATAAATATACGGAGGTTATTTTTGGCGCCGGACAGACCTTCCGGGCGGGAACCATCGCGACTTTGGCGGATAAGACGGCATTTGGTTATGTGAAAAATTATTTTGAGGAAAGGGGAAAGCATAAGCGGAACAGTGAGATTGACCGGATTGTGGCGGGATGTACCGGTGTGCGGCGAAGCACAGGACAGCATCCCGGCGGTATCGTGGTTCTGCCGCTGGGGCAGGATATCAATTCCTTTACGCCCGTCCAGCATCCGGCAAACGATATGACGACAGATACCATAACAACGCATTTCGACTACCATTCCATCGACCACAACCTGTTGAAGCTGGACATTCTGGGACACGATGATCCGACCATGATTCGTATGCTGCAGGATATGACGGGAAGGGACCCGCTGACAATTCCGCTGGACGGAAGCGATGTCATGAGCCTGTTCCAGAATACGGATGCACTGGGGATTACGCCGGAGCAGATAGGCGGGACAAAGCTGGGCGCATTGGGTATCCCGGAGTTTGGTACAGATTTTGCAATGCAGATGGTTATTGATGCCAAACCCCAGGCATTTTCAGATTTGGTGCGGATTTCCGGACTGTCCCATGGAACCAACGTGTGGCTGGGCAACGCACAGGATTTGATTATGAGCGGTGTGGCAACGATTTCCACGGCAATCTGTACCCGTGACGATATTATGCTTTACCTGATTCAGATGGGAGTAGAGCCGGAAAAATCCTTTAAAATCATGGAAGCGGTACGAAAGGGAATGGTGGCAAAGGGAAAATGCGGTCAGTGGGAGGAATGGAAAGAGGATATGCTGGCGCACAAGGTGCCCAAGTGGTACATTGATTCCTGCCAGAAGATTGAATACATGTTTCCGAAGGCACATGCGGCGGCGTATGTTATGATGGCGTGGAGAATTGCCTATTGTAAGATTCATTATCCGCTGGCGTATTACGGAGCCTTCTTCAGTATCCGTGCCAAGGCGTTTTCCTATGAGCAGATGTGTCAGGGGCAGGCGCATATGGAAGCCATTATGAAGGAATATAAGAGAAGGATGGATGCGGTGGCAAATAAGGAAGCCGGCGCGCAGCCATTATCTAATAAGGAAGAACTTGCTTACGGCGATATGCGTGTGGTACAGGAAATGTACGCCAGAGGCTTTGAGTTTGAGCCCATCGATATATTTAAGGCCCAGTCCCGCTCCTTCCAGATTGTGGGGGATAAGCTGATGCCTTCCCTGAGCAGTATAGACGGACTGGGTGAAAAGGCGGCGGATGCCATTGTGGAAGCAGCCAAGGATGGACCTTTTCTTTCCAGAGATGATTTCCGGGAGAGAACCAAGGTATCAAAGACGGTGGTGGATTTGATGGCACAACTGGGACTTCTGGGAGATTTACCGGAATCCAATCAGTTAAGTCTGTTTGATTTTTAACTTTTGGGAGAACTTTATGGTTGAGGATGCTTTATTTGGAAAAACAGGGATAAAACAAACTGTAATAAAGGAAATTATGCAACTGGCCCGGGAGAATCAGGTAGAAAAAGTGATTCTGTTTGGGTCAAGAGCAAGGGGGGATTATAAGGAGCGGAGTGATATAGACCTGGCTTTCTGCGGAGGACGGAGCAGCCGCTTCATACTTGATGTGGACGAGAAAACATCTACTTTGCTGCAGTTTGATGTGGTTAATTTGGACAAACCGGTCAGAAAAGAACTGCTGGAGGCAATTGACAGGGAGGGGGTTATTCTGTATGAAAAAGTATGAAAATTTTAAAGCGGCACTGAAAAATCTGGAAGATATTTATCGCTATCATGAGCCATACGGAAATGTAGAAACAGCGGGAATGGTTGGATTATATGAAATCTGTTTTGAGCAGTCTTGGAAAGCCATGAAGGAAATTCTGGAGAATTTCGGATATGATGAGGGCGCAACAGGGTCGCCCAGAACGATACTGAAAACAGCATATAAGGCGGGAATGATACAGGACGAGGAAGTATGGCTGGATGCACTTGCTTCCAGAAATAATGTTGCGCACGCGTATAATCAGGCGATTGCACTGGACATTATCAATCAGACCAAAAGTAAATATTATGATATGTTTATCAGACTGTCGCAGACAATAGAAAGCAATTGGGTGTAATTTCTGGCTTGACGGTCTGAAAAAGATTTTGTACAATAAATATACTTTGTTTTGCAAAAGAGGGTTGTAACTGTGGCAGCGATAAAATACAATTTTACAGACAGACAGACAGACAGACAGACAGACAGACAGACAGACAGACAGACAGACA
>OLGB01002036.1_pt1 | contig 22600 bp, 26 predicted proteins | sample 1605691 | NCBI WGS metagenome assembly OLGB01 (sample SAMEA3888925, study PRJEB22519) | human gut metagenome | biome: human gut; feature: human-associated habitat; material: faeces | place: Denmark | collected 2010 | reverse complement strand
CCGCTGCTTCGTTATAAACATAGGGCCGGAATAAGCGCATGTCCATATAGATGGACGCATCATTCGTCCAGCGCCGGTACAGTTCGTGGCATAGCTCTCTTGTCATCGTTTTTAGCTGAATCGTCTGCATCATTGGCCTCCTAAATTCAATTTGCCAAGCTGTAATTCATAAAGTTTACCATGTAAAATACCGAATCTCAATGCCAAAACCAGAACAAAAGAAAGAAAATCTGTCTCTGCGCGTGGATCTCGATTACAGCGGTGATCTTGTGCGCGACGCTGTGCGCCTTGGCCGTGCTGCGGAGCAGATGACGGTCGATGCACCGACACGCGACGGAACGACTATGCCGCTGCAGATCGACAGTAAGCGCCGGAAGAAGCTCCGGCAAAAGAAAACCGCCCTCGGTCACGCCGAGGACGATCATGAAGATTGGGATATGAGACAGGAACTATGAAAGGAGTACCTATGGCGAGAAAGCGAAAAGACAATATTTCGGAGGTCACGTTCAGCTACATCGGTACGGATGCGCAGTTCGATGAATTTCTGAAAATGCTGGTGCATGACTACCTGTCGGTAGACCAGCCATATACAAAGTCGCAGGAGGATTTTGTTGATCATGTAGATTCCTGCTGCGCATGATGGATTGTTCTAGCTATTCGAAAAACAGTGTGCTATGGTGTGTGCTGTAATCGGCACACACCATAGCGGAAAGGAGGAACCATGAAGGTCTGGCTGTATTACCGCCTGAGCCGGGACGAGGACGATGAACTGAACTCCCTGACGAATCAGCGAAAGATCATTTACGAATATGCCGTCACAAACGGTCACGAGGTCGTGGGCGAGTCCTTCGATGACAATGTCAGCGGTATGCACTTCAACCGCGAGGGCATCGATAAAATCTACGAGGTTGTGGAAGCCGGGAAAATTGAAGCGGTCATCGTCAAGGATCTGTCGCGCCTTGGCCGTCATCGGACGCAGACAGCTCTGTTTATCGACTACCTGCGGGAACACGACGTCCGCGTCCTCTCGGCAACGGAAAATATCGATACGTTCAACGAAAACGACGATCTCATCATTGGCTTCAAGGGCTTGGTCAATGACAGCCTTGCATAAAGCATGACAAGAACAACCGCGGTACGGGTGTAATCAGAAATCTACAACATAGGAAAGCTCTGTGCTGCGTGTTGAACGCGGCACAGAGCTTTTTCCGTTTCTGGCGGTTTGGGGCGGCATATTTGATGCTCTGTACGCAGGACGCACCTTTGCACTTCACGGAATCGGATGACGACCAACCAAACCGCAAAAGGTCACACGAAGCCGCGCACCGGCTGCACGATACCGTGAATCGCGGAACGATGCAATCCATACGCGCAGACGGCAGATACTTCACGAATCAGGCAAGCATTGATTTTTCTCACCTGATTTCACGCCAGCTTTGCCCGAAAATCTCTGCAAATCCGGTTCGTTTGGAAAGTGTTCACAGTTTAATTTGCAAAATCGTCTTGGCAAAAACATCTGGGGTTAAATCAATCTTGATGACCGGAGGTAGAAAATGTCTACCCCATTTCTGACTGATAGGATGGATTTGTATGCGATTTAGGGTCGAAAATCAAGGATTATTTCTCCTGTAAGCGGTTTCAGAAAATACAGACATATGATTTTACATCGTACCTAAAGCGCAGCTTAGACGGTGAGTAGGACGGCTTTTTCGCCTTTTCAATTTTGCATAAAACAACTATTTCACAGCCCTTTGATGGGGTGCAACCGCTGGTTGCTAATTTTTCAACCTCGCTTGGTGGACTTTTCGAGCCTCTTTTGATAAACTGAACACAGAAAATCTGCAAAGGAGAACCCGTCCATGACACTTGGAGAGAATATTGTACGCCTGCGAACACAGAAGAACTGGTCGCAGGGCGACCTTGCCGACGCGCTGGAGATCTCACGCCAGAGCGTATCCAAATGGGAGACCGACGCCTCTATTCCCGAACTCGACAAGCTCTTAAAACTCTCTGAGCTTTTTGGAGTGACACTTGACGAACTCGTGCGTGGTGAAGACGTACCGAAGACAGAACCTGTGCCTGCGCCCTTTACACCGCAGGCGACACCCGAGAGGGAAAAGCGCCCCACAATCGCTGGAACAGCTTTATTGTGTACCGGTGCGGTCATTTTGGTTCTCTGCCTGCTGCTCGCCGGTGATCTGTTTACGGGACTGCTGTTCGCATCACCGTTCCTCATCTGCGGCATCATCTGCTTTGCTGTGAAGCAGCGCACTGGTCTCTACTGTGGCTGGGCGGTCTATCTCTGCGTTGATTTTTACCTTCGCTTTGCGACCGGTCTTTCGTGGACGACCATCTTCATGACGCACCGCTGGACGTATGAGATGAACTATACGCGCCTTGCCATCGCATGGGTACAGTTCTTCGCTATGCTTGTGATGATCGTCTGCACGATGCGCTCCTACCGTGCGCTCAGGCTGTCCGCAACGAAAAAAGAGGTTACATGGCTTATCGTCGGCTGGCTCGCCGTGCTCGTCGTGCTACCGCTTTTGATGAGCTACGGCATCATGCCGCTCATGCCGCTCACCTACAGCAAGTTCTCCCCATATTTCTTCATCAACGTTCTGTATAGCTATGTGCGTTTGGCACTCGTCAACGTTTTGCTCGTGCGCACACTTGCCATCTGGCGCACAAAGCGGGAAGCGAAGAAAGCGAACCGCAATGCGGCAGAGACTTAGAAAAATATTACACATGGTCTAAATATGTCGCTTTCTGATCACCATATTGAAAAAACATGAGAACCAAGCCCCTTTACTGTCTGCATTATACCCGGCTTTCGTTCAAGATGCTTTGCAAAAATGGAAATTCAATTTCTGTTATCCAATGGGTTTGGGACTATCCCCAAAATATAAAAACAGAGCGTTTCGGCAGTCAGCCGGAACGCTCTGTTTTTCCGGTGTGGGTACTCACCGGATTTGCTTGCTATTCTGCAAGAAAATCCCGGTTAACCTACGCTGGGCTGCTGGCCTGCCGGGAATGTGGGAATGCGTTCATTCTTATGATCCGCTGCTGGAACGGCAAGAGTCGTGTGGAATATGTGTGCCGTGGATACCACCGGAATGGAAAAGCCTATTGCTCCTCCCACCGCATTCATGAGGAGGTGCTGGATGCCGCGGTGCAGGCGTATGCCCAAACTGTGCGGGAGCAGTGTGCCGAGGAAGTAAAGAAGCTGGCACCGCTGCAAAAAATGTGGGCGTTGAGGAAACCAATCCTCGACGCCCACATTTTGTCGTTACAGAAAAGAATTCAGGAGCTGGAGCAGGAGATAGATGAGATTGTAATTACCTGATATTGTGATTCCGTCATATATGTGATGCTACCATCATGATCATCCTTCGAAGTTTCCTTAAAAGTTTTTTTGTTATTCTCAAATATCAGATATTTGGATAAATCAATCATCCTCACTCCACCTCTCATTTTCTAATCTCTGTAGAGGTCGTGCTAATCGTTGATAAATCGCATCTACATCATCGCTAACATCTTCAATTTTTGAAATATTCCCATGAGAAACGGCTTGATAATATCTACATCTATCAGCAATTTGATATTTTGCCGCATACACCTCAATAGCATTAAGAAAATAGGGACTATGTGTATTAACCAGAATATGCATATTAAACTCTCTCTGAATCAGGACAATTAACTCCGCAAAAATCAGTTGCCATTCCGGATGCAAGTGAACCTCAGGTTCATCCAAAACAATCGTACCATTTTCTTCCAAAGTTCCATTTTGAAGCAATGTCTTTAAAATAACAAAAGTCTTTAACCCTGCCGACACATTCTTTGAATTCAGAACTTTATCAGAACCACTTGATTTATATCCAAAACTTCTTCGTTTATTGCGGACTATTTCTCCATTGCAAATAGAGTTTATTTTAGAATAAATCTTATCAAGCTTATTAGTTGTGATAATTTGGGCAATTATGCTACCATCTACTTCTTTTCCCAACAATTTAGAAAGCAAATGTTCTCTGTGATCCGGATAATTTTCAAATCTACCATAAAAAACAGGGTAACTCATTTCATCCATGATAAAAGGATCATCAATGTATATAACCTCTGTATTTAAATGCAGATTCTCTGAAATAGATTGAACCGTATTGTCTTCTACTTTAATAGTAACACTATTATTCTTGATTTGCAGGGTAATCTCTCCTGATTCATCAGTAAAAATGTTATTGACTTGACCACTGAACTCTACATCTAATTTTTTAGTTAGGACAGAGGTAAAAACATCGTTATCGGAAATAGCAAGAACATCCTCAATTCTTTTAAAAATCTCATTTAGGTCTTCCGATGCAATGTCTTTAGTTTTTTGGTTGAAATTTGAATCACTCAGAGATATCGCTTCTATAATATCTGCGCGCAGTAAAGTAGAATTATTACGATATTTATCAGCATTCATATTTATTGTATGTGCGATTTCTTCAGTATCTACACGCATAGTCATTCTATTTGTTACATTGTGATAGAGCACATCCAGTAAACGCTCAATATTATCTTCGCGTTCATCTCGAATTTTAGATTCTATTTTGTAAAAGCCATTAAAAATACTATATAATGCTTTTCCAATCGTACTCTTTCCGGTATCATTCTCTCCTGCAATAACAGTAATCCCATTTAATTCAACTTTTGCACTTTCAACTTTTCCAATGTTCTTCAATGATAATATCATGTTATTACCTCCCGCGCCGAAAAGAGTTAGTTAGTATAAGTTATCATAGCATAGTATGCAAAAAAAAAGAAGAGAAAATTAGATTCTTTTTGATTTCTTCAGCGTCCATCATCTTTCTGCCGTCCCAGGCCACAAAAGCTCAGTTCAGCACAAAGCTATCACCGGTTATAAAGAGTGCCATTTCTTTTCTCCCTTTCCATTCATTCTAAACCTTGTTCCAGTACCACATCCGAATCTCGGAAGTGGACGTGGATGGTTTCCGCATCCTCCACTGTGATCTTCTGGATGATCTGTCGGACGAATTCATCATCGAATTCCGTGTATCCCGCAGAGCACTCCTTCAAGTTGTCCCACATCTGCTGACGCTTCGCCGCCTGCTCCGCCATGCTTGCTTCTTTTTGTTGGACTTTTAAGATCTGCGCCTTAAGGGCTTCCTTCTCATCCGTCAGGGCTTTCATCCTGGCGTTCAGTTCCGCATCGGCCATGTTCGCCAGCAGCCGGTCCAGCGCATCAGACTGTTCCTGGCTGACCTCATCCATGCGCTTTTTCAGTTCCAGCAGCATTGCTCCAGCCTGCGACATGGCCCTTTTGGCTTCCTCTACCATGGCCAGTACATCCGGGCAAACCTCCTGTCGGATAAAGTGCTGCTGTCTGTCCTATACGATACTGGAGCCAGAGTTCAAGAAATCGTTGATCTAAAAGTGAAGAATATACGATTGGAAAAACCAGCCGCAGTCACATTGCATGGCAAGGGAAACAAAACCCGCCATGTACCGATCATGAAAAGCACTGTAGCCATACTAAGGTCATATCTTGTTTCCTATAAGGGTACTTCTGGTTTGGAATATAGAGAAAACCATTTGTTCGTAAACCAGCAAGGAGATCCGCTCAGCCGATGGGGTGTTTCACATATTATTAGCAAGTAAGTTCAGAAAGCAAAGGATACTGAACAGTTTCGTGTTGATTTTCCGATCACACCACATATCTTTCGGCACTCCAAGGCAATACATATGTTGCATGCGGGGATCAACCTAATTTATATCAGGGACTTCCTCGGTCACATCGATGTGGCTACAACAGAAATCTATGCGCGAGCTGATACTGAAATGAAGCGCAAGGCGATAGAGGCATCCTGCAAGGATATTTTCCCGAAAGATGATTTTCAAGACTGGAACGAAAATGACAGCATAATGAATCTCCTCGTCTCCCTTTGCTGATTTCAAAGAATAAAATGGTGAGTGTTTTTGCCGTAATCCCCAGCCTACTTGGGCTTTACAGTTGCACTCACCATTTTATTTCACTCCACATAATGCAAAAATATTGAGCTCAACATTTAGCGCACAAGTTTTTAGTGGTTGCCATTCTTGGATACCTCCTCGTTTTTGTAACGCAAGCATACCCAAAAGGTCCAGTAAAAGCTATTACCAATACCACCAAGGAATGATAGACAAACGAAGCGAAAGCAACATAAGCACCTATGAGTCGAAAAAGGCCGCCGTCCGCTCCCACATAGGGAGCCGAACGGCGGCCTGCCTTCTTATTCTTTATTCTTTTTTAAGCCTCAGTGTTCGAACCACACCAGACCATAAATTCGGCAGGGCGCATCTTAAAAATGTCGCCTCTCGCTGGGCAAAACTGAAATTTTAAAAAATCGAGTTTTTGCAACTTTTTCATTCTAAAAATGGCACATTATATGCAGAAAGCGCCGCACTTTTGTGCGGCGCTTTCTGCGTTGCATCTTTCATCAACACATTTTGGTACGGGTAGTGGGACTCGAACCCACACGCCTCGCGGCACAGGAACCTAAATCCTGCGTGTCAACCAATTCCACCATACCCGCATATATGAGCGGCAGGAGAAACTGCCGCTATTTTTTATTGTTTGGTACCGCAAGGGACCAAGATGAAGCACAGATATGTTATTTGTGCCTATGCTCGATTTTATCGGTTATGCTCCCATCTTTGTTGATTTTTCTGGTCGCTTTAATAATAGAGCCATCAGGCTGATTGAATATCTTAGTAACACGGGCAGTCCACTTGCCAGCAAAAGTTTCAGCCTTATCAGGTGTTATTCTGGGGAATGCGGGTAAGTTGCTATTTTGTTTTCTCAGCTTTCCCATCGGCATATCCTCCTGCAAATTCATCTATTTGCAAAAATCTACACTAAGGTGACATCACCTAAATCCATCGAGTCTACCAATTCCACCACGCCCGCATATCCACGCCGTATTGTAGCACACTTCACGTCGGCGTGCAAGGAATGTTTTGCCTTTCCCCTCCACCCTATGCTATACTGTCATCAACAGTACACGAAAGGATGGTGCCCCATGAGCGAAAATGCCCTCGCCTTGGCGCGTCAGCACGCGCCCTGCTACATTTACTCCCGCGAGATCCTTACCGCACAGGCAGAGACTCTCCACAGGACCTTCCCCGGCTTTGATATTCTGTTCTCCGTGAAGGCCAACCCCTTCCCACCGGTAATACGGCACCTTGCGGCGCTTGGCATCGGCGCGGATGCGGCCAGTGCGGGTGAGGTCTGCCTGGCCGCGGAATGCGGGATCGCGCAAGAGGATATCTACTTCTCCGCCGCCGGAAAAAGCGATCGTGCACTGGCCGCCGCGTGGGATAACTGCCATCTGATCGCCGATTCTATCGGCGAGGTGCGGCGAATCGCCGCTATGGCCGCTGCCCGCGGCGAGACAAAGGCCATCGGCCTGCGCGTGAACCCCGCTTTCAGTATGGACGGCGGTACGGGCGGAACGTCCAAGTTCGGCATCGACGAGTCCGATCTCCCGGCACTGAAAATCCTGCTGCAAACGCTGCCGGCAGCCGTCTGCGGCCTCCATATTCACCTGCGCTCCCAGAATCTCTCCGCGGACACTCTCGCCCGCTACTACAAAAACTGCTTCGCGCTGGCCCTCCGCGTCCGCGATATTCTGGACTGTGCCATCGAGTATATCAACTTCGGCGGCGGAGTAGGCATCGTTTACGACCCGGCGTGCCAACCGCCGCTGAACATGAGCACCTTGAAGCAATGTACGCAGGCCGTGGCAGAGGAAAACGCCCGTACCCTCCGCGCACGGCTGCTGGTGGAGTCCGGGCGGTTTCTGACAGCACAGGCGGGAACGTACTATCTGCCTGTGGTAGACAAAAAGACGTCCCACGGCACCACCTATGTCATCGTAGAAAACTGTCTCAACGGCTTTCAGAAGCCCTCTCTTGCCGCCATGCTGCGTAACGCCGCCGGAGAAGGCCCCCTTGCGCCTCAGGAACCTCTGTTTACCGGCGAGACCGCCTTCCCCATCACCGCCCTGCCTGCGGAGGATACCGGCATCACCGAGACCGTAGACATCGCAGGAAACCTCTGCTGCGCTGTGGACGTGCTGGCTAAGAACTTCACCGGTCCGGCGCTGGCGGTGGGAGATCTTGTGGCCGTGGGGAACACCGGGGCCTACGCCAGAACACTGTCGCCGCTGCTGTTTTCCTCCCACGACGTCCCTGCGGAATTCTTGATCTGAAAAACAGGGCAGCCCATTGGGCTGCCTTGTTTTCTTATTTCTCCCGTCTGATGGGCCGGATGTACTTGAAGTACTGCCCCGGCACAAAATAGAAATACGTCTTGACGCCCTGTTCACTTTTGACCATACCGATCTCTCCCAATCCAAAGATATAGCGATCGAAGGGATGGATGCGGGTGCGGAGCACTACGGGGCGGGGCCGGCGGCGGTAAACACCGGGGGTAACGCCGTAGAGCGCCTTGAAGGCGCGGGTAAAGGCCTCCTGCCCGGAAAAGCCGTAGTCCAGCGCGATGTCCAACAAAGGCCGGTCGGTATCGCGCACCTCCTTCAGGGCAAAGGCCAGGCGCCGCTGGTGCAGGTAGGTACGCAGGGACATACCCGCGATCTCGCGGAATTTATGGGTGGCGTGGTACTCAGAATAGTGCAGACGTGCCGCCAGCGCCCGCAGTGTCAACGCCTGATCGTCCCGGCGCATAATGGCGTCGTCCATCTCATTGACGACGGTCTGGATCATCTGCTGCCATTCGTACATAGGCTTGCTCCCTTCTCTCGCTGTGAACAGAATACACCCTTTCCGCCCCAAATGTTTGATATGAGTTGCTGTTAAAACAGGGACGGCTCCCGCCGTCCCTGTCCGCTTATTCCACTTCAGCAGCCTCCGCCGGCTCCTCCTGCCCCTGCTTGGGCAGCTGCTCGGGCCACTTGGCCCAGGTCTGGCGGATATAGGGGATCATCTGATCCCGGGGCATATCCAGTGCCGCGGCCAGCTCGCCGTAGAGCTGGTCCTCAGCCCGCTTGAGATAGCGCTCATCCATCTGGCTGACCTTCTTACCATGGCGCAGGGCCCACGCCCGCTTGCGGCAGATACCGTGGATCATGGCGGCCAGCTCGGCGCAGTCACAGCGGAGCACCAGCTGGTGGTAGAAATCCTTGGCAGCACGCATACCGCGCTCGGCGGGCTTCTGCTCCGGCAGGGCCGGCAGCGCAGCGATCAGCTCCAGCGCACAGTCTCGGCTGATGATGGGGCGCATGAGGACAGTGGTGTCCACAGGAGTCATAACGGTGCCGCCGCGGTACAGGGGAGAGAGATGATAGTAGACCTTGTCGCCGCCGTCATAGGCCAGACCGGATGGCCCTATGGACTCCACCCGGCAGACGCCCTCGCCGCCGTATACCACCAGATCACCCGCTGCAAACATCACACACGCTCCTTATCCGCAACATACATACACATATATACACAAAAAGGCACATGGCACACGACCATGCGTTCCCCTTTTGCTCACCATTACCTGACATCAGTATAACATATTCTGACGAAAAATGTAAGCACAAATTTTACCGTGACTGTCGATTTTCCCGGAAAGTTGTGATACAATGCAGGAAAACTTTTGCGAGGTGCAGCCATGAAAAAACCTGTCATCCATCCCTCCGCCTTTGTGGCGGACAACGCCACCGTCCGGGGCAGCGTGACCCTGGGCGCCAACAGCAGCGTGTTCTTCGGCGCGGTGCTGCGGGGCGACCGGGCGCCGATCACCATCGGTGCGGGCACGAATATCCAGGATAACTGTGTGGTGCACGTGGACTACGACCATCCGGTGACGGTGGGCGAAAACGTAACGGTGGGCCACGGGGCCATTCTCCATGGGTGCACCGTGGGTGACAACACCCTCATCGGCATGGGCGCCATCGTGCTGAACGGCGCGAAGGTCGGCAGCAACTGCCTGATCGGCGCGGGGGCGCTGGTACCGCAGAACGTGGAGATACCGGACGGGTCTTTGGCCTTCGGCTCCCCCGCCAAGATCAAAGGCCAGCTGGACGAAGCAGCCATTGCCGAGCTGCGGCAGGCGGCGCTGGACTACCAGAAGGAGGCCATGGCATACAAGGCCGAGCAGGAACAATAAAAATATGCGCTCCGACCAAGAGCCGGTGCGCATGGATGAAAAGCGGCCCCCGGCACAGCCGGGGGCCGCTGACCGTTTAGACGACGGCAAAGAACTTGATGATAAACAGCAGGGAAATAATGTAGGTCAGGACAGACACATCCTTGGCACGGCCGGAGAACACCTTGATCACGGTGTAGGAAATCATGGCAATACCGATTCCGTGGCCGATGGAGCCGGAGATGGGCATGGCCAGCAGCATCAGGAACACGGGGACCACCTGGTCCAGATCGTCGAAATCCACGTTCTTCAGGCCCTGGAGCATCAGGATGCCCACGTAGATCAGGGCGGAGGAGGTAGCGGCAGCGGGAATGACGGCCGCCACGGGCGCGATGAACATACAGGCCAGGAACATGAACGCGGCGGTCAGGCTGGTCAGGCCGGTGCGGCCGCCGGCCTCCACGCCGGAGGCGGACTCCACGAAGGTGGTAACGGTGGAGGTGCCGCAGCAGGCGCCGGCCACGGTGCCCACGGCATCGGACAGCAGGGCCTCCTTCATGTTGGGCATATTGCCGTCCTTGTCGGTCATGCCGGCGCGGGAGGCCGTACCCACCAGAGTGCCGATGGTGTCGAACATATCGATCATGCAGAAGGTGATGATCAGGCTGATCGCTGTGAACCAGCCGATATTAAAGAAGTCGGTGAAGTCAAATTTGAACAGCGTGGTCTCCACCATGTCGTGGAAAGGCGGCAGGAAGGACGCGCCCTCCAGCGAGGCAAAGGGGTTGGTACCCAGGAAGATAAAGCAACCGGCCCAGTAGATCACGGAGGCTACCAGCATACCCACCAGCACAGCGGCCTTGACGCCCTTCTTGGCCAGCAGGATGATGACAAACAGACCGATGAACATGGTGATAACAGTCAGGACCATCTGGCTGTACTCGGCACCCATGTGGTCCTTGATCACGCTGGGGGTCATGGCGCCGAAGAAGTCACGCATGACATAGAAGGGGGAGGTATAGCCATTGCCCTCGGCATAGATGCCCACGTTGGAGCCCAGGCCGATGTTCATCAGCATAAGGCCGATGGCGGGACCGATACCCAGACGGACGCCCAGAGGAATGGCGTGAACGATCTTGTCGCGGATATTGAATACGCTCAGCAGCAGGAAAACGATACCCTCCACCAGAATGATGCACAGCACCGCCTGGAAGGCGCTGGTGTAGTCGGTGTTCAGCATGGCGGCCACATTGCCGGCGATGACGGCGAAGAAGCTGTTAAGTCCCATACCCGGCGCCATGACAAAGGGCTTGTTGGCGAGGAAGGCCATGACCACGGTGCCGATGGCGCTGGCGATGCAGGTGGCCAGAAAGACACCGTTCCACAGCGGAGTGCCCACGGCAAAGTTGGTCAGCAGGTTGGGGTTCAGGGCGATGATGTAGGCCATCGTCATGAACGTGGTGAGACCGGCCAGGATCTCCGTCTTGACGGAGGTGCCGTTCTCTTTCAGATGAAAGATACGCTCCATGTGATTCTCTCCTTTACAAAATGCTGCGCGCCCTCCGGCGCAAGTATCATCTTAACGCTTTTTAACAGGAAAAACAAGACTTTTTGTCAGGCCTGCTGAATTTTTTTCAGATGTCAGTCAAAAAAAGCGCCCCCGGCGTGGCCGAGGGCAAGGAGGTGGGGGTGCCTCCTTCTGTTCTCAGGGGGCTGCGTCAGCCGGGGTATAACTGACACGATGCTGATGAGATAGCAGCATGGGGTGCCGACCGGGACAGGTCAGCCTTCCGTCCGCATCCGGGGGCGCATGACAGGGGCGCTTTTTTCAGGGAAGCTTATTGGGCCGCGCGATCGGCCTGAATGAGCAGCTTCAGCGCCTCCACGCCCACCTGAACGGCGGAGGTAGTGTCCTCGCTCATATCCTGGTCCAAGCCGGCCTTTTCACGCTCCTGGTTCCAGACCACATGGAAGCAGCTGCCGCAGCGGCAGTTCAGGGCATCGGCCACCACAAAGAGGGCGGCGGACTCCATTTCACTGGCCTTGACGTGCAGGCGCTTCCAGGCCTCCCATTTGTTGAGCAGCTCATAGGATACCGGCATACGCTCGGGGCTGTGCTGGCCATAGAACGCGTCCTTGCACTGAACGACGCCTACCTGGGTGCGCTTACCCAGCGCCTTGGCCGCCTGGACCAGTGCGGTGGTGACCTCGAAGTTCGCCACCGCGGGGTACTCGATGGGGGCATATTCCCGGCTGGTATGCTCAAAGCGGATCGCGCCGGTGGCGACCACCACGTCGCCGCTGCGGACATCCAGCTCGATTCCGCCGCAGGTCCCTACGCGGATAAACGTGTCAGCGCCGATGTTGTGCAGCTCCTCCATGGCGATGGAGGCGGAGGGCCCGCCGATACCGGTGGAGCAGACAGAGACCTTCTCCCCCAGCAGTGTACCGGTATAGATGGTGTACTCACGGTTCTGAGAAACAAAGTGCGCATCGTCGAACAGCTCGGCGATCTTGGCACAGCGGCCGGGGTCACCGGGAAGAATAACATAGCGGCCCACGTCGCCCTCGGCGCAGTGGATATGATACTGCTTTTCCAGTTCCTGCATGATACATCGTCCTCCATCTATGTTCAAGTCGTTATGTCCTAAGCAAATAACACGGTTCATAATCAAACATTTACCCATCGCTGAGGTAGAAAAAATCATATCATGGTTTTTCGGAAAATGCAATACTTCCGCCACAAAAGATACGGCTTTCCTGTACAAATGATGCAAAAGGCAAAAAGTGTCGGGGCTATAAAACCGCCCGCGGCAAAACCTACGTTTGGCGGCGGCTGTTCTCCGCGCATGTGCGCGTGTTTTTGCGCGGATCGGCCGACGCATATGGGAAAAGGAGGAAAAAGATATGACAGATCGACTCGCTGCACTGGCGGCGGCAGTGATGCTGGCGGTGACGCTGGCGGCCTGCGGCGCGGCAGACGACAAGGCAAACGGCACCGCGCCGGACACCACACCCAACGGCAGCATCACCACGCAGCCGGACACCAACGGCACGGACACCGGCAGCGCCAAAGATGACCTGAACGGCGGCCACAGCGAAAGCGGCCGGGCGGATGAGGACGGACAGATGGACGGCACCGCGGAGACGCGGCGGTACGACCGGGCACTGGCAGCGTCGCTCAGTCAGCTGATCCTAAACCGGATCGGCGAATGACAAAAGCGCGGCGGGCATCGTGTGCCCGCCGCGCGGTTTTTAACGGCAGGACTTGCATTTTTCAAAAAATGGGATATTATATAGGTGAAAAACGTCCCCGCCCCCTTTTTTCGTCCTCTGAACGGCGAACGCGGGGCACGGAACAAAATTTACGCCGCAGTGGGCGGCAGAGAAAAGAAGGTTTTTTCTATGACAAAGATCGACATCGTTTCCGGATTCTTGGGCGCAGGTAAGACGACCCTTATCAAGAAGCTGCTGGCCGAGGCCTTCCCCGGCGAGAAGCTGGTACTGATCGAAAACGAGTTCGGTGAGATCAGCATTGACGGTGGGTTCCTGAAGGACTCCGGCGTGCAGATCAGTGAAATGTCCTCCGGGTGCATCTGCTGCTCTCTGGTGGGCGACTTCAACAAGGCGCTGAAGGACGTACATGAGCAGTTCCACCCTGACCGCATCCTCATCGAGCCCAGCGGCGTGGGCAAGCTCAGCGACGTGATCGTGGCGGTGGAGAACACCGTGAAGGACGTACCGGACATGAAGCTGAACAGCTTTGTGACCGTAGCGGACGCCACAAAGGTCAAGATATACATGAAGAACTTCGGCGAGTTCTACAACAACCAGATCGAGTCCGCCGGTACCATCATCCTCTCCCGCACCCAACGGCTGAGCCAGGAGAAGCTGGAGGCCGCCGTGGCGCTGCTGCGGGAGAAGAACCCCAATGCCGCCATTCTCACCACACCCTGGGACCAGCTGGATGGCATGACCATTCTCAGCGCCATCGAGAAGGTCTCTCTGGCGGACGAGCTGCTGGCGCATATGCGCGCCGAGCACGAGGCGGATGAGGCGGAGCACGAGCATGAGCATCACCATCACCACCATGACGAGGATGAGCACGATCATGACCATTGCTGCCATCACCATGACCACGATGATGACGATGACGACGACCACGACCATGAGCACTGCTGCCATCATCACCACGATGAGGACGAGCATGACCACGATCATCACCACCATCACCACGACGGCGAGGAATGCGATGATCCCCACTGCGGCTGCCACCATCACCATCATCACGCCGACGAGGTATTCACCAGCTGGGGCACGGAGACGGTGAAGGCCTACTCCGAAGCGGAGCTGGAGCACATCCTGACGGCGCTGGACAGCGGCGAATACGGCGCGATCCTGCGGGCCAAGGGTATCGTGGCTGCCGCCGACGGCGGCCAGTGGCTGCACTATGACTTTGTGCCCGAGGAGCACCAGGTGCGGCGCGGTCCGGCGGACTACACCGGCCGTATCTGTGTGATCGGCTCCCAACTGAAAGAGGATAAGCTCTCTCAGCTGTTCGGACTGTAAGGAGCGGCTGACATGGATATTCCTGTTTATCTTATTGCCGGATTTCTGGACGCCGGTAAGACCGAATTCATCAACGGCATCCTGCGGGACGGTTTCGCCGCCGAGGATCGGACGCTGCTGCTGTGCTGCGAGGAAGGTGAGAACGGCTATGATCCCAAGGTGCTGGGCAACGTATTCACCTATACCGTGGAGGACGAGGACCAACTGACGCCCGACTTTCTGAAAAAGCTGGAAAAGCAGTACCGGCCCAAGCAGGTCATCGTGGAGTACAACGGCATGTGGAGCATGGAGAAGCTGTACCGCGAGGGGCTGCCCGCCAACTGGATCCTGTACCAGATCATGTGCCTGGTGGACGCCACGACCTTCGAGATGTATTTGAAGAACATGGGGCAGCTGATGATGGAGAAGATCACCAACTGCGATATGCTGATCTTCAACCGCTGCAATGAGCAGCTGCGCGCCCAGCTTCGCAGCCGCAACCTGCGGATGGCCAACCGTCGGGCGGATATCTATCTGGAAAACGAGGACGGCACCAGCGAGGAGTACGTCACGCCGGAGATGTCGCCCTTCGACCTGACCGGCGGCAAGCTGGAGGTGCCGGACGAGGACTACGGCATCTGGTATGTGGACATGATGGACAACCCGGGACGCTACGAGGGCGTGGAGGTGACCTTCAAGGCGCTGATGTGCCACTCCAAAAAGTTCAAGGGCGTGCACTGCCCGGGACGCTTCGCCATGGTGTGCTGCGACAAGGATATGCAGTTCCTGGCCCTGGTGTGCCGCGGCGAAGGGCTGGAGCAGTATAAGGACAAGCAGTGGGTGAAGATACACGCCACAGTGAAGAAGGAGGCCTGTGACGCCTATCAGGGCGAAGGCCCCGTGCTGTACGTCACCTCCATCGCCGCCACCACCAAGCCGGACCCGGAAATGGTGTCCTTCTGATCGCGATCCGTATATTTTCACCGCACAATTGCAGCGTGTATAGAAAAAGACCCGCCGATGGCGGGTCTTTTCAACTTGTTTCGGCCTCAGCGGACCAGCTGGATGGCAGCGGGGAGGTTTTCGATCTCCACGCGGGGCGCGCTGGGGCAGTATTCACCGTCCAGGGACCAGGGGAGGTTCTCCTCGGTGGTCAGGGTAACGCGCTGGACATGGCGCAGTATCACGCCGGGATAGTTGTACTGCATACGGGTCATGGCGGTAATGAGGTTCTGCAGATCCAGTGCCGTCTTTGGCATACGGAGCAACAACAGTTCGAATTTTCCGTCGTCCATCCGTACACGGGAGGGATCCAACTTCACCAGGCCGCCCAGGGAGGTGGAATTGCACACAGCGCCGAAAATGAACTCCCCCTCAAAGCGCTCACCATCGGCTTCCACCGCGCAGCGGTAGGGCCGCAGGGAGTCAAGGTCACCCAACCCCTCCAAAATGTAGGCAAAATGACCCAGAGCATTCTTGGCTGCCTGGGTGGCGGAGTAGGAAGACCGGGTAAAGGCCCCAAAGGAGGCCACATAGGCGAAATAGCGGTCGTTATGCCGCCCCACGTCCAGGGGGCAGGGCGTGCCGGTGGCGGCCGCCTCTGCCGCGGCGGGCAGCATGGTGTGAAGATGCAGGCTCATGGCAAAGTCGTTGGTGCTGCCGCAGGGCAGATAGCCCAGCAGGGGCCGCTGCTCCAGCTGCATAAGCCCGGACAGCGTCTCGTTCAGCGTGCCGTCGCCGCCGGCACAGACCACCATGTCGTACTGTCCGCCCCACCGGGCGGTGATATCGCGGGCCTGGCCGCCCGCCTCGGTGATATAGACCCGTACCAGATAGCCGGCACGGGAGAACTGCGCCACGGCGTCGAACAGCGGGGCGCGGGATTTTGTCTTTCCCGCACGGGGATTGACGATAAACAAGAGCTTTTTCATAGGAACACCCTTCCATACCATCGTAATTCTCGCATTTTGCGCGGGGTTGTCCGAGTATGATACCACAGTTGCGGCGGGATTGCAATACACATTCCGCCTCGGGTGTTTGTGTTCGAAAATTGTTGCAAAACGCCGCGCATACGGGTATGATAGAAAAAACAGCAGTGGGAGGTCCTGCCATGAAGCGAACGCAGTATTTCAAATGGGGACTGACGGCCTTTTTGACCGTATGTGCCGTTCTGGTGTTCTACGACACCTTCTATCAGGCGGGAACGCTGCAGCAGTTCGTGTCCAAGCTGGCATCCATCCTGGCACCGGTGCTGTACGGCTTTGCCATCGCCTATCTGCTGACGCCCATCATGTCCTGTCTGGAACGGGCCATCGCGGCGCTGTGGAAAAAGCTCTTCAAAAAAGAGCTGAAGCAGCCGTCAGGCGTGCTGCGGCTGGTGAGCATCCTGCTGACCGAGGCCGTGGTCCTCTTCCTGCTGTACCTGCTGATGAGCGTGCTGGTGCCCCAGGTGGTGGACAGCGTGACCACCCTCATCAACAACGCCGAGTCCTACTACCGCAAGGTCTATCGCTGGGCCAACGACCTGCTGGAGAACGACAGTGGGATCGGTGTCTGGCTGGCGGGGCTCATCACCGAGCGCTATACCGACGGCATGGCCTTTTTGACCGACAAAGTGCTGCCCTGGGCCCAGAAGGCCATTGTGCCGCTGACCAACGGTATCTGGAGCGGCATCCGCGGGGCAGTGGGCTTTGCCTTTGACCTGATCGTGGGCATCATCGTGTCCATCTACCTGATGGGCATGAAGGAGAAGAGCCTGGCTCGCTGCTGCAAGGCGGTCTACGCCGCGCTGCCGGAGGAAAATGCCGACGCGGTCATGCGCGGCACGCGGCGGGTGAACGCCATCTTCTCCGGCTTTGTCCGCGGCAAGCTGCTGGACTCCCTCATCATCGGCATCCTGTGCTTTATCTGCTGCTCCATCCTGAAAATGCCCTACACCCCGCTGGTCAGCGTGGTGGTGGGCGTGACCAACGTGATCCCCTTCTTCGGCCCCTTCCTGGGGGCGGTGCCGTCGGCATTCCTGATCCTGCTGGTCAGCCCCAGGCAATGTCTGGTGTTCGTGATCTTCATCGTGATCCTCCAGCAATTTGACGGCAACATCCTGGGGCCCAAAATTCTGGGCGACGCCACGGGCATCTCCAGCTTCTGGGTCATCGTGGCCATCCTGGTGGGCGGCGGCTTCGCCGGCGTGCTGGGTATGTTCATCGGCGTGCCGGTGTTCGCCTGCATACAGGAGCTGCTGAAATTCCTGATGGACCGCCGGCTGCGGAAGCGGAATATGCCCACCGAGGCCTACGCCTATGTGGGTCGGGCCAAGGATTCCCCGCCGGAGGACACGCCCGCGCCCGAACCCGAAGACCCCGCGTGATATAGCAGGCAGGCGGGCACGCAGCCCGCCTGCCTTTTCTTTGAAAGGAGCACCCCCATGACAAAAGACCTCTACGATAAGCTAATGGTCTTCGGCAACGACCGGGAGCCGTTTCTCGCCCACAACTTTATGCGGACCACCGACCTGGACGACGGTACCGCCACCGTGACGCTGCCCATGCACACCGAAAGTCTGAACCGCTGGGGCGGCGCCCACGGCGGCATCCTGTTCTCGCTGTGCGATGTGGCTATGGGCATGGCCATCATGACGCTGCGGCAGGAGATGGTAGTCACCGTAAACGCCACCATCGATTATCTGTCCGCCGCTGCCGCCGGCAGCACCCTGACCGCCGTGGGCAAGGTGGATCGCCTGGGCGGCAAGCTGGCCTTCTGTTCCGCCGAGATGACCGACGAGACCGGCAAGGTCATCGTCCGCGCCCACTGCGTCATGTGCTTCACCGGCAGGGCGCTGCCCCTGTGAGCCGCCGTGCCCTGCGCCGCTGGTGTATTGCGCTGGCGGTGTTCTTTGCCGCGTATTTCGCCCTGCGCACCAGCCGCGCCGCCATGAACTGGCTGTGGTACGGCGCCGTGCTGCCGGCGGAGCAGTGGCTGGGGCGGCTGTGTGGGAGGTTGACGCTCTCCGTAGGTGAGGTCCTGATCTTGACGGCGGTGTTCTGCGCCATACTGTGGCTGGCCAATGTGCCCCGGCGCATCATCGCCGCGCGGGGCTGCCGTTGGGGCATGGCTCTGCGCCTGACGCTCACCGCCCTCTGCGCCGTGCTGACGGTGTACGCCGGCTTTTGCCTCACCTGGGGCATCGGGTACAATACCGACGGCTTCCAGGAGAAAAGCGGCATCCATGCCCGGCCTTCCACGGTGGAGACGCTGGCAGAGGTAACGGCCTATTTTGCCGGCAATCTGGCCGCCTGCGCCGATGACGTCCCCAGAGATGAAAGCGGTGTCTGCACGCTGGACCGGCAGGCGGTGCTGAACCGGAGCGCCTCCGCGCTGGATGTGCTCTGCGGCGAGTTCCCGTTCCTGCGGGCGGAAACGGGCGGTGCCAAGGGCTTCGCCTGCTCCCGGGCGCTGAGTGCCCTGCACTTCACCGGGTTCTACTTCCCCTTCACCGGCGAGCCGAACGTCAACATGGACAGTCCGGCGGCCTTTCTGCCGGCCACTGTATGCCATGAGCTGGCCCACCAGCGGGGCGTCACGGCGGAGGAGGCGTGCAATTTCATCGGCATACTGGCCGCCACCCGGTCAGAGGATGCGGGATACCGCTACTCCGGCTGGCTGACGGGGTTCGGGTATCTGTCCAACGCCCTGTACAGCGCTGACCGGGAGGCGTGGCAGACCATACGGGACGCACTGCCGGACACGGTGGTGGCCGACCTGCGGGCGGACAACGCCTACTGGGCGCAGTTCCGGGGCGTTGTCTCAAAGGTCTCGGACACCGTGTATGACGGCTTTCTCAAGAGCAACGGCGATACGGACGGCAGCAAGAGCTACGGCGTGGTCACGGATCTGCTGGTGGCCTATTTCGGATAAAAAATATTCCCTTAGGCCAGTTGGCCTAAGGGAATATTTTTTATTGGCCCGTTTGGTCCGGCGAAGCCTCCGAGCAGTCTATTGGGATCATCCTAGTGCTCATACGCTCCAGCACGATAATATGATACAGCTCTTCCGCATTGGACGCATCGGCAGATTGCCCCCAGTGCGTTTGCAGCCCTATCCGAAGCGTCTCCCCGTCCGGCGTATGCCAGAGCAGCGCCGATGCGTAGACATTGCCGTTTTCATCGGATCGCATTTCGACCTCTACATCCGTTCCCGGCTGCGCCCTCCCGTTGACAACGGGAAATGTCGTCTCATAGCGCCCGTCGCCGGTGCGGAGGGTGACCTTGCCGTTTTCCAGGCATACGCTCCCATATATCATGCCGTCCCGGTAGTCATCGACGACATACACAGCGTTTCCCTCACTGATCCATACGCTTTTGCAGACGCCCTGCGTATAGGCCGCCCGATACTGTCTGACACCATGGATATCCGTGGGCCATTTTACTCCGTCCTCATATGTCCAGTTCCATGTGTATGTAGAGAATTCCAGATTGTTAAGGCCCTCCGCCCTGCTGTCACAGTCAAGCCAATGGTAAGTAAATTCGTCACCGTGCCTTTGAGTATACCGCCATGTCGTATCATCCCAATCAACAGAGGGATCTCCACTCTCATACTTGCTGTACCAGATATGCAGGTTTCTCCCCAGCTTAAAGATATCCACCGCATCATTAATGGCACCCAGCGTTTTCCCGTCATAATCGATGTCCTGGTAGTAGGTATAAAGCTCGTCCTCGCGCACCATATCGCTGTAGGAAGCGTCGTAGGGCAGCAGCACGTCGTAGTAATACGGTTCTATGACCTCCTCGCAGAGCTGCCGCATCATGGGATACAGCGCCAGCGCCTCCAGACCGGGGATGTCCTCCTCCAGCAGCGCCTCGCTGACCGCGTCCAGATAGGCGCACTGCTCCGCCGTCAGCGCGGCGCGGGGCGTGTTGTCCGTCACGGCGGCGCCCCAGCACGACAGGCCGATGGCCACCGCCGCGGCCCCGGCCACCAGCATGGCCGGAAGACTGCGGCGCTTCTTCTGCGGCGGCGCGGTGTCGTCGCGGGATATCTCGTTCCCCGGCGCGGCCCACTCCCGCGGCGGCGCGGAGAACTCCGGCCTCGGCGGAGAAAATTCCGCGGGTGCCGGTGAAAATTCCTTGTCGTTCATGGCTTACTCCCGATCCAGCTCCACCCTGTGGACGGGGCAGGAGAGCCCCTCCTCCTCAAAGGCCATGAACAGCGTGCGGTTCAGCAAACGCTGCGCCTTGTAAATGTTCTCCTCGTGCGTCTCACCCGCCACGCGCAGCACAACGGCGCGATTTTCATAGTCCAGCGACTGTACGCCCAGATAGGCCGGGGCCTTGCTGAACAGGTCGGGGTGCTCCCGATGCAGCTTCGGCAGTACCTCGCCCAGCACCTTCTCCGCCCGCGCCAGACTCTCCTTGTCATAGGGGACCGCCATGTCGCACACGGCGAAGGACAGGTCGTTGGATCGGTTGATCAGACTGCGGATATCGGAGTTGTTGATGATTTTCACGTTTCCGCCGGAGTCCATGATCTGCGTGGTACGGATGCCGATTTGTGTGACCGTGCCGCGGAAGTCGCCCACCACGATGATGTCGCCCACCTCGTACTGGTGCTCAAACAGCATGAATGTACCGGTGATCACGTCGGCGATCAAGCTCTCCGCACCGAAGCCGATGATCAGCGCCAGCACGCCGGCGCCGGCCAGCAGCGCCCGCACATCCACGCCCACGATAGACAGCGCCCACAGCAGCCCCACGATGATCAGCAGATATCGGATAGCGCTGTCCGCCAGCGTGAACACGGTCTTGCCGTGGTTGCTGCTGGGCGACACTCTCTGAAATACGGCTCTGGCCGCCGCTGAAAACAGCACCAACCCGGAAAACAGTATGATCAGCTGTGTGCCGATGTTCCAGATCTGCGTAAACAGGCCCGCGGGCACGGGCACCGCCGCCCGCGCTGCCAAGGCCGCCACCAGCAGCACAGCGGCCAACCACGGCAGCACCTTTCCCGGTTTCTTTTTCATCTCGTTTTTTTCGTTTTCCATGATGTATTTCTCCCGTTTTTTATCCATATGATAAGCAGAAATTTAGCAAAATTTCTACATACACAGAATACACCGCCTTGTCGAATGTGTCAATATATCGCGTGAAATATCCGAATATTTTGTCCTTTTTGTGCGAAAAGCACCCGCCCTGTGTTATGCAGGGCGGGCGCTTTTCTATCACGATTTACAGGCCCAGGCCGGGGATGTTCAGTCCGCCGGTGAGTGAGCTCATGGAGCTGTTCATGGCATCATCTGCCTGCCGAAGTGCCTCATTTACCGCAGAAATGACCAGATCCTGCAACATTTCCGTGTCCTCCGGGTCGATGACGTCGGGCTTGATGGTCAGCTTGGTCAGTTCCTTTTTGCCGGTGACCACTGCCGTTACCGCGCCGCCGCCCACAGAGGCGGTGAACTCCGTTTTTTCAACTTCTTCCTGCGCTTTTGCCATATCCTGCTGCATTTTCAGCAGTTTTTGCTGCATCTGCGCCTGCTGCTGCATCATCCCGGCGCCGCCGGTAAAGCCCCTGCGGGCGCTGTATCCCTTTGCCATATTCGTTTCTCCTTTATATCGATCTGTTCATTTTGCCAGTGTAAACTATCGGACATCTTATGTGCAGCATCGGTTTACCCATGTGTAATACCGATGCGCTCTTTGTGTAACATTGGTGTGCTCCATGTGAGACACCGGTGCGCTCAGCATGAACTGTCGGCTTATTTGATGCGAAAATTGTCCAGCTGTTTGGCGTTTTCCACCAACTCGTCCAGCTTGTCCCTGTGGGGAGCCGGCACCTCCCAGGGCGGCAGGTCCGGCGGGGCGGGCGGCGCCTCCTCCGGCAGGGGCGGGCGCTCATAGTCGTCCGCCGGCGGGGTGGGCGTGGGCCGGG
>OLGB01002034.1_pt1 | contig 22625 bp, 9 predicted proteins | sample 1605691 | NCBI WGS metagenome assembly OLGB01 (sample SAMEA3888925, study PRJEB22519) | human gut metagenome | biome: human gut; feature: human-associated habitat; material: faeces | place: Denmark | collected 2010 | reverse complement strand
TTCACGGGACAGGCGGCATTTTTCCACCTGCTGGTTCAGGTGCTCCGCCTCCTTTTCGTTCAGCCGCACCTTGATCTCTATCTCTCGCTTGGTCATTACCGTTCCTCCAAAGGTCAAAATTGCCGCATCTGGCGGCGAGGGGTTACAGGGGATGCCCCTGTCAAGCTGCCTTTTGTCCCCAAAAGGCGTTGCTTGCTGGTATAGTACATTCCTGTACGCCCTGCGGACGTGCTTCCGGGTGTACCTGCTGATAAGAACATCCGTTATGGAAAATCAAGCGTAAATCCCGGCACACCATACCGCAAGCCTCCTCTGTTTTTCATTTAAGGTTATACCGTGAAGTATTTTAATTTCGGGTATAATTTTGTAAGAACCTTATATTCGCTCATCGTGCCATACTTCTCTCCGTTTTCGGTACTGTTTTGGTGATCGGAAGCCCCTTCCGCAGGCAGAGCCAGTCATTATAATCCTTGCCCTGGCAAGGAAAACCGTCCCGCACAACATACTTGCCTGCCAGCTGCTGCCGGATTGCATCGGCGGCGCTGCGGCCCGCAAGGTCATTGTCGAGATAACAGTGGATGACCACAGGTAAATGGTTTGGACTTCCCGGTGGTCCCGAAGATACTGAGACAGGGCCAGCGGCAGACGCCGCTCCGTCAAGTTCTTCTTGGGCTGGTACACACCGGCCAGAGACAACAGGTGCTGCGACCTCCACGGCAGTTTGTCCTCCTGCGCCATTGTTGCAAAAGAAAGCAGGTCGATGGCTGATTCAAACAGATACAGTACCGTCGACGGCTCCTCAGCGGGGATGGAAAATGCAAACCGCTTATCGCTGCCCGTTGCTTCTCCTTTGAAGTCTGTCCCGATTCCCCGCAGGCAGGCATAACGGGGCTGGCCGTCTTTATCTTTGCCGACAAATACGACATTGTGGTGGGGATAGCTCTCATAGAGCCGACCGGTCCGAATGCAGAAATCAATCAGTTCGTAGTCGATTCCTCGGCAGTGCAAATACTCGACGGCATGGGCGGCGCAGCGGCTGACCTGCGGCAAAAGCAGCGTCTTTGTCTGCTTCGGCTGCTGACATGTATAAGAATTGGCCGCCCGTCCCACGATCCGCTCCACCGCCTCGGTAAAGGGAACCTCTTTCACTTTGATCAGATAATCCAGCGCTGTCCTGCCGCCGATCCCACGGGAAAACCAGCACCATTTGCCGTTGGAAATTTTCAGACTGTCGTGCTCACGGGTGCAGTAGGTGCTGCCGCCGAAATGCGCCAGTTCCTGTGGCTCATAGGTCCGGAGATAGGTCAGCAGGTCCATTTCCTTTGCCCGGTCGATCATCTCTCTTGTCACATAGCCCATCGGTTCATCAACTCCTTGAAATAGAATAAGCCGGACAGGTTTCACATCGGTGAAAGCCGTCCGGCTATGTAGGGGATCTGCATACTCTATGCAGATCGGGGTTATTCGGTTGTACGGAACAAATTATCGAAGAATACGATCTCCGTCAAAAAGGAGAATATCCGGATTTTCATCAGCGGCGTCCAGCAGGCGCTGTGTAAAACCACTCTTGCTGAATACACCGAAAATCACGGTGTAGTTTGGATATGCTTTGCGGATCTCATCTGCATTGGAAACTTTTTCCTTCAGTGCAAAATACACAGAGGCATCTACCGGCTTGCTATGATATTTACATTCACCGGCAAATATCCGCTTATTCTGCTGGGCTACTGCCATCACATCAATCTCCGTATCACCGTCAAAATCATTCAGCCAATAAGAGCCGATACGGGAAGGGGTAAAGGATACTGCACCGTCTTTGCAGAGTTTTGCAAAGATGTCCTTGCAGATGTCCTCATAAGCAAACGCCACAAATTTTCCAATGAAGTCCTTTTGAATCTCGTCCAGAACGATCTGCATATTGTCCAATTCCAGCTCGCCCTTGTACGGATACACATACCGAAACCAGAAGCGGATAAAGTTGTCTGCGATGAAGTACAGACCTTTTCTGGATTTCTCTGGGTTCTTTTCGGTGATGGGCGTCCTTTTTTCAATGAAACCAAGCTCGGAGAGCGTGGACAGATAAGGCGTCAGTGATGAGGTTTCCTGTCCCAGCACACCGGCGATCTTCCCCAGCTTATGGTTTCCGTCTGCGATTGCCTTGATGATGGAGAAGTAGTTCACTGCCGTCATGGACTCACTTTTCAGCAGGAAGTTCGGCTCCTCATACAGAAAGCCGTTTTTAGACAATACCACATCCTCGATCTGATCCAGCAGATCTCGATTATCCTGGAAGAACTCCAGATATTTCGGCACGCCGCCAGTCACGGCATATTGTTCCACTGCCTTGTCGAAGGGCAGGTCCTGAACGGCGTAAATCTCTGTGAAAGGCAGCGGAGCCAACCGCATCTGCGAGGTTCTGCGTCCGTACAGAGGACTGTCATAGGACAGTGCGTGTTTTTGCATCATGCCGATTAACGACCCGGAAAGGATCAGCATAATGTTGCTGTCCTTGAGCAGTTCATCCCATGCATTTTGCAGAATGGAGGGGAAGGCTGGATTGGTCTTGACGAGATAGGGAAACTCGTCGATCACCAGCACCTTCTTCTGTTCCGGCTCATAGTCAGCGATCACTTGGAACATATCCATCCAATCGGAAAAGGATGCCTTTTGCAGCAGGCTGTTTTTTGTTGTTCGAGCGATCACTCCGGCAAGGCGCTTCATGCTCTGCGTTTCAAGTTCCTCCGTTGCAAGAAAATAAAACGCCGTTTTCTTTTTCAGAAATTCTTTGATCAACGTGGTTTTTCCGACTCTGCGGCGACCGTAGATCACCACAAAGCTGCCGTCACGCTCGTATTCTGCGTTCAATTTGGCCAACTCTGCTTTTCTGCCGATAAATTTCATAGGTCCGCCTCCTTGTATGATAAATCAGTTTATGATAATCTCGTTTATATTATACGCAAGGGACGCAGAAAAGTCAATCCCTGGGGCGAGTTTTTCTCACCTGTTTTCCAACAGGAAAATAAATGGAAGTTATTGGAAATACAGTATAATAAGCGGGATTATGATAAATCAGTTTATACTACACGCAACAAGGGCGATGTCCTGCGTCTCTTAGAGGAGAAAACAGGCAGCAGGCCGACACCTGCTGCCTGTTTTCTCCTCCTCGACCGAAAAAGCGGACGGATGCCGTTTATCGCTCCCGTTCTGCGGTTTTTGGCCGGATCCGGTCACCTTCGTCCGGCTCATCTGCCATGACGGGACGATCCTGCTCATTAAGGTTCAGCAGCACATTCAGTTCGTTCAACCGCCGTGTCTTTTCGGCCAGTTCCTCCTCCTTCGGAAAAGGAGCGACCATCTCTGTGCGGGCATGCAAGGCGATGAGCCTGTCCTGCACATTGGTTCCGGCTCCCATTTTTGCGGTGCTGCCCATGAGGATGCGCACCTCGCCGCCGCGCACCTTGGCAAACAGCTCCTTTTTCTTTTGCTCGGTGTTGGCGGTGTGGATATAAGCGATCTCGTTTTCCGGAATGCCTATCTCAAGCAGCTTCCGCCGCAGATCGTCATACACATTGAAGCTGCCGTCCGCCTTGGGAGTAGACAGGTCGCAGAAAATCAGCTGCGTGCTGCGCTGTGCGGTACTCTCTGCCCATATCCGATAGACATTCCGGGCGCATACGGAAACCTTGCTGTTTTCATCGTCCGGTGCCAGAGAGCTTAGCAGCCGCATATCCAACGCCAGCTTGCGTCCGTCGTTGGTGATGCGCAGCATGTTATCGATATGCGGCTCCACGTTACCCTTGCGTACCTCGTCCGCCCGCTGCGCCAGTTCTTTGAGCATTTCGCGCTGAAACTCGCTGGGCTTGAGCACCTCTGTGTGGTAATCGGCCTCCGGCACGGGGAGGTTTAGCATATCCGCCGTTTGGATATCCGCCACCTCCCGGAACATGGCGGTAAGCTCCGGCAGATTGAAAAAACGGGCGAAGCGGGTTTTGAGCCGAAAGCCGGTTCCTTCCGGAGCAAGCTCCATGGCCGTGATGGTTTCCCCAAAGGTGGAGGCCCAGGCGTCAAAGTGGGAAAGACCCTGCCGCGCCAATTCGTCGTATTGCAGATACCGCTGCATGGTATACATCTCCACCATCGTGTTAGAGATGGGCGTACCGGTAGCGAATACCACGCCGCGATTTCCCGTCAGCCCGTCAAGATAGCGCGTTTTCATAAACATATCGCTGCTTTTCTGCGCTTCGGTCTGGGATATGCCCGCTACGTTGCGCATCTTTGTAAACGCGGCGAGGTTTTTGAAGCCGTGGGCTTCGTCTACAAAAAGCCGGTCAACGCCCAATTCTTCAAAGGTGATTACGCTGTCCTTTTTCGCCGTATCGTTGAGCTTTTTGAGCTTGGCTTCCAAGGATTTACGGACGCGCTCCATCTGCTTTATGGTGAAACGCTCGGCGTTCTTTTCCTTCGCTTCATGGATGCCATCTAAAACCTCGTCTATCTGCTCCTGAATATGCGCCCGCTGGCGCTCTATGCTTACGGGTATCTTCTCAAACTGGCTGTGACCGATGATCACGGCGTCGTAATCCCCTGTCGCTATGCGGGAACAAAACCGCTGGCGGCGATGCCGTTCAAACTCCTTTTTTGAGGTCACAAGGATGTTCGCCGCCGGGTAAAGCTGTAAGAACTCGCTGGCCCACTGTTCTGTCAAATGATTGGGTACGACAAACATGGGCTTGTGGCATAACCCCAGACGTTTTGCCTCCATTGCCGCTGCCGCCATGGTGTAGGTCTTGCCACTGCCCACGACGTGGCCAAGCAGCGTATTACCGCCATATAAAATACGAGCCACGGCGTTTTTCTGGTGCGGCCGCAGCTCGATCTCCGGATTCATGCCGTGGAATTGGATGTGGGAGCCGTCATACTCCCGTGGCCGGATGGCGTTGAACTTATCATTGTACAGCCGAACCAACCCTTCCCGGCGTTCCGGCTCCTTCCATATCCAATCACGGAATGCCTCCCGTATGGCCTGCTGCTTTTGCTGGGCGATAACGGTCTCCTTTTTGTTCAGCACCCTGATCTCATTGCCGTTTGCGTCAATGGCGTTGTCAAAGATGCGTACATCCCGGAGGTTCAGCGTTTCTTCGATGATCTTATACGCGCTGATGCGTTTTGTGCCATAGGTGAGGTTGGCGGCGGTGTTGTCGTAGTCCTCGCTTTTGCCGGTGACGTTCCAGATGGCCGTATGGGAGGAAAACAACACCTTGATCTTGTGCTTGCGATAGGACGGGGTATTGAGCAGTTGATACATGAATTGCCCCACCACCTCTGGCGGTATCCATGTGGAACCAAGGCGCACTTCTATATCGCCCGCCTGCAAGTCCGTTGGTTGTGCGGCGGTGAGCGCCTCCACGTTCACAGCATACGGGCCGTCCGGGTCGGCGGTTTGCGCGGCCTTTGCAAGCGCCAGCTTTTCCCGCACGTTGCCGGAAAGATACTCGTCGGCGGTCACATACGTTTTATCCTGGGCGTCCGCGCTGCCGATGTTCAGAAAGATGACGCCCCGGAGCTTCGTCACAAGCTCGTCCTCGCTCATGCCAGAAAGTTCGGACATGAAAGCGAGATCCACCCGCGCCCGCTCTCCAATGGAAACTGCCAATGCTTCTTCCGCTGTGTCCACATGGGTAACGGTTTGCTGCGCGCGGATGGTACGCTTGGTGAACATATCGGCCTTGGCCTTAAAAGCGCCGTTTTCGTCCAGTTCCTCAAGGGAGCAAAGCAGCGGGTAAGCGGTATCGTCCGAAAACGCCATGCTGTTTCCCCGGCTGGTGATGCGCCCGTATTGGGTGACATAGCGGTCATACAAGGCGTTAAGCCGCGCCTGTTCCCGTGATATGATTTCATCCGGGCTGTTTTCAAGCTGATACTCGATAAGCCTGCGGGTACACTCCCGCAATCCTATAAGCCCACGGATACGGCCCTGGGCGGTCTGGGAGGCGTCAGCCGGGCGCATTTGGCTGTCGATGCGGTAATACAGCTTGCCGTTTGAAACGCCGAAGCTGTAATTGGGGATGTTGGGGTCGGCGGGGATAAACTCGTTTTCCTCGGCGGGTTCGTCAAAGTCCCGCTCCGGCTCCTGATAGCTGCCTTGAATATGAGATACGACCTCCCGTAGCTGCTCGGAAAGGTCAGCGCCAGGGATGGGGGCAACGGTGTATTCCATCTTGCCGTACTGAGTTCTTTCCTCAGTCAGTTCGCCCAGCACCATGTGGGGATTGTCTACAAAGTATTGGTTTATGGCAAACCCTTCGGCGCTTTCCCCAAGCTGTACCCAATCGGGTTCGGATATGGCAGGCCGCTCCCGCTTTTGCAGGAAAAGAATGTCCGTTGTAACTTCCGTACCGGCATTGGCTTGAAAAGCGTTGTTGGGTAAACGCACCGCGCCCAGCAGCTCTGCACGTTCCGCAAGGTATCGGCGCACGGACGGGTCTTTCTTGTCCATCGTGCCTTTGCTGGTGATGAAGGCCACGACGCCGCCCGGACGCACCTTGTCCAAGGTTTTCATAAAGAAATAATCGTGGATGAGCGGGTGCTGTTTGTCGTAACGCTTATCTGGTATAGAGTAATTCCCGAAAGGCACGTTGCCAACCGCTATGTCAAAAAAGCTATCCGGGTGCTGGGTTTCCTCAAAGCCCTTGATTTGAATGTCCGCGTGTGGGTAAAGCTGTTTGGCAATGCGCCCGGTGATGGGGTCAAGCTCCACGCCGTACAGTTTGCTGTCCATCATGCCTTCGGGCAGCATCCCGAAAAAATTGCCCACGCCGCAAGAAGGCTCCAAGATGTTGCCGGTGGTAAAGCCCATGTTGCCTATCGCCTCGTAGATCGCCCGGATGACTGTGGGACTGGTGTAGTGGGCGTTGAGGGTGCTGGCGCGGGCCGCTTCGTATTCCTGTTCGGTCAATAGGCTTTTTAACTCGGCGTATTCGTCCGCCCAATTCTCCTTTGACGGGTCAAAAACGTCCGCAACGCCGCCCCAGCCTACATAACGGGATAGAATTTCCTGCTCGTCGGATGTGGCAAAACGCCCCTCTGCTTCGATGGCTTGCAGGGTACGGATAGCGGCAATGTTCATCTGATACTTCGCCTTTTGCCCGCCGTGGCCAAGATTATCGTCGGTGATGCGGTAGTTGGGCGGTTTGGGCTGCGCTTGGGCGGGCGTCCGCTCAGGCTCGCCGATATGCATGCGCTCTATGACAATATCGTAGGGGAGGTTATTTTCTTCGGCGGGATAAATCGCAATGGTTTCCGTCGTGGTTTGTGGCTGCGCATTAGCTGTGACAGGAGGCTGTTCCGCAAGCGGCGTTTGTTCCTGCGGCGGCAGAGATATTCCGTCCATCCCCCGCATATACAGCGCGCGCAAAATTCGGGCAATTTGCTGCCATGACGCGGACAGGCGGCCGTTAAACTTGTCCTGTAGCTCTACGGTAAAGCCATTGGCGTCCGCAAAATAGTCCGCCGTTTCGCCGGTGGTGAGTTCGATGCTTTCCGCTTCACCGGCACAGGCTTCGCTAAGCCGATCCGCAACGCTGTGATTGCCCGTTCCCTCCCGAAACCATTGCCCTACACGGCTCATGCTTTGCTTGTTCAAAAGGCCGAAAACAAGAGCGTCCCGCAAATCCGCGTTGACCTCATCCAAGTCCGATGCGATAAAATCCGTAAAGGGGCTGTTGCGCGCATCCCGCAACAAAAGCCGTTCAAAGTTGGCAATGGGTTCGCTGCGGTGGAGGGGAAGGCGGGGCGGTTGATGCTCCGGGTCGGATAGCCGCACTTCGGTTTCGGATATATCGGAGATCAGATAGGGTTTCCCGCCCTCCAGATATACCGTATCCCCTATGTCGTACCCTGTGGCGTGAGCATTTCCTGTTTCTTCATGCTCATCGGTCAATTCCCCAGCGTCCTGTATCGGCTCATTCTCCTGCACAAGCAAGTGGTCGCTCGCCGGGTCGGCGCGCACCATGCTTTCAAACTCAGCGCGGGGATAGGTCACAGTCAGAAGCGGGAACTTCGGGTCGGTCAACTCCGCCATATTCCCGGCGAGAGAAAGAAGCGTATGCGTCTGCCCGTTCAAGCGAATATCGTCGCCAAGGGTAAAATGATACTCCCCGGTCTTGCGCCGGTTCTCCATCTGGGCGGCGGCTTGCCGCAATTCCTCTTGTGCTGCTTCTCGCTGGGCCTGTTCCGCATCCCGCAAGGCGCGCTCGGCAGCGTGTTTTGCCTGCCGCTCGGCCTGCTCCTGCTGATAGGTGGGAAGGTGTGCAAGCTGCGTTTCGTTCAGATACCGGCCTTGCGTGATTAGCGCGTCGATACGCCGGGTCACCTGCGGCCAGGTGAGCGTTAGCTTTTCGTAGGGCTTCATAGCGCGCCCACGGGAAAAGGTGACGCCCTTGCCGTCGTGTGATTCGTCATAGCCCTTGCGCCCAAAGCCGCCGATGCCATACTCTTTTCTGAGAAACGCGGCTTTTTCAGCGGCGGTATGCTGTTCTATAAAATAAAGGTAGATGCGGTATTTGCCATGTTGGACGCCGCTGCCGCCGGTGAGCATACGGTCTATCTCATCTTCGGTGATGAAATAATCGGCGTCCGTGTGGACAATAGGCGCGTTGGCTTGAAAGTCTATGGGTTCACTGTCAAGAGCGGCAAGCCGTTCCATGAGCCTGCCGATTTTGTGGTTATGGTAGCGTAAAGCATTTCTATCTTGTGCGTACCGCTCAGCCAGAGACGAAAGCGCCGCAAGATATGCTTCGCGCTGCTCCGCATCCGCAAGTTCCTGCGCAATACGGACGGTATCCTCCGGGAAGCCTCGCTTGAAAACCGTTTCCTCCAGCAAATGCCCGCCTTCTATATCCCTGTCCAGATACCATAGCTGCTCGGCAACTTCTTTACGCTCATTTTCATTGACACGCTGCAAATCATCGGCGGACATATACCGTCCAAGCTCCAGCAGTTCGCGGGTGCGTCGTGCGACTTCTTCCCATGAAAGCAGACGGTTGTTTTCATATCGGGCGCGCTTGCCCTGCGCTATGCGGACGCCGTTTTCATCCCACCACGCGGCGATCTGCCCCTCAGCGGTGCGGATACCAAGACCGCCTGTGTTATATTCCTCACGCAGAAATGCCGCCAGTTCCTCATCCGTATGGCCTGCCTGAACGTATGCGCAGATACGGAGGTTACCGTTCTCCTCATTGCCCGCGCTACAAAGCACCTCGTCAATGGACTGCTGGGATACGGACAAAAGCGAAAGCTGTCCGGATTGCGCCTCGCGGATGTTGCCTATCTGTACCTGTATGGTGGGAAGCGCAGGTTCGCCGCCTGCAATCTCGCTGTCAAAAAGCGTGACCTGTTCCGTTTGCACAAGCTCGCCCTGTTCAAGCAAATGCCCCGTAAACTCGTTGATAACGCTCCAATTAAAAAGTGACTCCGATGTGCGGGAGAGATATGAGCCTTCCCACATAAGCAAGCCGTTTTCCTGCCTTTTATAGCCAACACGGACGCCATCTACAAGCAGCTCTGTGTATGCGTCATCAAACGCCTCGCTCATATAATGGGAACGGGCGTCGTAATCGGCATTTTGCCGGTAAAACGCCGCGATGTCAGCAGGAGCATGGCCTTTGGTGTAAAACGCCTTCTTCAAAGCGCCGAAAATAAGGCTTTCAGATAAAAAAGCGGGGAGCTTTTTGCTCTCCGCCTTTTCTAATCTTTCCTCCGTTAGCTGTATATCAAGTCGTTCAGTACCATTTCCTCGGCCCGGCTCCTGATGCTGTTCATCTTGCTCACCCAAGCCATTTGGTCGGCTGCTTTCATGGCTTCCGTCACGCCCTCGGCCTCCGCCATCTGGCGCATGGTCTGCTCCACCTGCGTCCGCGCGGTCTGGTCTATCTCCAAAAGGTGCGCTTGCAGCGTTCCGTTGAGCACCAGCCCCGCGTAAGTCCCTTTCCTGTGTTCCTTCAAAAACCTCTTGCGCAGCATCCCGTACTTGCCCAGCGGCTCCTTCGGCTGCTCTCCCAACGTCAGGTCGGGGATGAGGTAATTGGCCTCCTGCCTGTAAGTCAGTTCCATATCGCGCACTCCTTTCGATTTCTTTTTCAAGTTCATTGTCCAATACCGGCGCAGGATTTGCAAATGTGCCGCGCTCTTTTTCCAAAGTTTTTACGCTGCGCTCAATTTGACGCAATACCATTTCGGAAATATCGCTTACCGCAGCTCCCAGCTGAGCGGCGGTTTCCAAGGTGTTGAACAGCGAGATCGCCAGCCAGTCATCCTCGGTAATATGGTCTGTGGACATGCCCAGCCGGGAAAGCGTCACATATTCCACGCTGACGGAGACTGCTATGTGTAAAAGGGCTTGTAAAGTGATTGCGTCCGTGTCGGCAAGGTGGCTATTCTCTGTTTGTTCCGAAAGAGCGGCGGCATATTCCTGAATATTATCCTCGGTGGCGTTGCTGATGATGGCCCGAAGCTGGGTCTTGAAGTCCGGGGCGGCGTCCGTTTCGCCAAAGTGGTTTTGCAGTTCCTCAGAAACCTGCTCAGCATATTCCGCCCGGAATTGCCAAAGCTGTAAGGGGCGGCTGTACGGGGTTTCCCGCGTATCCGCAGCGTCGAACACATATTTGAGTCTTGGATATGCGCCGGTCGTGTCGATGAGCGCGATGCCCTTTGCGCCCGGCTTGACCCATCGCCGGTATATGCTTTTGTTCCATTGTTCTATCTTGGCGCAGGCGGTGGCGTCGGGCCGCTGGGCGTAGATGAGAAGCTGCTCCTCGAAAGGGTATTTATAAAGCCGCGCCGCCGCACGAAGAAACGCCTGCCATTCTTCGGGGCTGCTGACGATGCGCTGCCCGGTTTCCCGTGACAGTGCCGCAAGTGTCTGTATTCTGTTGGGCATGAGGGCCTCCTTTCTATCTTACCGGTTCATCCCGGCGCTTGTCCAACTGACACAGGTTGCCCGTTTCGTCATATTGGCGCGGGTGGGCGTGCTCAGCCAAGTCCCGCACCTCGTCGTCAATGCGCTTCCTATAATCCTCATACGCCGCCGTTTTCTCGTTGAAATAGTGCCCCCAAAAGAAATGCTCCGGGTCTGCCACCCGATATTGCCATGTCGCATACGGGGATGGGGCCGTTTTGCTTTCACCGACCGCAAAGCCCTGTTCGCCAACGGTAAAGCGGTCGATGATGGTATATCCCGCGTTGATGGTTTTCATGTTCTTCCTCCCATATCAAGCAAGAGGGAAACGGGAGAAAAACGCCCGTTTCCCTTGGCTTTTTGTTACTCGTCCAGCTCGTCAAACTCGAACAAAGCAACATAGGTAATGTTGCTTTTGTTATACATGCAGGCGTGATTCGTGTAGTAATACAGGTCTAATTTGGTGTATATTCCTGCCTGCAATGTGCGTTCAAAGGAGATACCGTTGGAGGTGGTTCCATAGTCCAACTGATCCCATTGCCCCGTCAGACGGTTATATCCGCGCACCCGCCCAAAGTCCTGTCCATAGTGCCCATCTACGGGCGGGACGACAAACTTATAATAAATCAACGTTGCATCTTCAATGCCGGGCTCAGACAGGCTGCTGTCCGGGCCGGTCAGCATGAGATTACCCGCGCGGTTGGGGTCGCCCATGAGGAACATGATGCGCTTCGTGGGGCTTTCCGCGCCGAAAGCGTCCACGGCCTTGACCTTCACGATCTGCCTGCCGTCAGGGTAGGCATACGTTTCGCTGGGGCGGTTTTCCCACACATATTCCAGTGCGTCCCCGTTCGGGTCAACTGCGCTTGCGGTCATGGTAACGGTGTTGCCGGGTAAAATAAAGGGTTCTGCTGGAGTGCGGGTGATGGCGGGGCGCTCAGGGGCCTGGTTGGTGATTTCAAAGGGCACGTCAGCCCAAGGCGAATACGCGCCGAAGCTATCCCGCGCCCGGACACGGGCGGTGTATGCGCCAAGGGCGTAATAATCATCGGCGACGCGATTTTCCCATTCGTAGGTCACGGGGTCGCCGTCCGGGTCGGTGGAGGTTGCGTCGAAGGTCACATACGCCTTGCGGCTCACCACGTTGTCACGGTGGATGGTGGCAGCGCCAACCGGCGTATCCGGGGGCGTGTTGGGCACATCAAAGGAAACGGGCGTCCATGATGAATAGTCGCCCACACTGTCCCGCGCACGGACGCGAACCATGTGGCTTCCCACGGTGAAATAGTCGTCGTCACGGTTCATCCATTCCAGTGTGATTTCGTCCCCGTCCGGGTCGGTGGCGGTTGCCGCAAACTCGATGAGCACCTTGCCGCTGTTGCGTGTGGCGGTGACGGTGGCGCTGCCCTCCGGGGCGTTGGGACGCTGGTTTACCACGCGGATTTGACGGGTTTCCGAGAACACCCGCCCGGTGTGCGTGTCCCCAACGCTGGCGGTAACGCTGTATATGCCAAGTGCCGGGAAGGAAAGCGAACCGCCATCATTGCTCAGGGTTCCGGTATGCTCCGCTGCCGCGCCGCCCTGTTCCACGCTCCATGCTATGGTCTGTCCATCGAGATAGGTTTCACCCATCTGAACGGTGGCGTCTATGTTGCGGTAGGTTGTGACGGGGAGCGTAAAGGGGATTCGCATGAGCGGATATATGGTTATCTCCGCTGTGTAAGCTTTGCCAGCATTCGCTTTGCCGGTCAGCGTATACTTTCCTGCTTGCCGGAAAGTGATGAAACCGCCGCTGTCCGCAAGCGTCCCGGAAAAAGCGTCCGCAAGTGCAAGGGCTTGGTTATCCTTGGCGATGCTCCACACAATCGTCCCGTCTACGCCCTCCAGCACCTCAACATCCACAACGGTGTCGGTGTAGGCCGTTTTGGGCAAGCCAAAGGCAAATTTGCCAACCGCTATGATTTCGATTTGCTGGGAAACGGTCACGGTTTTGCCCGCGCTATTTTGCGCGGTGGCGGTGAGCGTGTACGTTCCCGGCTCACCAAAAGAAATGCTGCCGCCGTTTGCGTTGAGCGTACCTTGATAGGCTCCACTTGTCTGTATGCCGAGAAAACCGCCCTTGGTCAAGCTCCAGTTTACGGCAGCCACGTTTTTTGACGATGGATTGACCACCACCTGCGCTCCCACATTGGCAACAGAGGGCAGGCCGAAGTCAAAGGCCGGTGCGGTGGAAGCCGCTTGCTGCGGCTTGGGCGTCGTGCTGCCGCTTGGCAATGAGGGTACGCCCGCCGTTGGCTTGGGCGTCGGCGTTGGCGTGGGGATCGGTGTTGTCGTGGGCGTAGTAGTGGGCAGCGCCGGGGCCGTGATTTCGGTGGGCGTTGTCGTGGGCGTAGGCTGCGGTGTGGGAATGGGCGTTGGCTCAGGCGTCAGCGTCGGCGTATGCAATACCTCAATTACGGTTGTCGGCTCCGGCTCCTTTTGCCGGTTCGCGTTGCAGGATACCACCAATACGATGATCGCAATCACCAACAGCAGGCAAGCTCCGCCCACGATAAGGAGCTTGGTGCGTCTGTCTAATTGTTCCATGTGCGTTGTCCTTTCTTGCATGAGCAAAGCCGCCCATTTGCGAACGGGCGGCTTCACCTTGTATTTATGTGACTTTTACATTATCGGCTTCCGCGCTTTTTCCTCCATCGCACCAACGCGGCAACGCCTACGCCCGCGCCTATGAGCACGGTCAGTCCTATGGCAATGACCACGTTGAACTTATCTGCGTCGATGCCCAACTTTACCTGCGGGGTGTTGGTAACGACCACTTCCTTGGGCGTTTCGCTGGTGGTATTCACGGTGATCTCTACCGCAACAGGCGGCGCGGGGAAGAAATTGGCGGGGACAACCGTTTCTTCGATTTGGTACTTCCCGGCTGGTAGGCCATAGATGAGCGCGGAGCATTGTTCGCCTGCCGCCTGTATGGTGGTGACGTTACCCTGCGGGTCGTACCAATATACGCCGTCCCTTACAGTGAACCTGAGCGGCGTGGAAAGCGTGCCCTCAGCCTTTATCGCAAAGCCCGCGCCCGCAAGGGGCTTTTGCGTTTTGCTGTGTACCTTGCTGATTTTGAGGGCGAGGGGCAGGTCGATCACGGCAAGGGAGGTTTCCGCTATGGTATGCTTTTTCATATCCTCGGCCTGCGCCGCAAGCGCGGTGTGCAGCACCACCTCCGTGCCAACCTCTGTGGTGATTGGCGCGGCGATGCTGTAACCGCTCGGCCCTTCAACCTCCGTCACAGTCACTTTCCCGGCGGGTAAGTAGCAGATGACCGCCTGCGCTTTGTCCCCGGAAAGCTCCAATACCTCGACGCCGGTTTCGCCCTGTTTGGCGGGCTGATAGGTGCCGTCCTCCTGCTTTACGAGCTTTATGACGTTCCCTTTTTCATCCGTCAGCTTGAACTTCGCGCCCTTTAGGGGCTGCTTCGTGACGCCGTCCTGCTTTTCAAGCAGGAAGCGGGTGGGGATGTTGGAAACCGTGAATTGCAAGGGCTGTGCTTTGGTGTGCTCGCTGGTCAGCTCAAACTCTATGCCCGTCAGGGTGATGTACCCGGAAACCGCGTCCTCTTTTAGCTGATATTTGCCCTGCGGAAGATACTCGATGCGCGCCTTTCCTGTTTTCCCGTCCAGCGTCAGCTTGTCCACGGTTTCCACTGTAGTGAGGGAGGCGGCGTCCGCGCTGTCGGTTGCCGTTGCTGGAGCCTTATCCGCGGGGCGATAAGTGCCGTCCGACATACGGGCCAGCTTCACCGCTTTGCCCGCGCTGTCCAATAGAGTAAAACTTGCCGCCATGGGCTGCTTTGTGTAAGCGTCCTGCTTGTATATCTCCACAGCAAGGGGTTCGTTTTCCACCGTGACGATTTTAGGCAACGTCACGATATTTTCATCCGATATGGTAACGCTCACGGGAGCAGCCACGCCGTACCCGGCATACGGCTGTTCCACAAGCGACAACACGCCCTGCGGGACATACAGTATGGTTGCCTTGCCTTCCGCGTCCGTCAAAAACGTGTCCGCACCTTCTTTGGATGTGCGGTAGCGTCCATCTTCGCCCAAGGTAAAGTGCAAGGCTTCGCCCTCCGTGTTGAGCAGCTTAAAAGGCACTTTTGCCAAAGGCGCTTGACTTTCCTTATCCACCTTGAACACTTCCAGTGCAAGGGGCTGGTTTTCCACGCCGACCACGGTAGGGGTATCGCCCGTGTTCTCATTGGACACGGTGAAGGTCACCGGCTCGACCTTGCCAAAGCCGGGGTTATTCGTTTCAGCTAAGGTATAGCTGCCTGCGGGGATGGCAAGAAGGCGTGCCTTTCCGTTTGCCCCGGTCTGAAAAATGGCGCTGCCCGTTTTGCTAACGCGGTATTCGCCGTCTGATACCTTTTCAAACAACAGCGCCGCGCCGTTCGCGTCCAACACCTTGAAGTTGACGCCCGCAAGGGGTTCGCCGGTCAGCCCGTCCGTCTTTGTGACCTCCGCCGCAAGGGGCTGATTGGTCAGCGGCACGGGTTTGGGAGCCGACGTTGTCGTTTCGTCCGTCACAACGATTTGTGTGCCATTCTCCGGCAATGCGTAGCCGGGGCCGGGCATGACCTCAACCAACTCATATTCCCCAATGGGCAAATACGCAATGGTTGCGCCGGTAGCGGGAACGGTGAAGGTTTCGCTGCCCTTGCTGTCGGGCTTGAACCAGCCCGTTTTGCCCGTGATTGCTGAGAGCTTTATGGTATTGCCCTCGGCGCTAATCAGCTTGAACACCGTGCCGCCGATGACCGCGCCGTTCTCTGCGTCAGCCTTGGATATGTGGATGGCGGTCACGCCGTTTTTCATATTGGCCTTGGAAGGCGCGGTGGAGATATTCGTTTCGGAAACCGTAACGCTTACGTCCGCCGCCTTGGTGTAGCCGTCCTTTACGCTCTTTTCCCCGATGGCGTATTCCCCCGGTTCTATCTGCGTTATAGTGGCCATACCCTCGTAGGTGGTGAAGGTTTCAGAACCGTCCGCGTCTGGCTTATATACGCCGTTCTTCACTTCTTTGAGCTTGACGGTTTTGCCATCGCTGTCTTTGAGGATGAAGGTGCAACCGTCCAAAGGCTTATCCGTCAAGCCGTCGGCCTTATCGAACACCAGCGTCAAGGCGTAATCCTGCATATTGATCTTCGCGGCGTTGGAAACGTCATTTTGCGCCGTTACCGTAACGCTTTTCGGCGTGTCATTGGTGTAGCCGCTGGGCGCGGTCACTTCCTCGATGGTGTATTTTTGCGGCGTGAGGTAGCGGAACACGGCCTCGCCGCCCTTGGTCACAAAGGTTGCCTCGCCCTCCGCGTCCGGGCGATAGCTGCCCGGCTCGATATCTTTGAGCTTGACCACCGCGCCGCTTTCATCCAGCAAGCGGAATGTGCCGCCGTCAAGCGGTTCTTTTGTCACCGCGTCAGCCTTGGAAAACTCCAGCATGGTCGGGTCATTCTGAAAACGCACCGTTATGGGATTACTGATTCCGTTTTGCTGCGTGACTTCAACGGGAATATCCTTGGGTTGCGCGTAGCCAAGCCCCAATGACGCGGTTTCCCGCAACACATATTGTCCTTCGGGGATGTAATAGATGGCGGCAGTCCCGTCCGCGCCTGTGGCAAAGCCCGCCGTGCCAGCCTTGTCGTAATGGTAAACGCCGTCCCAATGCTTTGAGAAGGTCACTTCCTGTCCCGCGCCGTCAAGCAGGGTGAAGGGAATGTCAGGAAGAGTTTTGCCCGTGAAGCTGTCCACCTTGGTCAATACGATGGCGAGAGGCTCGTTCACAGCATTGATATTCGTGATTTCGGAGAGTGTGAAGCTGTTTCCGCCAAGCTCCGCGTACCCCTCGGCGTTGGGTTCAAGTATGGTGTATTTACCCGCCGGGAGATAAAGGATGCTGGCCTTGCCCTGGTTGTCCACGGTAAAACCGTCTGTACCTCCTGCATCCGGGCGATATGTGCCGTCCGCCGCTTTTTTGAGCAGCACGGGGTTTCCTTCGCTATCCCGGAGCAAGAATGTAACGCCGGGCATGGGCTGCTTGGTATATCCGTCCGTTTTCACCACGTTGACCTGCGTAGGCGCGTTTTCAATATTCACCGTGCCATTGCCGGTGAGGTTGATGTTGGTTGAGCCAGCTCCTACATATCCATTGCTTGGCGTGGAGGTTTCGGTCAGGGTGTATGAGCCCCCGGGCAGGCCGGTGATTTTCGCTGTGCCTCCGCTGGTGGTGAAGGTGCTTGCGCTGCCGCCCGCCGTATATTGTCCTGCGCCGGTCTGCGTCAGGCCGATGACCGTGCCGCCCTGTGAAAGCTGGAATACGGCTCCATCCAACGCGGCGTCCGTGTAGTTGTCCGTTTTGCGAACCGTGAGGTCGTAGAAGCTGCCCGTGATGTAGACATACCCGCTGTCGGGCGTACCGCCTGCGGTAAGCTCCGCCACAACAACCTTCTGCTTACTTGTGGAGGACGGCTCATACCAATAAAGCAGCGCGCTGTTGGCGGTGGCGCTGGCCTTGGATTGAATGAACAGCGACACCTGCGCTCCCGATAGGGAGGTAGGCGCGGTGATGGTCAGCTCGTCGTATGTCCCGCCCGTATATCCGCTGATGTTCACGTTGTGGCTGGGTTGTATGGTGTACCCGTCCGGGGCGGTCACGGTCAATTCGGCGGATAGCTGCCCGCCGACGAGCTGCCATGTGAGATTAACGTCCGAAACGACGATCTCACCGCCAGTACCGCCGCCTGTGGTTGCCCCGGCGCGGGCATATTGGAGCAGCTGCATACAGAAGGCCCAGCAATCCGTAGCGTCGCTCTTTGCCCGCACTTTGCTGGAGTCGGTGGGGTCGGCCATGAAGTTATAGCCAACGCCCGCGCTCTCTTTTATCCAGAAACGGATGGCGTTGGCCGTGGCGTAGTGGGCCTTGCTTGCGCCCAATCCCCCGGTGGTGATGGGATAGCCGTGGTCGATGATGGCCTGTATGCCTGTGATGGTAGTGCTCGAAAAGATTGCTGCGGCATTGAAATCCGTGTACTGCGTGGAGTTTGAGGGCGGGTCCTTCATGTGCTCGATGCAGTAAGCGTAATTACCGCTTGCGTCCCTATGAACGGGGGTATTCAGGTCGTTCCAGCTTCCGTTGTAGTATTCAAAAAAATCATACGGAATATCCTCGTCCGAAATGGTGGTGGTCGCCGCAAGCGCCGGGGCTGCAATGCCCAGCAACAGGATGACCGCCAGCAGTAGGGACAGGGTTCGCTTCAAGTGGTTCATGGTGAATAACTCCTTGTGTTTTATTTACCTGCCGGGAAAAAGAAGGGGGGCTCGTAGCCCGCAATCGCAAGCGGACAAGGAGCGCCCCGTATGTTAAGCTCCCAAGCAGCTTAGGAGCGGTATGTTCATTTCCCGGCTGGTATTGTTTTTCTCGGCTGGTAATAAGGGTTGGGGGTTGTAGGGGGAAGGGGACGGAGTTGAGCGCCGCCGGTGATGTGCTGCCAAATTACCTGTTACCCCCTTGGTGCAGGCTGTTGGTCGTATACGATACATTTGTCGAGCGGGCATTGTTGCAGGGCTTCATTCCAGTACAGGCAATGGGGACAATCACGCTCCCGGCTGGTTTTGTCCAATTTGCGCCGGTAGTTCGGTTTTTGGCGCATGAGCCGCTCATATTCGAGGTCTTTTCCTTCGGTAAAGTTCAAATCATCACCTCCTTCGCACAAAAAAAGCGCCCTTGTCTTGGACGCTTTTATGGTTATCTGCTGTATTCTCTTGCCTGCCTGTCCCGCTCCAGTTTTTTGTAATAGAAGTCGAGGGCTTTTACGATGGTGTCCTCCATTTTCTGCAACGGCGTGTCGGGGGTGAAATATTTGGCCAGCCGTTCCCGTGGCAGCTTGAAAACTTCCTTCTGATTGGGCTTTTCCTCCCGCATGACCAAATCAATCCCGTTTCTATCCAATATTCCCTCTTTTGCCGCTTGTTTGAGCCGCTGTGCTTGGGCCAAGGATGGGGTGCTGTCATAGGCTTCCATGAGGTCAAGCAGGTCGGCTTGCTGGTCGTGGGAAAGATAGGAAAGCTCCACAGCAGGGTTCAGCGCGATTTTCTTATCGTCCACCATGGTAAGGAGGGGTTGGATTAGCTCGGTCAGGCGGATATAGCGTTGGACTTGTCGCCCGCTTTCACCGCTGTTTTTTCCCACAATATCTGCACTTTCTAAATTCCCGACAACTTGTCGGGAATTATCTTTAGATGGTCTACCTGCCTGTCGGCGTATAGCCTCCAGCTTCATTTTATAGGCGAAAGCTCGCTCGCTTGGAAAAAGACTTTCACGCTGCAAGTTCGCGTCCACCATTTGAATAATGGCTTCATCCCGCGTCATTTCCTTGACGATGACCTTCATGTGCGTAAGCCCCGCCATGGCGCAAGCCCGGTGGCGGCGGTTGCCGGACACAAGCTCGTATTCGCCGGGCTTGTCCTCCAAAGGCCGCGCCAATGCCGGGGTAAGCTGCCCATACGTTCTAATGCTTTCCGCCATATCCCGCAGCGATTGGTCGTCTGTCACATGAAAGGGATGGTCGGCAAATTCATGAAGCTGGGACAAGGCAATCTCCTGGATTTGCTCCCCGCTGCCCTCGGCAGGGGTGGGAGGCAGGCCGAACAGGTCATCTAATGTGCTGATCTTGGGCTTTTTTGTGTTCGTGTTCGCGGTTTCCAATCTGTATGACCTCCTTCGTTAGTGCTTCGTATGCTTTGGCTACGCGCCCGTTTGGATCGTAGGCGAAGATGCTTTGCCCCTTTTCGGGTACTTCGGCGGCGCGGATGGCAAAGGGTATTTCGCTCTTGAACACCCGTACCAGCGAACCGTAAGCGTCCCGCACGGAACGGATGGTGTTGCGTGAAAGGTTCGTGCGGCTGTCTACCATGGTCATAACGATACCGTCCACCTGCAAGCGCGGGTTCAAGTTCCGCTTTACGCGCCCGATGGTTTTAAACAGCGCGTCCATATCGTCGGCGGCTAAAATATGCGCCTGCACGGGAATGATCACGCTGTCGGCGGCAGTCAGGGCATTGACTACGGTTAAGCCCAACGATGGGCGGCAGTCGATAAGGACGTAATCGTAATTATCCTTCACCATATCGAGGTATTGCCGCAGGATGGTTTCACGGCTCATGCTGTTCACAAGCGTGACCTCCGTAGCCGCAAGGCTGGCGTTGGCGGGAATGAAGTCCACACCTTCGGCATGCTGTCTGATGGGAGCGGTGTACTCAAAATCGGGATGAGCATCCTCGTCTGAGTGGGCAATAAGATAGTCCATGACGGTGGAAATGGTGCTGGTCAGTTCTCTTGGATTTTTAACGCCAAGGCATTTGCTCAAATCCCCTTGCGGATCAGCATCCAAAAGAAGCACATTCTTTCCCTGGCGGGCAAGGCCAACGCCAAGGTTCACGGTGGTGGTGGTTTTCCCGACGCCCCCTTTTTCATGGGCGCAGGCGATTACTTTGGTCATGCGCGGTTCCTCCTTTGTAATTATGGGTATGGGAATAGAGACAGAACGGCACTCTATCTGAAACGTAATCCCGTGCGGTATGATGTTGTTTTTTCTTTCAAAATTGGAAATACAATGGTTTTTCGGTTAACAATCAGAGGGAAAACATTACGGTTAACAATCAGAGGCAGGGTGAAATGGGGTGCATGAGGGCGTTTTGCCAAGTTTTTTGAAAATGACAAAAGCCCCAAATCTTTAGAGATTTAGGGCTTTTCTTTGGCTCCCCCTGTTGGACTCGAACCAACGACACTGCGGTTAACAGCCGCATGCTCTACCGACTGAGCTAAGGAGGAACGGTAACGAAAAAATTTTACACAAATATGCTGCTCTGCGCAACGGCCAAAAATTCCCGTTATGTTAGATTTTCCAGTTTATTCTTCAGATTGCTTCCATTTTTAATCATTTATGCCGCTTTGATTGACGATCGTGCCGCTTGCTCCTATAATAAAAGCATGGAACAACCCATCAACGAAGAACTCTATACCGAAACCGTGGAACCGGCAAAGCGCTTCATCCGTTCGGACGTCGCGCTGTATGTGCTCGTCGTCGTGGTCGTGTTTGCCGCCATCCTCCTGGTCAGCGCGCTGATCGTGCTGCTCGGGCTGCCGGAGTTTGTGTCCCAGCTCGTGCTGTTTGCCGCGCTGCTGGTGTTCGGCTGGCGGCTGTACCGCGTGCGCCTGCTCAGCTACCGCTATACGCTCACGGAACGGATGCTGTCGGTCGACCGCATCGTCGGGCGCAAGCAGCGGCCGGAGCTGGCCGTCCATCTGTCCGACATCACGCACATCCGGCCCGCCGCACAGCTGCCGCAGAACGTGCCGGGCAAGCGCGTCAGCCTGTGCCTGGGCGACAAAACACAGGCCACCGCCGTCGCCTACCGGGCGGGCGGCGAGGCCTCCATCCTGCTGCTGTCGCTGAGCGACGGCATGCGCGAAAAGCTGATTGCACAATGGAAAACCGTACGCCGGTAACCCCCGCGCCACAACATACGCTGCCGCGCATCCTGGGCGACTTTGCGCAGGGCGATGTCGCGCGCTTTCACATGCCCGGCCATAAGGGGCGCGGCCTGGGACGGTTCCTGCCGCCGGAAGCGGCGCGCTGCGACGTGACGGAGCTGTCCATGACCGACAACCTGCACGCGCCTGAGGGCTGCATCGCCGACACGCAACTGGCGGTCGCCCGCGCCTATGGGGCGCGCGCCTCCTTTTTGCTGGTCAACGGCTCCACCGCCGCGCTGCAGGCCATGCTGCTCTCGCTCGAGCCGGACGACCGGCTGCTGCTGTACCGCGACTGCCACCGCAGCGCCATCTCCGCCGCCGCGCTCGCCGGCGTGGAGACGGTGCTGGAGACGCCCGGGTTCGACGAAACCGCCGGGCTGTTTGCCATGCCGGACGCGGACGCGCTCTCTGCGGCGCTCGCGCGCACGGGCGCGACGGCGGTGCTCATCACCTCGCCCAACGCCTATGGCTACTGTGCAGACCTGCCCGCGCTCTCCGCCGCGGCGCACGCGCACGGCGCGCTGCTGCTCGTGGACGCGGCGCACGGCGCGCACTTCCCCTTTTGCGACGCGCTGCCGCCCGGGGCGGCCGGCTTTGCAGACCTCTGGGGGCACAGCCAGCACAAGACGCTCAACGCGCTGACCCAGGCCGCCACGCTGCACCTGGGCGACTGTCGCATCCCGCCCGAGCGGGTGCAGCGCGCGCTCTCGCTGTTGCAGACGACCAGCCCATCCTACCTGCTGATGGCGTCGATCGACTGGTCGGTGTTCATGGCCGCGCGGGACGACTGGCGCGCGCACATCCGCCGGTGTGAGGCGCTCCGGCGCGAAATCGGCGCGATTGCGGGGCTCTCCGCCGCGCCGGCCCCGCTGCGCGGGGCAGTCGCCTGCGACCCGACGCGCCTCGTCGTCGACGTGTCGGCGCGCAACATCACCGGATTCGCCGCCATGCAGGCGCTCGAGCACAGCGGCGTCTTTGTCGAAATGGCGGACCTGACGCGGCTCGTGCTCATCACGTCTCCCGCGGACGACCCGGCCTGGTACCCGCGGCTGACGGCGGCGCTCGCCGCGCTGCCGTACGGACG
>OLGB01002021.1_pt1 | contig 22707 bp, 17 predicted proteins | sample 1605691 | NCBI WGS metagenome assembly OLGB01 (sample SAMEA3888925, study PRJEB22519) | human gut metagenome | biome: human gut; feature: human-associated habitat; material: faeces | place: Denmark | collected 2010 | reverse complement strand
GCGTGAACATTGTGGCGACGCGCAGCCTGCCCGCCCGCCCGCTGGAATCCGCGCGTCCGTCCGCCGCCGCGCCGTCCACATCGCCGCAAAGGTTTCCCTCTTCGTCAAAATTTATGCCGACGTCGACGATCACCTGTCCCTCTCCCAGATGATCCCCGCCGATCAGCTTCGCCCTGCCCGCGGCAACCACGAGGATATCAGCCTCGCGGCATATCTGCGCGAGCCCCTTCGTCTTCGTGTGGCAGATCGATACGGTGGCGTTGCGGCGCAAAAGCATCATCGCCACAGGCTTGCCGACGACGAAGCTGCGTCCGACGACGACGGCGCGTTTTCCCTCGATGCCGACGCCGTAGTGATCGAGCATGTCAATGCAGGCCTCGGCGGTGCACGGGGCGAAGCCTACCCGTTTGTCGGAATAAAGGCCGGCCATCGAGTATTCCGTGATGCCGTCGATATCCTTTTCCGGCGCCAGCGCGCGGCAGACGGCGCGGTCGTCAATATGTGGGGGCAGCGGGCGCAGGATGAGCACTCCGTGGACGCTCCCGTCGTCGTTTATCGAACGCACCAGCCCGACGACCTCCTCCTGAGTGACCTCCGTCTCGAAGTGGTATTTACGCACGCCGACGCCGGCGGCTTCGCAGCATTTAGCGGCGCCGCGCTCGTAGGCGATATCATCGCCGTTTTCCCCCACTCTGATTATCGCGAGCGTCGGCGCGGCGCCCAGGGCGCGCAGTTCGTCGCATCTGTTTTTCAGGTGAAGGTTCAAGGAATCTACAACGGGCTTTCCTTTAAGGATCTCTGTCATCTATCTTTTACCATCTTTCATTAAGATAAAACCATAATATGCGCTATATTTTAGCATATCGCCGCCCGCGCGACGCCGGACCGGCGGCCTCTAATTTTCTCCAAACAGCGCCGTATCCACGCTCGCGCTGAAGTGTTCCCTGTCAAGGACGTCGTAGATGTTGCAGCGGTCAAGCGTCTGCATCACCTTCGGATGGACGCCGCAGATGAGCACGCTGGTCCCGGCGAGGAGGCGTTCCCTTATTATATCTATGAGAGTGGTGGCGCCGACGAAATCTATCAGCGGAACGCCGCGCAGCGATATTATCACCTTGTCGCACTTCGGCAGATCGCGGAAGCTCCTGACGAGCTTGTCGTCGTTGGAAAAGAAGACGACCCCGGTGACGTAGGCGATGTAGGCCTCGCCGTGCATCGCCTCGACGTCGTCGTCGCGCCCGCGCAGCTTGCTGTTGAGTATTTTCGAGAAGTATATGTTGAGCTCCGCCGCTTTAAGGATAAAGACAAGCATCGCGAACTCTATCCCGATCACGATCGCCACCGTAAGGTCGAATACCACCGTACAGACCATCGTGATGAGGAATTGCAGCATCGCGCTCTTGAAGCCGCTGGAGAATATCTTCTTTATCGCGTGCCACTCGTTCATGCGCCAGGCCGTCATCATCAGCACCCCGGCGAGCGCGGAGAGCGGCAGCGCCGACATCACGGGACTGAGGAAGAACATCGAGGCAAGCAGCCCGACCCCGTGGAATATGCCGGTGAGCCTCGTCTGGCAGCCGGATTTTATCGCGACGCTCGTGCGCGCGATCGCCGCCGTCGCGGGAACGCCGCCGAGAAGCGGGATCAGCATGTTGCCGATCCCCTGCGATATCAGCTCCTGGTTGGCGTCGAACCTACCGCCCGTCATCTGCTGGCCGCTCGCGCCGCAGAGCAGGCTCTCGATCATGCCGAGCGCAGCGATCGTGATCGCCGGCGACAGCATCGAGGGAAGACGGAAAAAATCTATCCCCGAGAGCGAAAGGCGCGCCTCGGAGACGAGCGAGCGCGGGATATCGCCCACGGTGGCGACGTCAAAGCCGCATAAAAGGCTGAGGAGCGTCGCGATCGCGATCGCGGCAAGCGAGGATGGGACCTTCTCCGCAAGGCGCTTCGGCCATGCGGCCATGATGACGATGACCGCCAAGGCGACGAAGAGCGCGGCGCAGTTTATGTCGAAGCCAAGCGAATGATAGGAGATGAGACGCTCCAGCGCCGTCTCTCCCCTCGATACCGTGCCGAACATGTTGTCTATCTGTCCCAGAGCGATTATCACCGCGATCCCCGAGGTGAAGCCCGTGATCACCGGAGCCGGGATCAGGGAGATGAACTTTCCCAGTTTGAAAATACCAAGCAGCAAGAGAATGACGCCGGCCATAAAGCTGACGGTAAAGAGGCCGTCGATGCCGTAGCGCGCAACGACGATGGCCAGCACCGCCGACATCGCTCCGGTCGGACCCGATATCTGGAAGGAGGCTCCCGAGAAGAGGCTCATCACTATCCCGCCGATGATCGCCGTAATGAGCCCCGCGGCGGCGTCGGCGCCGCTGCCCACGCCGAAGGCGAGTGCCAGCGGCAGCGCGACGGCGGCGACCGTCATCCCCGCGCTGAAGTCCTTAGCCAGTCTGTCGGCGTTGTAGCCGCGGAATTCACTTCTAAGTATCCTGACGTAATTCTCAAACATGAAAGCAGTCTCCCCCGTAAAAGCCGTGATCATAAAACACGTCCGTCTATAATACGAAAAAATATTTATTTTATCAACATTTAATGAATTAAAGAAAAAAAGAACAATAACCGGAGTCACTTCGATAAAAAATAGTTAAGTTCCACATTCACTACCGTTGACTGCAAGGAGTATAATTTACTTAATGATTAAGCGCAGGAGGTTCTTCTATGGCACACAACCACACACATGGGTCGCCCTATTCCCGCCTCGCGGAGAGGCTCAACAGGTTTCCGCAGGGCGCGCCCGAATCAAAATTGCTCTTTGATATATTGAAGATTTTGATGACAGAGAAAGAGGCGGGGCTGATGGCCCAGCTTCCGATAAAACCCTTCAGCGCGCGTCAGGCGGCGGAGATTTGGAATCTTTCGGACTGCGAGGCGCAGAAGGTCCTCGACGAGTTGGCCCGCCGCGCCATCCTCGTCGACATAGAGCAGGACGGAAAACAGATTTACGCCGTACCGCCGCCGATGGCCGGCTTTTTTGAATTTTCGCTGATGCGCGTGCGCGAGGATATCGACCAAAAGACGCTCAGCGAGCTTTTCCATCAGTACATCACCGTTGAGGAGGACTTCATGCGCGACCTCGTCCGCGGCGGCGATATCCAGATGGGGCGCATCTTCCCGCAGGAGCCGCAGATACCGGATGAATACGCGCTGCACGTCCTTGATTACGAGCGCGCGACGAACGTCATCGACACCGCCTCGGACATCGGCGTCAGCATGTGCTACTGCCGTCACAAGGCGCTGCACGCCGGCACCGTCTGCGACGCGCCGATGGATATCTGCATGACCTTCAACACGACGGCGGCGACGCTCATCAAGCACGGCCACGCGCGCCGGGTGGAGGCCGCGGAGTGCCGCGACCTGCTCGCGCAGGCCTACGACCACAACCTCGTACAGTTCGGCGAGAACGTCAGGCGGCGCGTCAACTTTATCTGCAACTGCTGCTCCTGCTGCTGCGAGGCGCTGCTCGCGATAAAGCGCTTCGGAGTCGCGCAGACGATCTGTTCCAACTTCATCTCCGCGATCGAAACGGAAAAATGCGTCGGCTGCGGCAAGTGCCGGAAGATCTGCCCCGTCGACGCGATCGGGATGACGGAGGAAAATGGCGTGAAAAAAGCGCGCGTCGTTCCCGAGCGCTGCATCGGCTGCGGCGTCTGCATCAAGCATTGCCCGACTAAGGCGCTTCAGCTGGAGCCGCGCCCCAACAGGATGATAACGCCGCTCGATACGACACACAGAATCGTCGCGATGGCGACGGAGCGCGGCAAACTGCAGGAGCTGATCTTCGACAACAAGGTCCTCTTCAGCCACCGGCTGCTCGGCGGCGTGCTCGGCGCTATCCTCAAGCTGCCCGGCCTCCAGCGCTCCTTCGCGCAGGCCCAGCTCAAGTCGAGATATCTCGAAACGATGATATCACGGGCCGCGGGAGGCGGGACACGGAAAGAGGGATAGGCAGCCAGAGCCGCGCGTGCGCATCGCGCGGCTCTTTTCCCAATATCCAGCGTATTTCGCGGCGACACAAAGGCGGCGGTCGAATTAAAATCACGCTTCGTATAGAATTCAACTTTATATCAAGTATAATGTTGTTTGCGAGGTGACGGTCCATGGATTTTCAGCGGCTTACGATAGGACAGATGGCAAAGCTCAACCATATCTCGGAGCAGACCCTGCGGCTTTACGCGCGCGAGGGGCTGCTGACGCCGCATACGGTCGACGGCAGGAGCGGCTACCGTTATTACCACATCATGCAGTCGGCGCGGCTCGACATGATCCAGTACATGAAGTCATACGGAATGACGCTCAAAGAGGTCAAGGAATATCTCGACCGCAGCGACGCGAAGGGGATATTGGAGATGCTCGCGAAGCAAAGCGGGGCCATCGACGGGCAGATACGGGCGCTAGAGCGCAGCAAGCGGGCGATCGCGCGCACCATGGAAAACTACCGGCGTTACGAAGCTCTGCCCAAAGACGACCTTATTTTTATCGAATATATCCCCGAGCGGCGCATCTACTGTTACCCCTCGCAAAGAAATTTTTTCGAGACGGACAGCGCCGGCTATGAATTTATGCTGCGCGAGCTGAAAGAGGACCTGATCGCAAGCGACCTGCCGATAACCTATTTCTGCAACGTCGGCACGGTCATGCGGCGCGGGCGGCTGTTATCGGGCAATTTCTACGCCAACGAGGTGTTCCTCTTCGTGGACGAGGAGATAGGCGAAAGGTGCGAGCTGCTGCCGGGCGGCCTTTACTGCTGCCTATGTTCGGACGACTGCCTCGACGAGACAGGGAACGCGCGCCGCCTGCTCGCGGAGATAAAGGAACGCGGCTTCCGGCTCAACGGCGATTACATCTGCGAAGTGATCCTCGATTTTCCCGTTTTTGACACGGAAAGCCGCAAAATGTTTTATAAGATCCAGATACCGATCCAGGTGAAATAATACGCGATTAGGGCTTGACTTTATAGTTGATATAAACTCTATTATGTAAATACTGAAAACAAATATTTTTTCGACGGAGGTAATTATCAATGGATCGTAAAGTCAGAGTTGCGCAATATGGATGCGGCAAGATGAGCAAGTACCTTATGCGTTACGTGATCGAAAAGGGCGGCGAACTTGCGGCGGCCTTTGATATGAATCCCGCCGTAATCGGCAGGGACGTCTGTGAGATCATCGGCGGCGCTCCCGTCGGCGTAAAGATATCCCCCGCCTCGGAGGCGGAGGCGGTATTAAAGGCGGTGAAGCCGGACGTCTGCATCATCGCCACGCGCAGTACGATGGCCGAGCTGAAAGAGGCCTTCACGGCCTGCGCAAAGAACGGCGTCAACGCCATAACGACCTGCGAGGAGGCCCTTTATCCCTGGAACTCGTCGCCGGATATCACAAAGGAACTTGACGAACTGGCGAAGGCCCATGGCTGCACGCTCTGCGGCAGCGGCTATCCCGACCTCTATTGGGGCACGATGGTCACCAACCTCGCCGGATCTTCGGCAAAGATAACAAAGATACACGGCTCCAGCAGCTACAATGTGGAGGACTACGGCATCGCGCTCGCGAAGGGTCACGGCGCGGGGCTGACGATCGCGGAGTTTGAGAGGGAGATCGGCAACTACAACAGCCTCTCGTCGGACAAGATAAAGGCGCTCGTGGAAAAGGGCGGCTACATCCCCTCCTACATGTGGAACCAGAACGGCTGGCTCTGTGAAAAGCTCGGGCTCACGATCACCTCGCAGACACAGAGGTGCGTGCCCTGCACCTATAAAGAAGATCTGCACTCGCAGACACTCGGCATGACGATAAAGGCCGGGGACGCCACGGGGATGTCGGCGATCGTGACAACGGAGACGGCGGAGGGAGTCACGCTGGAGACCGAGTGCGTCGGCAAGGTCTACGCCCCCGGCGAGTTCGACCGGAACGAGTGGACGCTCTGCGGAGAACCGGAGACCACAGTGATCGTCAACCGCCCCGCGACGGTGGAGCTGACCTGCGCGACGATCGTCAACCGCCTGCCGCAGTTGATAGACGCCAGGCCGGGGTATGTGACGACGAACAACCTGCCTGACAACGCCTATATGGTGAAACCGATAAATTTCTACGTCAAGAGCAAATAAGCAAAAGGGAACGGCATTGCGAAAGACGGGCCGGGGCGCAGCTCCAGGCCCGTTTTTTGTCCCTATTTTTTCTTGGCCCGGCGAAGGGCGCTGAGCAGTATATAAGCAATCGCCGAGGCGACGATCGAAACGACAGGGGGAATGAGAAAACCTCCGCGCAGAGCCATAACGCCCGCCAGCGCTCCAATGCCCCAGGCGGCAAACGAGACGGGATTTATCTCTTCTTTTTCGTTGCCGCGCCGCACGACAAAATACTCCGCGGCGAGCATCCCCGCCACGGGAGGAATAAAGACCGATATCAAAGAAAGCACCGGCATTATAAAATCAAGCGCGCCGAAAGAGGCATAGGCGGCGGCAAAGCCGCCGATGACACATGTGCCCATACGGTGTGAGAGATTGCCTTCAACGGCGCTTCCCTGAAATATATTTTGCATCGCGAGGCTCCCAGCGTAAATGTTGTAATGTTCCGTCGTCCAGAGACAGAACAGAGCGATGGCAAAAAATCTGTACGACTGTCCGAGCTTCGCGGCGGATACGCTTAGAAAATAACTGTCGCCGGCCTGCGCCATGACAATGCCGATGACGTTGAAGGCAAAAAAGCTCAGCACGTAGGCGGGGATCGCCGCAATAACGACGTTGCGTTTCGAGGAGGCGAAGCGGAACATGTCGGGGGAGATGGTACAGCCGAATATATAACTACCGGTGGTCACGGCCGCCGCCGAGCTGAAAGTCAGCGCGCCGGAGGGGACGTAGCTGTCGATGAAATCCAATCCGCCCTCCGCTTCTAAAAATTCCCAACCGCCGGTAACTATGAGCAGCGACACCAGCGGAACGGCGATCCAGCAGAGCAGCTCGAAGCCGCGCCAGCCGTAGGCGGAGGTGAAGGCCCAAAGCAGCACAGCCAGCATTGAAACGACGGGTATGGGGAGCGGAGAGGCGGGAAAGAGCGTGATTATCATGCGCGCTAACGCATCTCCGTTGACACCGACCCAATGTATACTAAGAATAATTATGCAAATGGAAAATATCAGGGAGCCCCTGCGCCCGAAGATCCTGCGAGAGAGGAAAGCGGTTGACCAGCCGCTTTCACAGGCGATAAGCCCCATCGCGATCCCCACACACAGCAGGACGGCGTCGCCCAGCGCGCAGGCTCCGACCGCCTCCCAGAATGGCAGGGCATATCCGATTTTGCCGCCGATTATAAAGCAAGAGAGCGCCATCGTATAACCGGCGACTCCCATAAAAAGGCTTGCGGCTCCCCTGCGCCGGTCGGCCGGCACGGGGGAAAACGCATACTCGTATACATCGGGCTGATAACGAAATAAAGAAAGCCACCCCTTATTCTCCATCTTACTGCCTCCGACCTCCCTTTATTTCCAATATAGAAAAACCGTCTCTTCCCATGTTTTTTACAGAATAGAGTACGCCGTCGGCGGCGCGGAAAAGCTCCTCGAAGGAACCGCCCTCCTCGGAACGGACTCCGCCGATGCTGAGTGTCACGGGCATTTCTATACCGTGGAATTTACATGACGACATCGCGGAACGCAGCCGCTCTATCTCTTCGTTTACCGAAAAATCATCCTTTTCGGAACAGCATATGAAGACGACGAACTCGTCGCCTCCCCAGCGGCACAGGATCGCCCGCTCTCCGAAGGCCTCCGTCAAAGAGGCTCCGAAGCGGTTTAGGACGCCGTCGCCGCAGAGATGTCCGAAGTTATCGTTGAAAAGCTTGAAATGGTCGATATCGATGACAAGCAGAATCGATCCGAGCGCGCTCTCATTCAGCGCCTCGCAGATCTGTTTTTCCCCCGCGGCCCGATTGAGCAGGCCGGTTAAGGCGTCCTTCTGTCCCATATCGAGCAGCATGTCGCGCTCCCTGCGCTCGGACTCTATGTCTGAAAGGCAGCCGATGAGCCTGATCGGACGACGGTGAGACTCCTCCGTTGAGACCACGATGTAAATCATCCTGAACCAATTCCACCCGCCGCCGGCCATACCGCAGCGGAACTCAGCCTCGTAAGATTTCGCCGCTTCGCCTCTGTTCAGCATCTCTTCAAACTCCTCCGGCGTCAGCGATATGCGCAGTCTGCCGGAGGCCAGCTGTTCTCTGAAATTATCTACGACCGCGGGAATGTCCAGCATGGAATGCTGTCTTCCAAAAAGTGTCAGCCTGTCGCGCAGGTAGTCATCCTCCACCCCCGCCTCTCCAAAAGTATCGGCGAGCATACGGTAACTGTCCTCATAGCCGCGCAGTTCGTCATGCAGCCCCACGCGGACGCGGGCATAGGTCAGCAGCCCCGTCGTTATGACAAAAAAGAGCGATAGCATCGCACAGATTATTTCAAATGGGTTGTCATATACGAAGGCGATTATTTCATAGCGAACGTCGCGTATTGCCGAGTATCTGGAAATCGCAGTGTTGACTTCGGTGCTTGAAAAGGAAGCTATCGCCTTTTTCAGCGCCGAGGCGAGGCACGGATCGGCCCCATCCGCCAGCATAAAGCCATAGTCGACGTTGTGGCGCGAAATTGTCAGCGTCGTCAGATCGCTCAAGACGAAGGTATCTATCAGGGATTTAATCCGGTAGATGTCACATACGAAAAAATCCGCCTCGCCGCTGCGCAGGGCGTTTAAACAATCGAGCGCGTCTCTGTAACAGACAGATTTAAGATTTTCTTTCCGCATTGGATGCGGCACAAAATTTTCACCGTCCACCTCGGCCATTATAAGTTTATTACGTTTGCGGATGCGCATATCCTTGTGAAATACGCTCTGCAACGGCACATTCAGATAGGGTATGAAGCCCGGGGCCGGAGAACCGTCAGGAGAGATGGCCACGGCGCAGATATCAGCCTCCCCTCTCGCAAGTTGCCCAAGCGATCCGGCAATTCCTTCGGCGGGGACATATCTCAACGCGACGCCGCCCGCGGCGCCGAGAACCTTGACGATAGACGGAGCGAGGCCTGTGCCCTCGGAATCTTTCCAAGCGCTGTAAGGAAGGTAATCGGCGGGAACGGAGATCACAAGTTCTTTTTTATCTTTGAGGTATCCAAGCTCGCCGGGAGACAAATCCAGAGGGACGCCGGCATCCATCCAACCGTAGGCCGAAGGGGCTGACGGAGATAATAACAGGAGGAAAGATATCATTATAAATCCGTATATTTTACTCTTAAAAATCAAGGACAGCCTCACCCCGCGCACTAACGTCCTCATTGCGATATGATAACACAAAAATTTTTTAAATTAAAAAAATTCGCTCAACTGTAAAATAAAATATGGCGCGGCTCCGGATTAAACCGAATCCGCGCCGTCGTGTCAGGCGAAAAGCTTTACCAGCACATTTATCACTACGACATTGACGATGTCGATGAAAAAGGCTCCGACCGCCGCCACCGCGAAAAAGGCGTCCGGGGCCATTCCGTACTTCGCGCAGACCGCCTCCATATTCGCGATCGCGTTAGGAGTCGTGCCAAGGCCGAAACCAGCATGTCCCGCCGTGATGACGGCCGCCTGATAGTCGCCTCCGGTAAGGCGGAAAGTCACATAAAAGGCAAAGAGTATCATCAGGACGACCTGAACGGCAAGGATGGATATCAGAGGGGCGGCCAGGCCGGCCAGCGCCGTCAGGTCGACGGACATCAGCGCGAAGGCGAGAAAAAAGGAGAGGCAGGCGCCGCTGATGTGTTTCACTATGCGCGGATTGACGCGAAGCAGCCGCGCGTGGTCACCCGCGTTGCGTATCGCCATCCCCGCGACCAGGGCGATCGCGTACGCCGGCAAAAGTATGCCGCGCGCGCCGAGCCATTCGCTGAACCACATCCCCAGCCCGACGGCGAATGTTATCTGGAAGACGGCCATCAGGATCGAATGGGTGTTTATCTCCTCGCCGGTATCCCCGAAGCTGAAGACGTCGGGTATCATCTCTTTGCGGTAATTCTCGCCGATGTTTGCCTCATTAGCGAGAGAGCGCCCCTTGATGAGCCGTTCGGCGATCGGTCCGCCGATCAGCGACCCGGCAAGCACACCGAAGGTGGCGCAGGCGATCGCCGCAGCCTGAGCGCCCTGAAGGCCAAGTACCTTTTCAAATTCGTCGGCAAAGACGAGCCCGGTCCCGTGTCCGCCCGTCATCGTAGCGGAGCCGGCCAGCACCGAGAGCAGCGGATCGAGCCCCGAAAGTTTACCGATCATTATTGCCGCGGCGTTCTGCAGCACCAGCAGAAGACAGGCCGCCAGCAGCAGCCGGAAGGCCGCCCGGCCGCCCCTCCTGAGCAGAGCGACGCTCGCGCCGAGCCCTATAGTGGTAAAAAAGGCGATCATAAACGGTTCCATGAGAGTAAGGTCGAATTCAAAGCCGACCCTGGAGGCGGCAAGCAGCCGGAGCAGCGCGAATAACAGGCCGCCGGCGACCGCGGGCGGGATGTTGTAGCGTATAAGGAACTTCACGCGGCGGCAGAGGGTGACGCCAAGCCAGTAAAGGATCGCGGCAAAGGCCATAGTCTGAATAAAGTCCATCTTCACCACAAAAATATCAGACATCTCTTATCCCTCCCTAAAGAAACGCCACAAAGCTCTGTATGACGACGGCGTTCACGATATCGATGAAGAACGCCCCAACGATGGAGACGACGAAGAAGGCGCGCGGCGCGGGGCCGTAGTTGCTTGTGATCGCGTCCATATTGGCGATGGCGTTAGGCGTGGCACCGAGGCCAAAACCGCAGTGTCCCCCGGCGATCACCGCCGCCGTGTAGTCGCGGCGCATTACGTTGAAGGTTATAAAATAGGCGTAGAATCCCATCAACAGAGTCTCTCCAAGCAGGATCAGCGACATCGGCCCGGCAAGGTCGGCCAGCTGCCAGAGCTTGAGCGACATCAGTGAGAGCGCGAGGAAGAGCGAAAGGGCGACGGCGCCGATGGTGTCGGCAAGCCGCAGGTGGACCTTGTACAGCCCGCTGACGTCGCTCAGGTTGCGGATAAAGATGCCGACGAAGAGCGCGCACAGATACGTGGGAAGCTGTATGCCGATCTTGACCAGTTCCTCGTAGATGAAAGCGCCGGCGCTCATCGCGATCGTGATCTGCATCAGCGTCGTCATCAGCACGGAGGCTGAAACCGGGCCGTCAGAGGCGGCGTCGAGACTCTCATCGACCGTCTCATAGGTCATTTCATCAGGGTTAAGATGCGATTTTGCCAGGTGATTGCGTTCTATGATGCGGCGCGCCACCGGGCCCCCGAGGATGGAACCCATTACGAGGCCGAATGTGGCGGCGGCCATCGCAAGCTCCATGCCGCCCGCGAGGCCGTATTGTTTCTCAAAAAGGTTGGCGTAGACCGCGCCGGTGCCATGGCCCCCGGACATCGTGATGGAACCGGCCAGCATACCGAGCAGCGGATGTATCCCCGTCGCGTAGGAAAGAGCCACGGCCAGCACGTCCTGCAGGATCACCAGGACAGAGGCGATCATAAGAAAGATAAAAACCTGCGGCCCGCCCTGCTTCAGCATTTTGAAGCTCGCGGCAAGCCCTATGCTCGTGAAGAAGGTTATCATCAGCGGATCTTTGACGAGCATGTCGAAATTGAAAGAGAAACTGTCTTTGAGCGCCCAGCTCGCCAGCGCGAAGATCACGCCGCCGATCACCGGCGCCGGTATATTATACTTGCTCAGAAAGGATATCCTCTTTCTGAGAAACATACCCAGCCAGAGAATGGCGGTGGCGAAAGCCACGGTCTCGACGAGATTGAAGCGGAGTTCTGTCATCTCTTACACATCTCCTGTCCCAGAGAGGCGGCGCCGATCACCGCGGCTTCGCCTCCCAATTCTGAATTTTTTAAAATGAAAACAGGCCGGAAGGGCCGGGGAAGGTATTTTTCGATCCTCTCCCGCAGCTCGTCGGCGAGCCCGGCGGCCAGGCTCATGCCGCCGCTGAGAATGACCGCCTCCGGGTCCAGCGTCACCGCGAGCGAGGCGATTCCGCGCGCCAGCGTCTCAAGCGCTGGGGCAAGGAGGTCCGCCGCGTTTTTGTCCGTACGGCGGCGTTCCCATATTTCACGAAAGACGGGCGGCAGCCCCAGAAGCCCGGCGCGCCGCTCCAGCCAGTCGGCGGAGGCGGATTCCTCAAGATGTCCCCTGCCGCCGCAGCCGCAGCCGCTGAGCGCCGGATCGCCGCTGACCGCCATATGTCCGCATTCCGCCGCCATTCCATGCGCCCCGGACAGCAGCCTGCCGTTTGTCACGATGCCGGCTCCGATACCGGTACCCAGGGTGAGCACCACATAATCGCTCATTCCGCGCGCCGCGCCCGCGGCCCCCTCTCCGAGCGCCGCGCAGTTCGCGTCGTTCTCCAGACGGATCACGACCTTGACGCCGAGTTCCCTGAGGTCAGCCGATATCGTTTCTCCCAGATATACTCCGTCGCAGCCGGAAAAGTTTGTGAGGCGGAGTATCCGCCGCCGTTCCTTGTCTACAAAACCGGGGATGCCTATTCCGACCGAACATTCCACGCCGGGGGCGGTCCACGGCAATATCAGCTCCTCGAGGGCGCGGGTAACGCTCAAGAGATCCCTTTTTTCCGGAGTGGGGACGGTCCGCGCGGAAATTATCCGCGGCCGTTCATTGGAAAAATCGACCGGGCCCGCCGATATCGTATGTCCTCCGAGGTCGATCCCTATTCTTTTCATCAATAAGAAGAAAGCGTCGCCGTCGCGCACTCCATCAGAGAGTAAAGGAAACGGCGCAGCTCAAGCGCATCCTCCGTCTCAAAGCGCAGCGTGCGCGCCGCGGTTCTGACCGCCCCGGGCACCAGCGAGGCGGCGTCGGTCTGCAGGGTGTTCATCAGCGTCACTTCGAGCAGGTATGGCGCGGCGGGGATGAAGGGAGCAAACTCTCCTTTTTTCAGCCGTTCCACCGCTCTCTTCACTCCTGAACGTATCAGTTCGGCGCTGCTCTCGGGCGTAAGACACAGCGCGGCGGCGCGTCCCAGCCCCTCTTTGACGGAACAGGTCTCAAGCTGCCGGCCGAGCAGGCTTCCGGCCTCCAGGCAGAGCGCGTCGTCGCCGCTGACCATGATGACGGGCACTCCCAGAGCGCCGCAGAGCAGCGCGTTGACGCCTGTCTCTCCCATCTTCCGGCCGTTTATAGCCAGTCCGTATATTGTGTGCTGGTCAAAGGTATGGTCGAGCACCGCTTTCTCGGTGCCGGCCATCGCGTGATATCCCAAAAATATCGCGGCGTCGCAGCCCCTCGCGCCCTCGACCATGCCAAGCAGCTTCGGCGCGCCCGTTATCAGCCGTACCTCGCCGCCGAATCCCGCGATATCCAGATTCGTCATCGTGCAGTGAGAATCATTGACGACCACGCACTCGGCCCCGGAATCAAGGGCGGCCTTTACGGCGGCGGCGACGTCGGCGGCCTGCATGGCCCTGCCAAAGGCATACTGCGGCTTTGTACAGTCGACCTGCGCGGCGCTCACAACTCCCGTCGAGCCCTCCATATCCGAACTTATGTAAATTTTCATAGATCAGCCCTCCATTTATCAAGGAAACCGGCGTCGGATAAAAGCGGCCTTCCAACTCCGATGAGATCGCAGCATCCGTCCGCGAGCAGGCGCTCGGCGTTTCCGATGCCGCGGACCCCGCCGGTGCATTCCACAGGGACCTTTCCGCCGACGGCCTCACGAATTGCCGCGGCGTAGGGGGAGAAGTAAGCTCCGTCGGTACGGTCGGCGCCGTAACCGCAAAGGTTGCCGGAGACGCTCAGCAGGTCCGCGCCGAGCGCGGCGAGTTCGCGGGCGACGGCCCCGGCATCCGCCACTGTAAGGCCGCGCGGTTTTTCGTCCGGCATCGTGTCGGCGGCCCCGAGGCGCACGGACAGGAGCGCGTCCGGCATCGTGTGCCGCACGGCGTCGGTGATCTCGTAGAGAAAGCGCGCGCGCCGGTATCCCGTGCCGCCATAAGCGTCGTCGCGCAGATTGGTCAGCGGGCTCAGGAACTGTCCGGCCAGATAACCGTGCGCGGCGTGTATCATGACGCCGTCATAGCCGCCGAGGCGCACTATACGTTCGGCGGCGGCGGCAAAATCCTCGACGATCTTTTTTATCTCCGGCAGAGAGAGTTTCTCTGGCTCTCGCCGGAGCTTATCCCAAACCTTGCCCACCTTCACGCCCGACGGCGACAGGCAGCGAAAACCTTCCATTTCAAAAACTCCGGCGCTTGAAATGTTCGCGCCTCCGTGGCTTATCTGGGCGACGGCGGTTTTGCCGCCCTCCCTTATCAGCGCCGCGATCTTCGCGTGCGCGGCGGCCGCTCTGTCGCTGTCGGCCAGGAACTGCTCGGGCCTTACGCGCCCGGAGGGATTCACCGCGCAGTGTTCGACGTTGACAAGCGCGACGCCGGAGGCGGCGATCTTTCCGTAGACCTCAAACGACCGTTCCGTGGGGAGCCCGAGGCCGTCACCCGAGGAGGAGGCCAAAGGAGCCGCGCAAAGGCGGTTGCGCAGTCGGACGCCGCGCAGTTCAAAAGCGTCAAAGAGCATCAGTCGTCACCTCTTTAGTGGGTTAAAAAGCGTTGAGGCCGCCGCGTCCGCGGCGGCCTGCGTGTTAAACGTTGAAGCGTATCTCGATCATATCTCCGTCTTTTACGATATATTCCTTTCCCTCAAGGCGGAGCACCCCGGCCTTGCGGCAATCGTCGAAGGAGTGCCCGTATTTCATATAATCGTCATAGGCCACGACCTGCGCGCGGATAAAGCCGCGGGCGAGGTCCGAATGTATCGTTCCCGCCGCGTCCACCGCCGTCTCGCCTTTGTGCAGGGTCCAGGCGCGCACTTCGTCGGGGCCGGAGGTAAAGAAGCTGATAAGGCCGAGCACGCGGTAAGCCTCCTCTATGAGGCGTTCGCGTCCCGGCTCGGAGATATTGAGCCCCTCGGTGAACTCCGCCGCCTCTTCGGGAGAAAGATCCATAATATCCATCTCCAGGCTGCCGTAAAGCGTGCATAGCTTCGCGCCGTGCTCTTCGGCCCGTTTTTTGAGTTCGTCCCACTTTGGGATACGGGATTCCTCGCTCTGGCTCTCGTCAAGGTTAAGCAGGATTATCTGCGGTTTCGACGTTACGAAGGAGAATCCGCGAAGCTGCCGCCATTCCTCCGGTTTCAGCTCGATGCTCGAAAGCGGCCGTTCCTCCATCAGGCAGTCATAGCATTTTTCGAGCAGCGCCTTTTCCTTGTCTTCGTCCGGCGTCAGCTTTTTCTTCGCGCGGAGTTTGCCGAGGCGGTTCTCAATTACGGCGAGGTCGCGAAAGATCAGCTCGTTGTCAAGAATATCCCAGTCCCGCACGGGATCGACCGAGCCTTCGGGATGCTCCACCGCCGGGTTGCCGAAACAGCGGATCACTTGAATGAGGGCGTCCGCGTCGGCGACGAATGAGAGAAAGGCGTTGCCCAGCCCCTCACCCTTCCCCGCGCCGCGCGACAGTCCGGCCAGGTCGACAAATTCCACCTGCGCCGGGGTCTCTTTGCGAGGCGAGTTGATCTTCACAAGCTCGTCAAAGCGCCTGTCGGGAACGGAGACGACGGCCTTATTGGGGTCTGTTTTCCCTCCCGCGTAAGGCTTCACCTCCGCGCCGGCTCTCGTTATCACATTAAATACTGTAGATTTTCCGCTCAGAGGCAATCCAACGATTCCGCAATGCAGCATCTATATCAACTCCATGTTTTTTATATATCTAAGGAAGAGTTTACTATAATTGAGAGACAGGGGCAATTGACTTAGGTAATTTTTCAAAACGGATATCTCAACGATGATCAAAAAAATGATACACTGCGATTTATCCCGTCATGCCGGGTTTGACCAAGCATCAGGCGGTTTAGGTTTTGCTTCACAAGCGAAAAACAAAAACTTAAAGCCCCCGGCCCCGGGGGCAGGCCCGTGGCGGCGGTGGATTGGCGACGGCGCGCAAAAACAGGAAAAATCCTATTTGACTGACATTCCCTGGTAATTCGTCTCCTTTATCTTGATGAGCCCGGATGACACCTTCTCCTCCAGCTCGTCGATACGCTTGCGGATGTCAATGGGGACGTTCCGCTTCGTCTCGCGGGTCCACGTCGAAATGTCTATGCAGTCCTCCTTCAGTCCAAGGGAGAAACGATCCCTTGGAAGCTTATTCTGCACGAAATTCTCTATTACCTTATAGATCACATGGCCGCTGCGCTTGACGACGCTGGTCAGCACCATTTCCGGATATTCGCTCTCAAGCTCCGTATCGACGCCGATCGTCCAGTATCCGCCCTCTTTGGCGCGCTCTATCGCGCCGATGCCGGCGGCGCCGTTGACACAGAATATTATATCCGCGCCGGCGTTCTTCAGCTTCATCGCCGCCGCGGCCGCCTTCGCGCGGTCAAAGAAATCGTTCGTATACTCGCACAGCACCTCGATACCAGGATCGACGTACCAAGCCCCGGCGATATAGCCTCGTTTGAAGCGTTCTACGGGAGGAGTCTTATCTCCCAGGATGATGCCGATTTTTTTACCGTCATTGATGCGCTCAAGGTCAACTCTCGTCGTGATCATCGCGGCCAAAGCGCCGGCAAGAAACCCGCCCTCCTCCTCACGGAAAGCGATCTCAGTTATACCGTCTATATTGTTGGTGTCAAAGGTGAGGAACGAACATGAGGGATATTCCCTCCGCACCTCCGGCAGGTATTTGATATAGGCGACCGAGGTGATGATGACCAGGTCGGACGAAGCGGCGGCCTCTTTGAGCAGCGGCAGCAGCTTATTTTTATCGTCGAGCGCGTTATAATATCGTGTGGATATCTTTTTATTCCCAAAGCGCACCTGGGCGTTTCTCATACCCTCAAGACAGAGCCAGTTAAATCCGGAGGCGGAGGCGGTGTCGGCCCCCTCCAGCATCAGCGCTATCCGCTTCGGAGCGGCGAACGCGGAGCATTCCATCAGCACCATCAAAATAAGCGCCGCCGGCAGAATAAATTTTTTCATTAACCAGCACATCCTTTCGTTAAACCAAAAGAATATCTTTTTTATAAATTATCGCTATAATTATACCTTAGAAGAGGGGCGGCGGGGAACCGGCATCTTGCCTCGCTGCTTGACAATTTTAGAGCGGTTGCGTTAGCATTTACTAATTAAACAAAGTTGACATACTCTTGGAGTTGAGCGTATAGATGAATCTTGTAAGCATGAAGAGCGGGGAGCGGGCCGTCATAAAAACGCTGCCTGAGGGAGAGGCTGCCCAGCGCCTGGAGGCGCTTGGGCTGCGAAGCGGCAAGGAGATAGAAAAGATATCGTGCATGCCCTTCGGAGGGCCGGTGACGGTGATGCTCGAGGGACGACATTTTGCGGTGTCTCACAGCATCGCCGAACATATTGAGATCGAGAGCGCCGGTTCGCGGCAGATCAGGGGCGAGCGGGAAAAATAGATGAGCTGCAAAGACTGCAAATTATGCCTTGAAAAAAATGATCAGAAAAAAGACGGCGCGCGCCGCCCAGCGTCCGCTTTGGAGGACGTGAAGGATCACCATAACGACCGGGCCTGCGACTGCCGCAAACGAATACGCATCCTCCTGATGGGTAATCCCAACGTCGGGAAGAGCGTATTTTTTTCGCGCCTCACCGGCGTACACGCGCTCTCTTCAAACTACCCCGGCACTACCGTCGGCTTTACGCAGGGGCTCATAAAACACGGGGACATCTGCGGGGACTTGATCGACGTTCCCGGCGCTTACACGCTGGACCCGACGAACGAGGCCGAGGAGATCGCGCGCCGGATCATCGGCGAGGGGGCCGACAAGGTCATACTCGTCATCGACGCGACGGCGCTCGAACGAAACCTCGTGATGGCGCTCCAGGTGCTGGCCTATCATATACCGACCGTCGCGGCGCTGAACATGACCGACGAGGCGCGCCACAAAGGCATCCTGCTCGACGTGAAAAAACTCGAAGACGAGCTCGGCGTCCCCATATACCAGACGGTGGCGACGACCGGCAGCGGCATCAGCGCCCTGGTCGAGGGGCTCGAAAAGGCTCGCGTCAGCCCCATAGAACCGATGACGAAAGAAGAGCGCTGGCAAAAGATCGGAGAAATCATCGCCGGCGTCCAGACGGTGACGCACCGCCACCATACTCTGCTCGACCGGATCGAGGACATATCGGCCCGCCCCGTGATCGGCGGACTGATGGGTTTTCTTGTGCTCGCGCTGAGCTTCACGCTTATCCGTTTTGTCGGCGAGGGGCTCATAAGCTACATTTTCGACCCGATCTTTGAAAATTTCTGGCTGCCGCTTCTTGAAAAGCTGAGCGGCCTCTTCGGCGACGGCTACCTGCGCGCGCTGCTGATCGGGAAACTTTTCGACGGCTCCATAGACCTCGAGCAAAGCATGGGAGTGCTCTCTACCGGCTTCTACGTAGAATTCGGCATGGTGCTGCCTTATATCATCGCCTTTTACGCCGTGCTCTCGTTCCTTGAGGATTTCGGCTACCTGCCGCGCCTCGCCGTCGTCTTTGACGCGTTGCTCCACCGTTTCGGCATCCACGGCTACGCCATCATCCCCACGCTGCTCGGCTTCGGCTGCAACGTGCCGGGGATATTGGCGACGCGCGTCCTGGAATCGAAGCGGGAGCGTTTCATCGCGGCGACGCTGATATCCGTCGGCGTTCCCTGTGTTTCGATACAGGCGATGCTGGCCTCTACGCTCGGAGGTTTCGGCATGAGATACGTCGGCGCTGTGTACCTTATACTATTCATAGTCTGGCTCATACTGGGCCGCCTCATGCATCTGACGCTCTCCGGCTACAGCCCCGAGCTGATCGTGGAGATACCGCCGTACCGCCTGCCCTCGCCCAAAGCATGGATGAGCAAATTATGGTTCCGCATCAAAGACTTCTTTCTTGAGGCGACGCCGCTCGTACTCGGAGGCATCCTGTTAGTCAATATATTAGACACCGTCGGCCTGCTGGAATGGATCGGGGATGCGCTCGCTCCCTTCTTCCAAACGGTGCTGGGGCTGCCGCCCGCGACCGCCGTGCCGGTGGTTATGGGACTTTTCCGCAAGGATATCGCGATGGGGCTGCTCATACCGCTTGAGCTCACGGCCCAGCAGATGCTCGTCGCGGTCATCGTCCTCTCCATGACCTTTCCCTGCATCGCGACATTCGTCGTCATGTGGAAAGAGCTCGGCGTGAGGCGCATGCTCCAGAGCAGCGCGATCATGCTCTCCGCGGCGCTGATAACGGGCGCGGCGCTGAACCTCATATTGAACGCGCTGTAAGGGCGGGGCCGGGATATGTTTCGCCGCCTGCGCGTCCGTTCCGCAATGATCCTCTGCGGTCTTTTAATGACGGCGGCTGCCCCTGCCGGAGCTGACGTGACGCTCGGCGCGCCGGCCCTGGCCGAGATCGGCCAGCCCTTCGCCGTAACGGTGGAGGTCGCGGGCGAAGAGATATCCGACCTCCGCCTGTCGTGGCAGGGACATGAATCCCTGCTCTCGCCCGAAGAGACCGAAGGCGGACAAAGATATTCCGTCCTGACCGGTACGGACCTGAAAAACGCCAAGCCCGGGCAAAACCCGCTCACTGTCTCATTCAGCGCCGGCGGAAAAAGAGAAAAGATCGAACACCTGATAAAGCTGTCTCCGCGTAAATACCCCGTGGAAAAACTGACCGTCGCCCCATCGAAAGTCACGCCGCCGAAAGAGCTCTCGGAGCGTATAGCGCGCGAGGCAAAACTCGGACGCGCCGCGATGCAGAGCAACAGCGCGGGAGGCGCGCCCAAGCTGCCGCTCGTGCGCCCAGTTCCCGGCGGCTTCAGCTCCGTCTACGGCAAGAGCCGCTACTTTAACGGTGAATTCCGCGGCCGCCACGGCGGCGTCGATATGCGCGCAAAAGAGGGAACGCCGGTCAAGGCGGCGGCCGACGGTATCGTCGTCCTCGTGGGGAACAACTTCTGGTTCGCCGGCAACTGCGCCTACCTCGACCACGGCGCGGGGCTCGTCACCTTCTACGGCCACATGTCAAAAGTAAATGTCAAAAAAGGAGACCGGATAAAGGCAGGAGACATCCTCGGCCTCTCCGGCCGAACGGGACGCGTCACCGGCCCCCACCTCCACTTCAGCGCCGCCTGGCGCGGAGAGTTCTTCGACCCGGCGGGATTGATGGAGAAATAAAGCAACATCTTCTTAAAATTTTTTCAGCCGATCAATCTTGGGAATGGAGGCATGGAGGTGTATCACGGCCGCGATGTTCATCACCAGGATCATGCTCAGACCAAGCCGATATCCTGCTGGAGCAAAATGACCGTCGACGATCGGATAGAAATTCAGGATAATCCCGACCAGCCACTGTGCAATGAACGAGGCGAGAAAGATGATGAAATTCAACAGAGAAAAAACGCGCCCCGTTTCTCCGGCATCGAAGAGCCGTCCGATGATGGGAAAAGAGATCATCGTCATCGTTGAGAGAAACATAACCACGGCCCACAGCGGCGCGGTGGCCGGACCTCCGAAAAATGTCAGTACTGCGAAGAAAACGGTAAAGAGAAATCCCGAATAGAGATAGAGTTTTTCCCATGTGAGCCAGTTCATACGCGCGAAAAAGTCGGCTAATACCCCGTTCAAAAGATAACCTGCGGCGATGCCGGTAGAACTGAGGAGCGTCATCAAGCCGACCGACCGTTCGTCGAGCATTGCGACATCCCTCAGCCAGGGACCGACCCATAGGTACGAAAAGGAAAATAATACCGCTTCCGTCGCCGTCACCACAGGCGCGACATAGATGAAGCGTCGATCCCTGATTAACTCCATCATGCTCGTGAATACGCGGAAAAAATTATTTTCTCTTTTATCGGGCTGTGGAGAATCGTCAGGCACTACGGCCATTACCAAAAGCGCCGAGGCCAGGACCGCTGCCGCGCACAACATGATAAAGGTACGCCACGGGATATGTTCCAGCACAATGGAGACCGGTCGCGTCGCCACCATAAAGCCCAGCCCGCCGACAAGGCTCTGAATGCTGAACACCAGCGCCAGCCTCTTTCGCGGCAGCCAATAGGTGAATGATTTGAAAGAGGCCATCAGGGAACCGGAGAAGCCGACCCCCATAAGCGTTCTCGCGGCCAGCAGCGAAAAATAGTTCCCAGCCGCCGCAAATAACAGTACGCCGGCAACGGCGATCATAAGCATGCCGCCGAGCGTCTTTTTCGCTCCGCATCGGTCGAGAAAAACTCCAAGTGGCAACTGCGCCAGGCCGAAGGCGATCAGATTGACGGAGGAAACGAAGCCCAGGTCCGCAGGCGACAGGTCAAAGTCCGCGACGATTATCGGTGCGAGGATCGAATTTATGCTTCCCATAAACATTCCCAGGAAGAACGCCGATCCAAAGGGAATCAACAGGCGGAAGAATAACGGCGATACCAGCCGCGGCTCCGTTCTTGACATCTTTACCAGCTCCTTATCTTTTATCCGACGGTAATCCGCCTTTTTCTAAAGGGCTGCGATGGCGAATCGTCCATGGCGATTTTTATTGCCAAGGCGGGAGGCAGCATCGCCGCCAGCTCGCTGTGCAGATCGGAAAACCTTAATTTCTCATCCCCGCGGACGTTTATAAGCAGCTCCGGCCTCTCTCCGCCGCCGCGCATCTCAGCCTCATATTGCCACAGGCCGGGGCTCTTGTACAAAACGTCGTCAAGAGCCTCGATAGAAAACACGCCGCCGCCAGCCGTTATCCGATTTTTCAGCCGCCCCTTCACCGCGCCAAGGCGCGGCAGGATGCTGCCGCATTTGCATCTTCCGGCAATAAGTGAAGAGATATCACCCGTGCGGTAGCGGAAGAGCGGCATCGCTTCGTTGGCGAAGGCGGTGACGACGACCTCCCCTTCACGATCAAAGCCAAGCTGTTCCCCCGACAGCGGGTCGACGATCTCTATCAGCAGCGAATCATGGCGAATGTGCTGAGCGCTCTCTTCAGAACACTGGACCGCGCAGCCGAAGCAGGTTTCCGTCATGCCGTAGTGAGTGTAGACGCGGCACTGCCATAGTTCCCTGATAACAGACGCCGCGGGCGCGGGGATATAATCCGCGCTCAGCAGTACGCTCTCCGGGCGCAGCCGCGGATACTTCCGGCACAGGTGAATGATCTGCGCGGGTATGCCGACGATCGTGTCGCCTTCGCACACCGCCATGGCGGCCTCGTCAATATTACTGATATTTCCATAGATGACGGCGGGCGTGCCGCTTTTTTCGACACCTTTTTTTAAGAGGCTTGCGATGCTGCCGGGAGTCGCGTCGGACATCATAATCAGGCAGCGTCTGCCTTTTTCACCGATGATCGGCGCCATACCCAATTCAAATAAGCGCGCGGTCCGCGCCAGATCGCGCCCGGTGAAGCATAGGCGTTTGGGCGCGGCGGTGCTGCCCGAGCTGCGCAGCGAGGTTATGCGGGAGATGTTTTTCATCGGCTCGCAGACGAGAGCGCCGGGATTATCGATGATATCAGCAGGCGTGGTAAATGGAACGGCGCGCAGCGCCAGCA
>OLGB01002016.1_pt1 | contig 22766 bp, 19 predicted proteins | sample 1605691 | NCBI WGS metagenome assembly OLGB01 (sample SAMEA3888925, study PRJEB22519) | human gut metagenome | biome: human gut; feature: human-associated habitat; material: faeces | place: Denmark | collected 2010 | reverse complement strand
GCGCAACTCTCGGCGGAAAAGATCGCCGCAGGCGAGCTTTTTCGACGGCCTGAAAGGGCGGAGCTTGTGCTCCGCCCTTTTTGGCGAGCACTCGTTAAGGAAGGTTTTTTATGGCTGCTGTGAATATGACGCAGGGCGGCATCTTTCGCCATTTAATTCGATACTCCGTTCCGTTAATTTTGGGCAATCTGTTCCAGCTGACCTATAACGTGGTCGATTCCATCATCGCGGGCCGCTTCATCGGCAAGGAGGCGCTGGCGGCCGAGGGTACCGCCAACCCGGTTATGACCATTGTCATTCTTGGCATTTCAGGTATCTGCATGGGTTCCGGCGTGCTGATGAGCGGCTTCTTTGGCGCGAACGCGCATGAGAAACTCAAACAGCAGATGGCAACCACCGTGCTGTTTGGCCTGTTTTTCTCTTTGGCGGTGGCCCTGCTGGGCGCTGTGCTCTCCGAACCCATTTTGCGCCTGATCAGCGTTCCTGACGGGCTCATGGCAATGGCGTCCGTCTATTTGCGCATCACGTTCTTGGGCGCGCCTTTTACGTATTTTTACAATGCGCTGGCGGCAGCCCTCAAAAGCGTGGGCGACAGCAAAACGCCCCTGAAATTTCTGATGTTTTCCTCCATTCTCAACGCCGTTCTCGACCTTATTTTTATCGGAGGGCTTGGCTTTGGCATCGTTTGCAGCGCGGTGACCACCGTTGTTGCGGAAGCGGCCTCGGCTGCCCTGTCCATTTGGCATATTTACAGGCGCGTGCCGTTGCTAAGCCTGCGCCGGGGCGAATGGCGCATCAGCGGGCCTCTGCTCAGGCAAACGCTTCAATACGGGTCGGTTACCGCTTTGCAACAGGCGTGCCAGCCCGTTGGCAAACTGCTTATCCAGGGCGCCGTAAACCAGCTTGGCATAAATGCCATCGCCGCCTTCAACGCCGTTGGCCGCATAGACGATTTTTCCTTTACCCCGGAACAGAGCATCGCTCACGGCATCACCACGTTTGTGGCGCAAAACCGCGGAGCGGGTAAGCAGGAGCGCATCTCCCAGGGCTTTGGGAAAGGGCTTGTATTGGAAGCCCTGTATTGGGTGCTCATCTGCCTAACCGTGCTGCTGTTTAGGGAGCCGCTCCTTCGTCTGTTTGTTACAGATGCCGAGGCGGAAGCGCTGCTCCCCATCGCCAGCCAATATCTTGGCTATATGGCTTGGTTTTATCTGCTGCCCGGCTTCACCAACGGCATTCAGGGCTATTTTCGCGGCATGGGCAATATGCGCATCACGCTTCTGTGTACCTTTATTCAAACCTCGCTGCGGGTTGTATTCACCTATCTGCTAACGCCCGCCATGGGCGTCACAGGCGTTGCCTTCGCTTGTGCGGCGGGCTGGTCGGCCATGCTTTTGTTTGAAGTTCCCTATTATTTTCATTATCGCGGCAGCGGCGCGCAGGGCGCGGCGCGTTGACTTTGCCTGCTTATAAAGCTATAATCAAACTGCGTTCTCCTTTGGCGCTCCACCGGTTTTTTAGCCACAGAAAGGCGGTTGAAATGGAACAGAACCATTATCTTTTAACCAACCTGCTCTCTCAGGAAGAAGCGCGTGTGATTACCAGCATCACCGAGCACATTCAAAGGGGCGGCAAGCGCCCTGGCATCCAACAAATTGCCAATGAAAACTATCTTTCCCCCGCATTTATCATTAAAATGTGCAAACGCCTGGGATTTGACGGATATAGCGAGCTGTACTACCATCTTTCCCGGCAGCTTTCTGAAAAAAAGAAGGAAGGCTCGACCCTTCAAACGCTTATCGACAACTACGCGGATTCCCTTATCGACCAGTTCTGCGATATGCTATACCATTCCCGCAATCAAAAGCTTTTTACCACGGGCGAGGGCTTTTCCGATCTGGTGGTAAGCTATATGGTACAGCGCTTGTCGGTATGCGGCTTTTTAGCCTTTAACCACGTTCCCTTCTATGATTTTATGCTCTTTCAGCACAAAGCGCATGCTTCCTTTACGCATTTGGAGCCGTCCGTTATGTTCGCCGTATCGCAAAGCGGCGAAACCGAGCCTGTCATTAACGATGTGCGGCACGCGCGCCAAAACGGCTATAAAATTATTTCCTTTACCAAGCGCGACGACGCGACCCTCTCCCGCCTATCGGACATTGCCTTTGTGGTGGACAGCTCCAAGCAAACGCTGATTGGCGGCATCCCCAACCCCTTTTTCGGCCATGTAATACTGGCCTTTGAGGAGCTGATGGGCGTTTATTTCCGCCGCATTGCCACCCTTGGCGAATAGTTCAAAAGAAAGTCATATTTTTACGAAAACAGAAAAACGTTTTGCAGAGCGGCATGATATACTACAACTACAAAAGGGGTTCTCCCTTGAAAGGCGACTATCCGTCTTGAAGAAAACGAATGGAGGAAGCTCATTATGAAAAAACTGGTCGCTCTGTTCCTCTCTGTGCTCATGCTTACGGCATTGTGCAGCGGCGCTGTTGTTGCCCAAGCCAGCGAGCTCAAGCACATTGACACCCTGAAGGTTGCGTTCGTCCCCTCTCGTGAGCCCTCTGAAATCATCACCGTTACCGAGCCGCTTAAGGAGCTGCTTACCCAGGAGCTGGCAAAGCTGGGTTACGAGGTTGGCCAGGTGGAAATTACCGTTGGCACCACCTATGAAGCGGTTGGCGAGGGCCTGGAAGCGGGTACTATCGACGTTGGCCTCATTCCCGGCGGCACTTATGTGCTCTACGACGACGGCTGCGACGTAATCCTGACCGCCACGCGCGACGGCCTCAGCAAGGATTTTGACGAAGCGAAGGATTGGAATGACGGGCAGCCCACCGAGGCCTCCGACCGGCAGGCGGTTTCCTACCGCGCGCTGATTATCGGCGGCCCCTCCGAAAAGGGTCAGGCGCTGTTGGCAAAGGTAAATGCCGGTGAAGAGCTCACCTGGGAAGATCTCAACAGCGCGAATTGGAGCGTTATGGGCACTTCCTCCCCCGCCGGCTATATCTACCCCGCGCTGTGGCTGCAAGAGCGCTTTGGCAAAGGCATTTCCGACCTGAGCAGCGCCGTTCAGTCCGATTCCTATGCCAGCGCTTTCGCCCGTCTGGCCTCCGGCCAGGTGGATGTGCTGGTCACCTATGCCGACGCCCGCCGCGATTATGCCGAGCGCTGGAACAGCGAGTTTGGCCGCGCCGCCTCCATTTGGGAGGAAACAGGCGTTGTGGGCGTTACCGCTCCCATCTATAACGATACCATTTCCGTAAGCAAGAACTCCGATACGCTGGACGAGGCGCTCATCGCCGCCCTGCAGGACGCTTTCATCAACATCGGCAATACGGACGAGGGCAAGGCCGTAATCGCTATTTACAGCCACAACGGCTATCAAAAGGCCGTTTCCGCCGATTATGACAACGAACGTGCCGCGCAAAAGTTGATTCAGGAGCTCAGCGCAGCCAAGTAACCTTCATCAATTTTCGCAGGGAGGTCGGGGCGCACTCACGCACCGTCCTCCCTTATCTGTTTTGTGCAGGAAATGAGGATGCAGCCATGATCGTATTCGACCATGTATCAAAGGTATATCCCAACGGAACCGTGGGGCTTGATGATGTAAACCTTACCATCCGGGACGGGGAGTTCGTCGCCATCATTGGCCGCTCGGGGGCGGGCAAATCCACGCTGCTGCGTGCCGTAAACCGCATGCACCCCATCACCGGCGGCACGCTCACCGTGAACGGAACGGATGTGAGCGGCCTGCGCGGCAAATCGCTTCGCCGTTTCCGCCGCGGCATTGGCATGGTGTTTCAATCCTTCAACCTGGTAACGCGCACCACCGTGATACGAAACGTGCTTTCTGCCTGCGTGCCCGATATGCCCTTCTGGCGCGTGCTGCTGGGCGCCTTCCGCAGGCAGGATAAGCTAACCGCGTTGGAAGCGCTGGATAAAATGGGCATCCTGGACAAGGCCTTCATACGCGCTGACCAGCTTTCCGGCGGGCAGCAGCAGCGCGTGGCCCTTGCCCGCACCCTGGCGCAGAATCCCAAAATCATCCTCGCGGATGAACCCGTGGCCGCGCTGGATCCCGTAACCGCCAAGCAGGTCATGCAGGATTTTGTGCGTATCAATCAGGAAATGGGGCTTTCCATCCTGCTGAATATCCACCACGTGGAGCTGGCCATCGCCTATGCAGACCGCGTTATTGGCATAAAGCAGGGGCGCATTGTGTATGACGGCCCTGCAAACGCGGTCAATCAGGATGTGCTCTCCAGCATCTATGGCGACGAGCCCAGCCAGGAGGAAGCGCTATGACGTTCTATGACCGCGTTTTCAAGCCCCGCCGCTATACGCTGGCAAATGGGCGCGTCGTGGAAGAAAGGCGCAGCCGCCTGCCCCTGGTTTTGCTGATCATACTGGCGCTTACCGCGCTTTCCGTACACATTACAGGCTTTAACTTTGCCGTGTTAGCGAAAAAAGGCAGCAAATTTTTCGATATTCTTAAGGCCATGGTACCGCCAAACACCGCTTATCTGCCAAAAATCTGGAAGCCGTTGCTCGACACCATCAAAATGTCGCTGCTAGGCTCCTTTACAGGCGCTGTTTTGGCCGTCCCCTTTGCTGTGCTTGCTGCCAGCAACATCGTTTCCAACCGCATCGTGGTATTCCTCGTCCGCCTGTTTTTAAGCCTGGTGCGCACGTTGCCAACGCTGGTGTGCGCGCTCATTGCCACATACATCTTTGGCTTGGGCACGCTGGCTGGCACCTGCGCTATCGCTGTTTTCACCTTTGCCTATGTGGGCAAGCAGCTCTTTGAGCTAATCGAAACGGTAGACATGGGCCCGTTTGAGGCCATGGAGGCGCTTGGCGCCAACCGTGTGCGCGCCTTCACATCGGCCGTGCTGCCGCAGGTGCTTCCGTCCTACCTGTCCGTTTCCCTGTTTTGCCTGGAGGGCAACGTGCGCTACGCTTCCATACTCGGATATGTAGGCGCTGGCGGCCTGGGCTTGATTATGAACGAAAAGATCGGATGGCGTGAATACGACAGCCTAGGCATGATTTTGCTGGTGCTGTTTGGCGCCGTTGTTTTGATTGAATGGATTAGCTACGCGCTTCGCAAGCGCCTGACCTGAGGAGGGGCTGTGTATGAACGAGCGTATACAAAAGGCTTATCAATCCGCCCCGAAAAAATGGATTTGGCAGCTGCTGGCCGCTTTTGGCATCGCCTGCCTACTGGCGTGGTCGGGAACTGCCGCAAAGGGCGGCAACGCCACCGGCAACGGTTTGGAGGTTGCGGGCAACATCCTTTCGGGCATCTTTCATCCGGATACAAAGCTGCTTTTCAACTTCACCAGCTCGGGCGTGGCTTACCTGCTGCTGGAAACCTTCTGCATCGCTTTTTTGGGCACTGTGGTGGGCGCGTTCATCTCTCTGCCGCTCGCGTTTCTTTCTGCCAGCAACCTGGTTCCCAAGCCGGTGGCTTTTATTGGGCGCGCGCTGATTGCGGCCATCCGTACCATTCCCGCCTTCGTCTATGGCCTCATGTTCATCCGGGTCACCGGGCCCGGCCCCTTCGCCGGCCTGCTTACCATGTCGCTGTGCTCCATTGGCATGGTCACCAAGATGTTTATTGAATGTATTGAGGATTTGGATAAGCGCATTCTGGAATCGCTGGATGCGGCGGGCTGCACAACCTTTCAGAAAATCCGCTATGGCATTTTGCCTCAGCTAATTCCCGATTTTGCCTCCACCGTCATCTACCGCTTTGATATGAACCTGCGCGACGCAACCGTGCTTGGCCTTGTAGGCGCTGGCGGCATAGGCGCGCCGCTGATCTTCGCCATGAGTTCCTACCGCTGGAACGAGGTCGGCTCCATTCTGCTCGGCTTGATCGTGCTTGTGATGATCATCGAATGGATATCCGCTAAAATCCGCGTAAGGCTGGCAAGGGGATAAGTATGGCAGCACAAACATTAACCCTGTATTTCACTTCGGATTTGCATGCGCAAATTTTCCCTGTGGATTACGCTTCCGGAAAAGAACAGGATATTGGGCTGTTTCGGTGCGCTAGCGGCTTTCACAAGGATGGGAACACCCTAATCATTGACGGCGGCGATTTGCTGCAGGGCTCTCCCTTAGGGGCCTTCTGCCATGATGAGCTTGGCAACGCCGAGGTCTTTGCCGAAATCATGAATTGCTGCGATTATGATTATGTTACGCTGGGCAATCATGATTTTAACTATGGAATGCCCTATCTTCACAGCTATCTGGATGCGTTGCGCGCGCGCTGCCTGTGTGAGAACATCTGCAATGCAACCGGCGCCATTGCTTTTCCGCACTGCGTTCACGTGCTGGAAAACGGCCTTCGCGTGGGGCTTGTAGGAATCGTGACCGATTATGTGAACATCTGGGAGCGTCCCGAGCACCTTGCCGGCCTTTCCATCACGCCGCCTTTGCAAGCTGCCAGAAGCGCGCTTGAAGCCCTGCGCAAAACCTGCGATATCACGGTTGGCATTTACCATGGCGGCTTTGAACGCGACCTTTCCACCGGGCGTCTCCTTTCCACAAGCACGGAAAACGTGGCCTATCAAATCTGCCGGGAGCTGGATTTTGACATTCTCCTAACAGGCCACCAGCACATGTCGGTGCCTGGGCAAACGCTTTTTGGCACGTTTGTGGCGCAGCCCTCCGATTGCGGCAGGGAGTTCATTCAAATCCGGGTTGAAATCGCCGGCGGTGTCAAGGCCTTTTCAAGCGTAACCTGCCCGGCGCTGGGCACCTGCGATTCCAAATGGCTGCACCGCTTTTCCAGCATAGAGCAGGGCGCGCAGCATTGGCTCGATCAGCCCGTTGGCCGTTTGAGCCGCCCTATTCTGCCGGGCGACCCGTTAACCATGGCAAGCCAGGGCAGCGCATTGGCCGGTTTCTTTAACCAGGTTCAGCTGGCCGCTTCTGGGGCGCAGCTTTCCGCCACCAGCCTGGCCAATCACATCGCCGGATTGCCCCAGGTTGTCAGGCGCAGGGATGTGCTAACGGCCTATCCCTACACCAATACGCTTACGGTACTTGCTATCACGGGTTCCGTGCTGCGCCTGGCCCTGGAGCGAAGCGCCGCGTATTTTGCGCTTTCGCCCGATGGCCGGCTTCAGGTGGCGCAGGCCTTTTTGCAGCCAAAGGTGGAGCATTACAATTACGACTATTACGCCGGCGTTAGCTATGAGATCGATGTTTCCCGCCCAGTTGGCCAGCGAATTACCCGGCTTACCTATCATAATCAGCCGGTTTGCGACACGGACAGCTTCACCATTTGCCTTAACAGCTATCGCGCAAGCGGGGCGGGCGGATACGAATGCTATGTGGGCTGCCCTATCGTAAAGGAAATCAACACCGAAATGTCTGATTTGATGCTCGCCTTCTTTCAGGAGCACCCGGAAATTATGCTGGAGAAAAGCTGCCCATACCGGGTGGTAGGGCAGCCCGTTCTGTGCTGAAACAGGCCGGCAGGCTTTTCAGCAGCAAATATCCCATAGGTAGGCGGCAATCCATGCTGCCGCCCCTTGCTAACCGCCCATGCGAACAGCCCCCGTTACCGTCCGGCGTAGGTGTTGCCAGGCCGTTTTGCCCGTCAACAATCCGGCTGTTTATGCTGCCTGCGTACCAAATTTTCTCTGCTTATGATATACTGGATGTGCCGCAGCATATCGCAAGCATCTTCACGATAGGAGGGAGTTTCCATGGGCTTTTGCAAGGACTTTCTATGGGGCGTGGCCACCGCGTCCTATCAAATCGAAGGCGCGCCGTATGCGGACGGGAAGGGGCCATCCGTATGGGACCGCTTTTCCCATGAGCCGAGTAAAACCTATCAGGGCCATACGGGCGACGTTGCCTGCGACCACTATCATCGTTTTTCCGAAGATGTAAAGCTTATGGCCGAATTGGGCGTGCGCAATTACCGCTTTTCGCTTTCCTGGCCGCGCGTGCTGCCCGAGGGGTGCGGAACCGTAAATCAACCCGGGATCGATTTTTACAACCGATTGATCGACCTGCTGCTTACGTATGATATCCGTCCCTTTGTTACACTGTTCCATTGGGATTATCCAAGCGCGTTACAGGCGAAAGGGGCATGGGAAAACCCCGACAGCCCCAAATGGTTTGCCGATTACGCGGCGCTGTGCGCCCGTTCCTTTGGCGACCGCGTAAAGGATTTCATCACCTTCAATGAACCGCAATGCTTCATCGGGCTTGGATATGACAGCGGCGTGCACGCGCCCGGCCTGCAGCTGCCCGTGTCCAGCACCATTCCCATGGGCCATCATGTAATGCTGGCCCACGGCATGGCTGTGCAGCGCCTGCGGGAGCTTGTACCCGGCTGCCGCGTGGGCTATGCGCCCTGTGGAAACCCCTGTATTCCCGCAAGCGGCGCGCCTGCGGATGTGGCGGCGGCGCGCAAAGCGTATTTTACCATTCCCAAAAATCCGCGAGGATGGAGTTGGACGGTTTCCTGGTGGAGCGACCCGGTAATGCTGGGCAGCTACCCCGAGGACGGGCTTGGCGTCTTGGGTTCTTATCTTCCCAAAGGATGGGAGCGGGATTTGGCTGTGATGCGTCAGCCGCTGGACTTCTACGGGCAAAACATCTATAATGGCCGCATCATCCAGGCCGCCGCCAACGAGGAAGGGTATCGCGAGCTTCCCTTCCCCCAGGGGCATCCCAAAACGGCCATCCAATGGCCTATCACCCCTGAAGCGCTGTATTGGGGGCCAACGTTCCTGTACGAGCGGTACCACACGCCTATCATCATCACGGAAAACGGCATGTCCTGTCACGACGCGCCCTCGCTGGATGGAAAGATGCACGATCCCAACCGGCAGGATTACATGCACCGTTACCTGCTCAGCTATAAGCGCGCGGCAGAGGAAGGCGTGGATGCGCGCGGCTATTTTGCCTGGTCCCTGATGGACAATTACGAATGGAGCTACGGCTACTCCGAGCGCTTCGGCCTGGTTTATGTAGATTATCAAACCCAAAAGCGCATTCCAAAGGATTCCGCCTTGTGGTACAGGCATGTTATGGAAACCAACGGCGAAACGCTATAATCGTCTGTCACTTTTTCTGGAAATATCAAAACAACATGCAGCGCTTTTGCCGATTCTGTCACGCGCATTCACGCTTCTTCCGCAGCCTGCCGCTGATTCAAATTACACTTTACACTTTTCTTCTCCTTAGGGTGCAAGTATACCCCGCAGCCGAGCAACGCCGTTATCGGCGCCGCCGCCACCAGTCCAAAGGAGCCCACCATGGTATTCAACAGCTGTGAGGCGACATATTTCAAGTTGATAATGTCCATGAGCGCCGTGCCCTGACCGGCAAAGTACATCAGCATGGAAAGATAATTGCCGGAATAAGCCAGCATTAGCGTGGTTGTCATGGTTCCCAGCACGCTTCGGCCAACGATGAGCCCGCTTTTCATCAAAGCCATTCGGCTGATATCCGGCTTATGGAAGCGGATCTCCTCCAAAGAAACAGCCACGTCCATTGACAAATCCATCAGCGCGCCGGAGTTAGCCAGAAACATCATGCCGATATACAGGCCGCGCATATCAATACGCATGGAGGATTGCGCCAGCAGCGGCACCACATAGGGCAGGTCGCCGCCGTCCAGTTTGAGCAGATGCGTCAGCAGAAGGGACGCGCCGCATGTAACCAGCGTACCGGCCAAAGAGCCCGCAATGGCAACCATGCAGCGTTTGGTGAACCCCGCAACCAACAGATCGATCATCACCGTAAGCGCTATTACCGTCACAAAAGCGGAGGCAATCGGGTTTATGCCTTGCAGCAGTAACGGAATCAGCAGTTTCCATACGATAACGGCGCTTGCCACCAGAGATACCAAAGCGCCGCAACCGGTCACGCCGCCAAAAGCGATCAATATCAGCGCAAGAATCCCAAATATCCATGCCTCTGTTTCCGTGCGGTAATGGTCAATCAGGGTAACAATGGGCTTATCGTTGCCGGGTTGTAGCATCGCCCAGGCCGTATCCCCCGCTTCATAGAGCTTATCCTTGTCCAACGCGGAGTTAAGATAATTGTAGGAAGCCAGAACCATACCTTTGTATTCCCCGGTGAGAACGGTTATGCGGCAAGTTTGTACGCCGTTATACGCAATTCCTATCGCATCCAAAAGGGAGTTGTCTACCTCCTCAATACGCACCTGTTCTCTGGGAAAGGCATTTGTAACGTTCATTCGCGTATCTGGTATCAAACACAAAAGTGCGCACAGCGCCAGCATCACACCGCTAAGAACCAGGCTTTGCTTCTGATGCTTCTTCACCATCGCCATTCTCCTGTAAACAAAAGAGGGCCCGCTTTACGAGTATTCCTCGGGTTCGGGGCCGCCGGAAGGCTCCGGCGGCCCCGGGCTTAGCCGTTTACTTTTTGAGGCCCATTACCTCCATAGTGCGGTTGAAGATATCGGTGTTGTCATACAGGCCGGCAAAGCGCTCGGCTCCAACGCCCATGGCGTACACGGGGATTTGCAAGCCGGTATGCGCGTAGGAAGTGTAGCTTAATCCGGCCTTATTGTTGATAATGTGGCTTACGGCCATGGAGAAAGGCTCATAGCCGCCATACAGGAGAGCGGCTTCTTCCTCGCTCATTTCTTCAGCGCCCATGCTCATATTATATGCCGTTTTCAGCGAGTCAAGCTCCGTTTCAGTCAAGGTAAGGGCTTGATCAGAGGCAGTGGTCAGGCCATAGTATGTTTCAACTTCTTCAAGCGCCTCCTCGAAGGACGCGCCCTTATCACGCAGCGTGCCGATCACCGCATCAAAATCCGTAAAGGAGATGGTCTGGCTGGTAAGGTAATTGAAATGGGTATCATAGGCTGTAGTTGCAAAACTGATTGTCATGCCGCCGGTTTCATGATCCGCGGTAACAATGATGAGGGTTTCGTCCGCATGTTCAGCGGCGAAATCTATTGCCACCTGTACCGCGTCGGACAGGGCGATGGTTTCATGGATGGAGGTAGCCGCATCGTTGGCATGGCCGGACCAGTCTATTTTGCCGCCCTCGCACATCATGAAGAAGCCGTCTTCGTTATCCAGCACATTGATACCGGCCTTAACAAAATCCGCCAGGGAAAGGATCTCCTCGCCCTCCGCTTCCTTGCGAACACGGTCGATCTCGTAGTGAATGGAGGATGCATCCTGCAAAACAGGGCTGATGGCCAGCACGCGGCCAGCTTCAGCGGTAAGGCCGCGAATTTCCTCGTTCGTGGCGGGAATCGTCCATCCCAATTCATCAGCCTTGGACAGCAGCTCGTCGCTGTTTTTCTTAAAGCCGCCGCCAGCAAGGTAATCCACGGTAGAACCATTGATCGCCTGCAACGCGATGTCGTAATAATCGTTGCGGCTTGGCTGCTTTGCATAGTATGCGGCGGGCGTCGCATGATCAACGGAAACGGATGAGATCACGCCAATCTTTTTATTGGCCTCTTTCGCATATTCGGTGATCAGCTTGAAAGGCCTGGTCAGCGTTACGTCGTAATTGATAACGCCGGAAAGCGTTTTTTCACCGGCGGCCATGGAGCTGGCGGTAGAGGCGGAATCCGGGCAGAAGGAAGACGCGTCGTAGGTGGTCATCATGCCCAGATAGGGAAATTGAGTGAAGCTCAGCTGTCCGGGAACGGGATACGCGGAATCAGGGTTTTCCATGGAACCAAGATAGTACTGCGTAGCCGCCACCTGTGGGTTGCCCATGCCATCGCCAATAAACATGAACACATACTTAGGGGGTTGGGCGGTTTCCTCCGCCATGCCGGGAATACATGCCAGCAGCATTGCCAGCGCGCACAGAAGAGCCAGGACTTTTTTCATACGTTTCTTCTTCCTTTCTTTGTTTGGGTTCAAACGTATCATACTGAATCATTGTCAACCCTTCGAGCGCATAACTTGTAAATTTACGTAAAGCTTTTTTCGCTATTGTAAAATGAATGAAGGCTTCCCTCCGCCCTGATACTCCTAATTCCCGCGCTGTCCAAAGCGTTCCCTGTACTTTTTTGGCACGGGGCACTTTTACATTTTCCTGCCATTATGGACGAGGAAAAGTTGCAAGGGCGGGCGGCGGCACATGGATTACGGGCAAAGGATAGAAAGAAATTGAAAAGTCCACAGGAAAAGGGCGTCGTAAGCGTCGCATGGTTTAAGGCATAAAGCTAAGGCAACACAGAGGTGCGCAAGTGGCATATTGATAGTGTTTCCCATGTTTTAGATAGTATCAGTCAGTCCCTTTCGATGGCAAAAAAGCAAAGTTAGCAGTACAGAAGCAAAGAATATCAACGCATTGCGCCCCGGCTGTATCTGCCATACAGCCGGGGCGCTTTTCCAAAGAAACCGCCAATGCGGTATGCCCTCTTACCCAATCACCTGGTAGCCCTGCTCCTCCACCGTTCTTTTGAGCACCTCGTCGCTCACCGGCGCGCTCAGGGTAAGCACAGCCGTGCCCTTCTCGTGGCTCACAACGGCTTCCGTTACCTCCGGCAGCGCCTCCAGGCACTTTTTCACACGCGCCTCGCAATGGCCGCACATCATACCTTCAATTTTCATGGTCTTTTCCATCGTTTTTCGCTCCTTTTTCGATTTGATCTTTTTATCCTTTTTCGCGCTGTGCACATCAAACAGGTTTAACCGCAGCGCGTTGGATACCACGCAAAAGCTGGACAGGCTCATGGCCGCCGCGCCAAACATGGGGTTAAGCTTCCATCCCAAAAGAGGAATCATCAGCCCGGCCGCCAACGGGATGCCTATCACGTTGTAGATAAAAGCCCAAAACAGGTTTTCATGAATATTGCGCAGCGTGGCGCGGCTTAGGCGGATGGCCGCAGGTACGTCGCTTAATTTGCTGTTCATCAGCACAACGTCCGCCGCGTCGATGGCGATATCCGTACCCGCGCCAATAGCGATGCCCGTGTCCGCACGCGTCAGCGCCGGCGCATCGTTGATGCCGTCGCCTACCATGGTCACCTTACCCTTCTTTTTCAGCGTGCGAATCACGCTCTCCTTGCCCTCCGGCAGCACGCCGGCAATCACCTCGTCCACGCCAGCCTGCTTCCCAATGGCCTCCGCCGTGCGTTGATTGTCGCCAGTAAGCATTACCACGCGAATGCCCATGCCGCGCAGCTCCCGAACGGCCTGCGGACTATCCTGCTTGATTGTATCCGCCACGGCAATTACGCCCAAAAGCTTGCCGCCCAAGGTAAACAAAAGCGGGGTTTTGCCTTCGCCCGCCAGCCGTTCCGCAGAAGCTTGAAGGGCTTCAGGTATCTCTGTTTGTCCGGCGATATAGCTCATGCTGCCGCCCGATAGCTTCTCCCCGCCAAGCGTCGCCTCCAGGCCGTTGCCCGGCAGCGCCCGGAACGCCTCCACCTCGCGCGCCTGCAACTGCTGCTCCTGCGCGCTTTTTACGATGGCGCGCGCCAGGGGATGCTCGCTTCTTTGCTCCAGCGCATACGCTAGGCCCATCAGTTCATCCGCGCGCACGCCTGCGGCGGGCAGCACGTCCGTCACCTTGGGCTCGCCGCTGGTAATGGTTCCGGTCTTGTCCAGGGCCACCACCTCTACCTTGCCCGTTTCCTCAAGCGAAACGGCCGTTTTAAACAGGATGCCATGCTTTGCCCCCATGCCGTTGCCAACCATAATCGCTACCGGCGTGGCCAGGCCCAGCGCGCACGGGCAGCTAATGACCAGCACGGAGATACCGCGCGCCAGCGCAAAGCCAAAGCTTTCTCCCGCGATAAGCCATGCGGCAATGGTAACTGCCGCGATAGCGATCACCACCGGCACAAATACGCCGCTCACCTTATCCGCAACCTTGGCAATGGGCGCTTTGGTAGCCGCCGCATCGCTCACCATGCGTATGATCTGCGAAAGCGTGGTGTCCTCCCCCACGCGCGTCGCCTCGCATTGAATGAAGCCCGATTGGTTTACCGTAGCGGCGGATACCGTGCTGCCCGCCTGCTTATCCACCGGTATGCTTTCACCCGTCAGGGCGGATTCATTCACCGCGCTTTCGCCTTCCAGCACCACGCCGTCTACGGGAATATTCTCGCCGGGGCGCACCACAAATACATCGCCCTTTTTCACCTGCTCAATGGAAACGACGGTTTCCTTGCTATCCACAAGCACGGTTGCCGTTTTGGGCGCCAGCTTCATCAGGCTTTTCAGCGCGTCCGTAGTTTTGCCCTTGGAGCGGGCTTCCAGCATCTTTCCTACGGTGATCAGCGTTAAAATCATGGCTGCGGATTCAAAGTAAAACTCATGCATGTAGGCCATTACGCCAGCCATATCGCCGCGCGTCTGCGCATCCGTCATTGCAAACAGCGCATAAGTGCTGTACAAAAACGAAGCGCCAGCGCCCAGCGCTACCAGCGTGTCCATATTGGGCGCTCTGTGCCACAGGCTTTTAAAGCCGCTGATAAAAAACTTTTGGTTAATCACCATAATAATTCCTGTCAACAGCAGCTGCAATAGCCCCATTGCCACATGGTTATCGGCAATCGCCGCAGGCAGCGGCCAACCCCACATCATATGTCCCATGGACATATACATCAGCACAATCAAAAAACCCAGCGAGGCAATCAGCCTTCGCTTAAGCACCGGCGTTTCGTGATCCTTTAGCGCCTCCATGTCCTGGTTTACGGTTTCTCCCTTCCGGCTCTGCGCCCCCTTTACGCTCGCGCCGTAGCCCGCCTCCTCCACGGCGGCAATAATGGCTTCGTCGCTGGCGCTGCCCTCAACCCCCATGGAGTTCGTCAGCAGGCTTACTGTGCACGCGCTTACGCCCGGCACCTTTGTAACCGCCTTTTCCACGCGGGCGCTGCACGCAGCGCAGCTCATGCCTGTAACGGTAAATTGCTTCATCGCTATTTTCTTCCTTTCTCCTTTATTTCATCAGCTTGCGCAGGGTGGCCAGCAATTCGTCAATGGTTTCATCCTTGCCGGCGCGAATATCATCCGCCACGCAGGTGCGAATATGCTCCGATAGCAGCTCCCTGTTGAAAGCGTTCAACGCCGCGTTCACGGCGGCCACCTGCACTAGTATGTCCGTGCAATACACGTTATTTTCCACCATGCCGCGAATGCCGCGGATTTGTCCCTCAATGCGGTTGAGGCGGTGAATCAGCCTTTTAAGTTCTTCCTCTGATCGTTCCTTTCTTTTGTAGCCGCATAGACACTCCTTATGCATGGATATGCCTCCGATTCTTAATATACCCCACCGGGGTACATATAGTATATACGCCCCGAGGGTATATGTCAATCAGATAATATGTACGAACTGTAACCTTTTCGAATAAACCTTGACTGGCTGGCGCATCTTTCAGTATAATGAGGCTGAAACCAAAATCATCTTTTTGTTTTCAGCGTTAAGGAGGAAGCACATGGCAAGAAACGCTCTGCGAAAAAAGCTGCTGCGCGATATGCGCCGCTCCATCATGCAATTTCTTTCCATTGTAGTGCTTTGCTCTCTGGGTACTTTTATGTTTTCGGGTCTGAATGGCACCGCGCGCCTGGCGCAAGGCACCATTGATACTTATTTTGAGAACAACAACCTGGCTGATTTTTGGATTGCCGTTCCTTCCGCGGACCGGGATACCCTGGAGCGCGTTTCCGCCATTGATGGCATAGCCGATGTATGCGCCCGCGCCACAGCGGACTTGGAAAGCACGCTTCCCGGAAACCCAACGCTGAATGTAACGGCCTATAACGGTACCATGCGTATCAATCAGCCGCTTGTAAGCGAGGGCTCGGCGCTATCGGAGACTGATCTGCGCGGCTGCTTAATCCAGGCTGGTTTTGCATCTGTACATGGCCTTACCGTTGGCGATCGCGTCGCCGTCAAGCTCTCCGGGCAGGAGTACGGCTTTATCATCCGCGGTATCGTTTACAGCCCGGAATTTATCTGCGTTACGGACGGCCTCTATCCCAATCCCGAAACCTACGGCTATATTCTGGTCAACGCACAGGCTATGCCAAGCCTGCCCCTTTCTGAAATAATTGCGCGCCTGAAGAAAGGCGCCGACTCGCAAACCGTGCAAAGGGCCATTGAAACCGCGCTGCCCACGGCGCTGGTGATAAACCGCGGCGCGCATTATAGCACCGCCAATGCCAACAGCAATGCCGTTATGTTTAACAACCTTACCCTGGTGTTCCCGCTGATTGCCTATGCCGTAGCCGCCCTCATTGTTATGACCACCCTCACCCGCATGATCGATAACCAGCGCCTTCAATTGGGCACCCTCAAGGCGCTTGGGTATCCCGCAGGGAAAATCCGCTCGCATTACCTGGCATATGCCATTTGGCCCGCCCTAACCGGATCCCTGCTGGGCGTGGCTTTAGGCCATATCGCGCTGCCCCGAATGATCTGGGCGCTGCTATTGGCCCAAAACGAATATCCCTACCAAGTCTATCCCACCATTTCCCTCGCCTCCTGGGGGATGGTGGCGCTTACCGTAATCATGAGCGTATTGATCTGCCTGATTACCTGCCGCAAAAGCGCCCGGGAAACCACAGCCAACCTGCTGCGGCCCAAGCCGCCAAAGGCTGGCCGCCGCATTCTGTTGGAGCGCATCACGCCGGTCTGGCGGCGGTTTGGCTTTAATACCAAAATGGTCATCCGCAACCTCATGCGCAGCCGCATGCGCACCGTTATGTCCCTTGTGGGCGTGCTGTGCTGCAACGCCCTCATCATCGCTTCCTTCGGCCTGCAGGATTCCGTCAACGCCCTGGCGCATAACCACTATACCCAAACCCTATGCTACGATGTGCGCGCCAACCTTACCGGGGCTGTGGACAGCGCGGATAGCTATCGCAGGCGTTTGGACGCTGAAAAGGTGGAGTGCATCATGGAGCGTTCGGTAAGCGTCCGTTCAGCGTCCGACAGCCGCACCACGCTGCTCACGGTTGTGGAGCCCAATCAGCAAATGCTGCACGTGGGTCCCAATGAAACCCTGGTGGACATCCTTCCGGGCGGCGTAGCCATTACACAAAAGCTGGCCTCCACCCTAAGCGTGCGCATAGGCGACGCCTTGGAGCTTTTCTTTCCCGGCGATGATCAGCCCGCCCTCATGCAGGTTCAGCAAATTGTGTATAACAACGTAACGCAGGGCCTGTATATGGAAAGCCATACCTGGGAAACGCTGCGCAAGGGGGCGTTTTCGCCATCTGCCATTCAGCTCAGGGCCCCTACGGACGCCTGCCTGCGCGAGCTGGAAAGCATGGATGAGGTAGACAGCCTGAAGCGGCCCGTTGAGCAAAGCGCCGAATTCCAGCAAATGCTTGATATGGTAGGTACCATCTTTATCCTCATCACCCTGATTGCGCTGGCGCTGGCATTTGTGATTTGCTATAACATGGGCCTGATGAACTTTTCCGAGCGCACGCGCGAATACGCCACCCTCAAGGTATTGGGCTACCATCAGTGGGAAATCCGCGGCCTTATCATCGGTGAAAACAATTTGGTCGCTCTTCTTGGCGTGGCGCTTAGCATCATACCGGGCGTTAACCTCACCGGCCTTGTGCTGCGCGTTTGTGAAACCGAAACGCTTGTTTACCCCAGCTATGTAGCGCCGCTTTCAGTGGTATTTGCCTGCCTGATTACCTACGCGTTTAGCATGCTTATTCAGCTGTTGCTGATTCGCAAAGTGCGCGGCATCGATATGGTAGAGGCGCTTAAATCCGTGGAGTAGTAAGCTTTGCAAAAGCAGCAAATTTCTGCTACAATACTCACATGAGAGGGGGATGTACGATGCCGCAGGCCTTTACGCCACAGCAAATGGCAGCCATCAGGCAGCAGCTGTTTGACAGCGCTTGCCGTCGCGCCATCACGCAGGGAGTCAAAAAAACATCATTGGAGCAGCTCACTGCGGATGCCGGCATTTCCAAATCTACCTTTTATAAATTCTACGATTGTAAGGAGCAGCTGTTTTTAGAGGTCGGCATCCATATTGAGCAGCAGGTCATTGCCGAAACCCAGCGCGCCCTTCACGAATCCGCTGGGCAAAGCAGCAAGCGCCGCACGGCCCTGGCTGTTAACGCCGCCTTCGATTGTCTTGCGGAGCTTAACGTTATACACTTTCTAAAGGAAGATATTTCCTCCCTGCATGATCACTTTTCACAGTCCGACGCGCTGGAGCATTACAAAAGCATGTCGGATACCATCTTCCAGGTGCTCAAGGAGGAGGGCATACAATTCGCCTTTCCGGATCAGATTGTATCCTCCGTCATCCATATCCTGTACCTGTCCATACAGCACGCAGGCGAGTTTGATAATTTCGCAACCGCTTTGCGCGAGCTGGTGCTAAGCGCCTGCGACAGGCTTGTCGCTTGAACCCAAAACGCTCGCCGCTCCTGTGATCAAGCAATAGGAGCAACGGGCGTTTTTTGTTTCCTACAATCAGTGATTATCAAATTCTGTTAGCGTTTTGCGTTTCCTGATTTACGCGGCTTTTTTGCAAAACGCTTGACATTACGTTTATATTGTATATAATGTATATGTACAATTTGAAATGGAGGCCATGGCCATGGAAATCATCATTTCAAATGCCGGCAATCAACCTATTTACGACCAAATCACCACTCAAATCAAGGCGCAAATCATTTCCGGCAAGCTTAAGGAAGGCGACGCGCTACCCTCCATGCGCCTGCTGGCCAAGGAGCTGCGTATCAGCGTTATCACCACCAAGCGCGCTTACGAGGAGCTGGAGCGCGAGGGCTTTATCGTAAGCTACACCGGCAAGGGAAGCTTCGTGGCGGGGGCGAACACCGAGCTTATCCGCGAAGAACATCTGCGGCAAATTGAATCCCATTTGCGAAGCGCGGTCGCGCTGTCCCAAACCTGCTCCCTGTCCCTTGAGGATTTAACCGACATCCTTTCCATGCTCTACAAGGAGGAAGACGTATGAGCAACGCCCTGGAAGTCAAAGGGCTTACCAAGTTTTTTCCCGGCTTTGCCCTCAAAGACGTTAGCATAACCCTGCCAACGGGTTGCATTATGGGCTTTATCGGCGAAAACGGTGCCGGAAAAAGCACTGCGCTCCGGCTGATTTTGGGTCTGCTGCGCCCGGATACCGGCAGCATACAGGTGCTGGGGAAAACCGATTTTGCTAACGACCGAGCGCTCAAGGAGCATATTGGCGTAGTCATGGATGAGTGCGGTTTTCCTGAAAATCTCACGCTTTCCGATATCAACGCCATTCTCCGCCGCTGCTACCGAACGTGGGATGAGCGGCGCTTTCGCAGCTTTGCAACCCGCTTTCAGCTTCCCGAACGCAAAAGCATCAAAACGTTTTCCCGCGGGATGAAGATGAAGCTGTCCATTGCGGCCGCCCTTTCGCACGACAGCCGCCTCCTTATCCTGGACGAGGCTACAAGCGGGCTTGACCCTATTGTGCGCGACGAAATTTTGGATGTATTCCTTGATTTCATCCAGGATGAAACGCATTCTATCCTCATTTCCTCGCATATTCTAAGCGACCTTGAAAAGATTTGCGACTACATTACCTTCATTCATCAGGGAAAAATCCTTCTTAGCAGCGCCAAGGATGAATTGCTATCTCAATATGCCATCGCCAAGGGCTCTGCAAAAGCCATTGCCGCCATTGAATCCTACGCAGTCGTAGGCGTGCGAAGCAGCGCATTTGGCGCGGAGGCGCTTGTGAAACGCATCGCGCTTCCGCCGGATATCGTAAGCGACCCGGCTACGCTGGAGGAGATTATGCTCTATTTCGTCAAGGAGGCGCGGTAACATGCGAAGCTTGCTTGTAAAAGACCTTCTAAACCTCAGGCAGCTTCTTCGCGTATGGCTGCTGATTGCGGCTGTATGGATTGCGGCGGCCATCTTTAAGCGTGACGCCTCCTACGTAGGCGGCCTGCTCGTCATGCTTGTCGTCATGGTTCCTTTCAATGCCATGGCCTATGATGAAGCCTCCAAATGGGAAAGCTATGGGCTTACCATGCCCGTAACGCGCCAGGATATGGTGCTTTCCAAATATGCGCTAACCCTGCTGTGCGCCCTTGCCTCTTCGGCGGTTAGCCTGCTGTGCGGCCTTCTGCTGGGTGAAAGCTTCATCGCAGCGCTTGATATGTCGCTTGCCTTTGTGGGGGCAGGGCTTTGTATGGCCTTCGTTTTCCTGCCCGTTGTGTTTCGGTACGGCGCACAAAAGGCACGTGTGATCATGCTGCTTTTTATCCTTATCCCGGTGCTGGCCGCCCTTTTGCCAGGCAGCGAGGCCGTTGCCGCTTCATTTTTTACAGGTGTATTCGGCCGGCTATGGCTTCTCGCCCCTATCGTATTGGCGCTTTTCGCCGCCTCCTGCGCGTGCTCCCTTTATATCTACAACCGCAAGGAGTTCTGATTTTACCCTCTCGCGCCGCGCTTCAAAAGCGGAACGGTATGGCAAGCCGTTCCGCTCCCTTTTTAGCATACAATAGGTTTATTCGCCCTCGGTTTGCTCCACGTACTCCAGCAAATCGCCAGGCTGGCACCTTAGCGTTTCGCACAGCTTTTCCAGCGTGCTAAAGCGCACCGCGCGCGCCTTGCCCGTTTTGAGTATACTTAGGTTTGCGGGGGTAATATCCACCCTGGCCGCCAGCTCGCCCAGCGTCATTTTTCGCTTTGCCAGCATCACATCCAAGTTCACCTGTATGGCCATACGCACCTCACACCGTCATGTCGTTTTCTTCACGCATCAGCGCGGCGCTGCGCACCAAGCCGCTTAACGCAAAACACACCGCGCAGCAAAGCGTGCCTAAGAATAGCAGCATGGATACCGTTATCATTAAAAACGGCGGCATCGTTTGGCTTACCAGCAGCGCCAGGCCTATTATGGCAACAAGCCCGGTATCCAGCGCGGCAAGCTTCCATATGCGCGCAAACCGTCCGGCGTTGGTTAGGCTAAATACCTCCTTACCAGCCAGCGTGGCAAATATGCGCCACAGCTGTACAAGCGCGTATAATACAGGCAAGGCCAATACCCAGCCAAGCAGAATGCCCCAGCCATACCAGCCGGAAAGCTCCGGCCTAACATCTGCAATGTGCCGCATATACATGGGCAAAAACCGGCCCGCAATCACCAGCACAGCCAAAGCGGTTCCAATCACACCAGCTTGAAGAATCCTGCCGCACAACGTTCTTTTCATGGTATCCCTCCTTCAATATTTAGGATGGATTCATGATAGCAGCATATATATCGATTGTCAATATATAAATATCGTTTTTCAATATTTTAAAACGTGTAACAGGCCATTCCAAGCATAACCATACACAAGGGCCGTGCGGAAAACCGCACGGCTCAACTGTTTCTTTGTGTTCAGGCGATCAATACATGCCGCCCATGCCACCCATGCCAGCGCCGCCGCCAGCAGGAGCGGCCGGTTCGGGAGCGGGAATATCCGCTACAAGGCTTTCGGTGGTCAGCACCATCGCGGCAACGCTCGCGGCGTTCTGCAGCGCGGAACGGGTTACCTTGGTGGGGTCAATAATGCCGCGCTCGATCATGTCCACATACTCGCCCTTAAGCGCGTCGTAACCATAACCATTCTTACGGCTGTTCTTCACGTTCTCAACAATCACGCTGCCGTCGATACCGGCGTTCTTGCTGATCTGGCGCAGAGGCTCCTCCAAGGCGCGCACAACGATTTCCACACCAGTCTTGGCGTCGCCAGCATAGTTAGCCAGCTCCACCTGCACAGCGGGCAGCACGTTCAAAAGCGCAATGCCGCCGCCAGGCACAATGCCTTCCTCCACAGCAGCGCGGGTAGCGGCCAGGGCGTCCTCAATGCGCAGCTTGCGCTCCTTCATTTCCACCTCGGTAGCGGCGCCAACCTGGATAACCGCCACGCCGCCGGCCAGCTTGGCCAGGCGCTCCTGCAGCTTCTCCTTGTCGTAATCGCTGGTGGTATCCTCAATCTGGCTGCGGATGCTGGCCACGCGGGCGTCAATTTCCGCCTTGCTGCCCGCGCCCTCAACAATGGTGGTGTTTTCCTTATCCACCTTCACCTGGCGGGCGGAGCCCAGCATATCCACGGTGGTTTCCTTCAAGTCCATACCCAGCTCGTCGCTGATCACCTGGCCGCCGGTCAGCACAGCGATGTCGCGCAGCATTTCCTTGCGGCGGTCGCCAAAGCCGGGGGCCTTCACGGCAACGCAGGTAAAGGTGCCGCGCAGCTTGTTCACAACCAGGGTCGCCAGGGCCTCGCCCTCCACGTCCTCGGCAATGATAAGCAGCTTGCGGCCCGCCTGCACCACCTGCTCCAGCACCGGCAGAATCTCCTGGATGTTGGAGATCTTTTTGTCGGTAATCAGGATGTAGGGGTTATCCAGGATGGCTTCCATCTTCTCGGTATCGGTCACCATATAAGCGCTGGCATAGCCGCGGTCAAACTGCATGCCTTCCACGGTGGTCATTTCGGTACGCATGGTCTTGCTTTCTTCCACCGTGATCACGCCATCGTTTCCAACGGTTTCCATCGCCTCGGAAATCAGCTTGCCAATGGCCTCGTCGCCGGCGGAAATGCTGGCAACCTGCGCAATAGCCTGCTTGCCGCTAATGGGCTGGCTCAGCTTATGCAGGGCCTCAACAGCGGCGTTCACGCCCGCCTCAATGCCCTTCTTCAGCACCATGGGGTTTGCACCGGCAGCCAGGTTGCGCAGGCCCTCGCGGATAATGGCCTGGGCCAGCAGGGTCGCGGTGGTGGTGCCGTCGCCAGCCACATCGTTGG
>OLGB01002015.1_pt1 | contig 22777 bp, 14 predicted proteins | sample 1605691 | NCBI WGS metagenome assembly OLGB01 (sample SAMEA3888925, study PRJEB22519) | human gut metagenome | biome: human gut; feature: human-associated habitat; material: faeces | place: Denmark | collected 2010 | reverse complement strand
TTTTTTCCTCCATCTTTGACTCCCTCCGCCGTGTGCCGGACTTCTTTCCGCTTCTTTTGTTTTTCAGGAAAAATGTATTTCTGCACACACCTTTTTCTCGTTTTCTATTCTACCATACTTTTTCAGAATTCCAGCAACAAATTTCTATCTTTTTGCAGATCTTTCACGAAAAATGTAACGACCATTCCGCATCTTCTTGACTCTCACACAGTACTGTGTTAAAGTGTCTGTAATTGATGTTTTGTCACCCGTAAACAACGTTTCTTATCATTTCTTACATTTGAGGTTTTCATGATGGAAAAACAGACGATAGTTGTGAAAGTCGGCACCAGCTCCCTGACACTCTCAGACGGAACCATGGATGCTGAAAAAATACGGAACATTACGACCCAGCTTGCCGCGCTGCAGACGGCAGGCCACCATGTGATTCTCGTTTCCTCCGGTGCGATCGCCGCAGGCTTTTCCCGTCTCGGCTTTAAAAAACGGCCGACGAAAATTGCCGATAAACAGGCTGCCGCTGCTGTCGGCCAGGGCCTTCTGATGGAGGAATACACGAAAAATCTGATGGCGTACCAGATTCCGTGTGCGCAGATTCTTTTGAACCGCAGTGACTTTGAGGACCGCCGCCGCTATAAAAACATCTTCGGCTCCCTCTCCGTCCTGCTCGGGCGCGGTGCGATTCCGATCATCAATGAGAACGATACGATCGCGATTGAGGAGCTGAAGGTCGGCGACACGATAACCTCGGTGACCAACCCCGCCAAAGAGGCCATCGCCGGATTCGAGGACGTGAAGCCGATGGTCTTCGCGGGCGTCTACCCGGTGGAGGCCGACCAGTACGAGGACCTGCGCGCGTCGCTCGAAAAATTGCAGCTCAACGACGCTTCGCTCACGTTCGAGCCGGAAAGCTCGCTGGCGCTCGGATTCGGGTTCCGCTGCGGATTCCTCGGGCTGCTGCACATGGAGATCATTCAGGAGCGGCTGTACCGCGAATTCGACATGGACGTCATCACGACCGTGCCCAACGTGTCGTACCGCATCACCACGACGCAGGGCGACGTGGTCGAGGTGCACAACCCCTCGGGACTGCCCGAGGTGACAAAGATCGACAAGATCGAGGAACCCTACATCCTCGCGCAGATCATCACCAAGTCGGAGTTTCTGGGCAACGTCATCAAACTCTGCATCGACAAGCGCGGGGTGATGAAGAACCAGACATTCATCACGCAGGACCGCGTGGAGGTCAACTTCGACATGCCCCTCTCGGAGATCGTCTTCGACTTCTACGACAAGCTCAAGAGCATCTCGAAAGGATACGCCTCGTTCGACTACCACCGCACGGGATTCCAGCCCTCGAAACTCGTCAAGCTCGACATCCTGCTCAACGGGGAGCCGGTCGACGCCCTCTCGTCGCTCACCTACACGGACCACGCCTACGATTTCGGACGCAAGATGTGCGAAAAGCTCAAGGAGCTGATCCCCCGCCAGCAGTTCGACATCGCCATACAGGCCGCCGTCGGCGCCAAGATCATCGCACGCGAAACGGTCAAGGCCGTGCGCAAGGACGTGACGGCGAAGTGCTACGGCGGAGATATTTCGCGTAAGCGCAAGCTGCTCGAAAAACAGAAGAAGGGCAAGAAGCGCATGCGCCAGATCGGTAACGTCGAAGTTCCCCAGTCGGCATTCCTCGCCGTGCTGAAAATGGATTAAGAACCATGAAAAAGACCATCATCGACCTCTTCGAGGCCTCCGTGCGGAAATACGGGGCCAAGACCTTCCTGCTCGAAAAACGCCATCACAAATTCGAGCCTACGACCTATGCCGAGACCCGCGAGCAGGCGCTCGAAGCCGGAGCCGGACTCGCCGCGCTCGGCATCCGCCCCGGAGACAAGGTGGCGATACTGGCCGAAGGCAGCAACGCATGGATCATTTCCGAACTGGGGCTGTTCTACGCCGGGGCGGTCAGCGTGCCCCTGTCGGTGAAACTCGAAGAGTCGAACGACCTCCTCTTCCGCATGCGGCACGCCGAGGTCAAGGCCGTTTTCGTGTCGAAACACCAGCTGCCCAAGATCCGCCGCATCCGCGCCGGACTGCCGCAGCTGGAGCAGGTGATCGTCCTCGGACACATTCCGCTGGAATCCGGGGAGACGGCCTACGGGACGCTCAAGCGTCTGGGCCGCGAATACCTCGCCAAGAACAAGGCGGAGTTCATGGAGATCGGACAGGCGATCCGGAATGACGATTACGCCACGATCACCTACACCTCGGGCACGACGTCGGACCCCAAAGGCGTGATCCTGACCCACCGCAACTACACGGCCAACGTCGAGCAGGCGTTGTCGCGGGTCGACATTCCGCCGCATTTCCGCACGCTGATCATCCTGCCGCTCGACCACTGTTTCGCCCACGTCGTGGGTTTCTACATCATGATCGCCTGCGGAGCCTCGGTGGCCACGGTGCAGATCGGAGCGACGCCGATGGAGACGCTCAAGAACATCCCGCAGAACATCCGCGAGGTGCAGCCGCACTTCCTGCTGTCGGTGCCGGCGCTGGCCAAGAACTTCCGGAAAAACATCGAAAGCTCCATACGGGCCAAGGGGAGATTCACCGAGGCGCTTTTCAACCTCGCGCTCCGCACGGCATACGCATACAACAGCGACGGGTACGGCAGGGGCAGCGGATGGCGCATCGTGCTGGCCCCCGTCGTCGGGATTTTCGACGCGCTGCTGTTCCGCAAGGTGCGGCAGGCGTTCGGTGGCCACCTCGAGTTCTTCGTCGGGGGCGGTGCGCTGCTCGACGCGGAGTTGCAGCGGTTTTTCTACGCCATCGGAATCCCGATGTTCCAGGGATACGGACTTTCGGAGGCGACGCCCGTGATTTCGACCAACTCGCCCAAACATCACTGGCACCGGTTCGGATCGTCGGGCAAGATACTCATTCCGCTGGACCTGAAGATCCTCGACGAGGAGGGCCGCGAGGTTCCCCGCGGGCAGAAGGGCGAAATCGTCGTCCGCGGCGAGAACGTCATGGCCGGCTACTGGAAGAATCCCGGGGCCACGGCCGAAACCGTGCGCGACGGGTGGCTCCACACGGGCGACATGGGTTACGTCTCGGAGGATGATTTCCTCTATGTGCTGGGACGTTTCAAGAGCCTGCTGATCGCTTCGGACGGCGAAAAATACAGCCCCGAAGGAATGGAGGAGGCGATCGTGGACAAGTCGCCCTACATCGACCAGATCATCGTGCACAACAACCAAAGCCCGTTTACGGGGGCGATCGTGGTTCCCAACCGCGAGGCGCTGCGCCGCGAGCTGGAGGCCCGCAGGACGCCCGAAGCGGAGCGCGCAAACGTCGCAGCGGAGATTCTCGGCGCCGAGATCGACCGTTACCGCGCCGGAGGAACCTATGCCGGGGAGTTTCCGGAACGGTGGCTGCCTGCGGGACTGGCCATTGTCGACGAGGCTTTCACGGAGCAGAACGGATTGGTGAACAGCACGATGAAGGTCGTGCGCGGGAAGGTCGAGGAGCATTTCCGAAACCGGCTCGACTACCTCTATTCGGCCGAGGGCCGCAGCCTGAAAAACCCCGAAAACCTCGCGTCGCTGAAAAAAATCGTGGGGTAGGCGCATTTTTCAGCCGCCGAAAACTTGACAAATAAAAAAAACGGAGTAACTTTGTACTCCGTAATGCGGAAATAGCTCAGTCGGTAGAGCATCAGCTTCCCAAGCTGAGGGTCGCGGGTTCGAATCCCGTTTTCCGCTCGAAGAGGTCCTTGCAGACCTCTTTTTTCGTTGGTGGCGGTAGGGAGGGGGCAGGGCGGGCTTCGAACCCACATCCGGCAGATAACGGGAATGCTCCGGTGAATGGCAGGATACCTATATCTGCATGGCGGGATGCCCGACCAAGCCCGACCGCTACCGGACTGCCGTCCCGCCCTCGCCGGTGACAGGCTCCGTCCAAACGGAGAACCGCCGGACGCAGGCTCTGCGGGCCGCCTCCTGACAGGCTTCGGCCTCCTGGGGCGTCAGCTCGTGAGGGGTTCCCGCCAGACGGCAGCCGTTCCCGGCGACGTTCGTCCCGAAGGCCGGGGCCACGAGCGTCTGGAACCATGCGCAGGCCGCAGTGTAACGTCCGGTCCCGGGATTCAGGTGGTATCCGTCGCGCGTCAGGTCCAGCGAGTCGCACAGCGCCGTGTTGCGCAGGTCCTGAATCGCCGTGCCCGACGGGACGACCACTTCGACGGAGGTTTCCCGCATGAGTTGTTCGACCGAAGAGACGATTCCCCGGTACATCAGTTGCTGGTTCTTCTCGTATCGTCCGAAATCCCGGTGCTGCGAATTGCGGGCATAGGCCCATGTCTGTTGCCAGGCGATGCAGGCTCCGGCATTGGGGCAACACCATCGCACGATCTCGACCAGCCGGCCGAACCAGGGCTGATAGGTCGGATAGATGCCCGATTTGCCCGACGCCTGTTGCAGTACCACGACGTCCCACCGTTCGTCGGCGATTCCGTCCAACAGGGTCGCTTTCTTCGAAACGGTCTCCCAGCGGTTGGACGTCGACTTGTAATAGATATACGCAGGGGCGTTGCCGGCATATTCCCGGCAATGGCGTTCGAGCGAACACCCTGCTATGTAGAGACGCCCCAGCACGACGTTCCGGATGCCGGCAGCCTCCAGCAGCTCGGGCAGATACATCATGCCGTCGTCGGTGAAACTGTTGCCGATGCCGAGGATGCGCAGCGTGTCGGGCTGCTGCGGGATGGGGTAGTTGGGGAACTTTTGGGCGAACAGGCTGACGCAGACGAGCGACAGTCCTACGGTCAGCAAAAGGCGCAATGTGCGTTTCATAATCGTATGGTCGGTTTATCGGGTTTGTTGCAGATGGGTGATGCGCAGCAGCCGGTCGAATTCGGACCGGGACAGCGTCGTTGCGACCCGCACCGTTTTGCTGACGCCCGGTACGAGGTCGAAATAGTTGTCCTCGAAATGTTCGTTGCCGTCGAGAGCGAGCCAGACGGCGCGGACGAAACGGTCGCTCGAGAGCGTAATTTCATAACCGTCCGCCGCAGGTCCGACGCTCCATCGGATGTCGGCTTCGGGCAGCTCAAGCTCTTTTTGAGAGACGAAATATCCGATGTTGGCGTAGCGGCGTCCGTCGGTCGTGAATTCCGCGACGACGATCGCCCGATTGCGGGCGCAACCGTGCAAGAGTCCGGAAATGTCGGCCGAATAGACGTTCCGACTGGCATTGGGTGCGACGGTTAGGCTGCGGGTGTTTTCCGAGAGGAGGGCGCCGTCCATGTCCATGACCGTTATCCGGAGTTTGCCCCGGACCGTTTTGCGGCGGTCCGACACAAGGCGGACGTTCAGTGTGTTTCCCTCGGCAAGGGGCGATACGAGGATGTCGTCGAAGGCCGGGCGGGCGAAATAATGTTGCGCCTTCCAGCGGCCGTACCAGTCGCGGCTGGCCCACGAAGCCACGGGCCAGCAGTCGTTATGCTGCCAGAAGAGCGATCCCCAGCAGTAGGGTTTGTCGCGCCGGTGCGCCTCGATGGCGGTCTTGATGGCGTCGCCCTGCAAAACGTGGCTCATGTAAAGGAACGTGCGGAAATCGCGTGCGGGCCAGTATTCGTCTTCGAGGTATTGGCGGATGCGCATGTTGGCGAAATCGCCGCCGCGCTGATGGGCCATCATCACCTCCGATTCGATGTCCCAGTCGCGCTCTTCGGGGGCGAAACGCAGGACGGAGGCGTATTCGGGGAACGACTGGAAGCCGTATTCGCTGAAGAAGCGGCTGCGCGTGGCGTTGTAGTCGGCGATCGGTGCGCGGCTGTGCCACACTTTCCAGAAATGCGTATCGCCTTCGCTGTTTTCGCTCGTGCCTTCGTGACGCGACCAGGGCGACGAGGGGTGGTAAGGCGTGCCGGGCGAGCAGGCGGCGACGGCTTCGGGCAGCACTTCGTAGTATTGGCGGCGGAGCTGGTCGCCGATGATCCGGTCCCATTCGGGATGCCCCTGTTCGGCGTACCGGGTGTTCCATCCCCAGCCGAACCACGCTTCGTTGCACTCGTTGTTGCCGCACCATACGGCGATCGAGGGGTGGTTGCGCAGACGGCGGATGTTGTCTTCGGCTTCGAGCCGGACGTTTTCGAGCCATGCCCCCTCGGCGGGATAGACGCTGCATGCGAACATGAAATCCTGCCATACGAGGATACCCCGTTCATCGCACAGTTCGTAGAAAACATCGTCTTCATAGACACCTCCGCCCCAGACGCGCAGCATGTTCATGTTCACGGCCGCGGCGTCGTCGATCGTCTTCTCGTAGACGGCGCGCGTGACGCGCGGCAGGAAGACGTCGCAGGGGATGTAGTTGGCTCCCTTGGCGAAGAGCGGCTCGCCGTTGAGTTCGAAGTAGAAGGTCGTGCCGTCGGCGACCTTGTCGCGCACGAGGCGCAGCGAGCGCAGCCCGATGCGGGTGGTCCGGCTGTCGGAGGCGTCGCCCGCCGCGACCGAAGCCCGGAATTCGTAGAGATGGGGTTCGCCCAGTTCGCGGGTCCACCAGAGTTTCGGAGAGGCAATGTCGAGCGGGACGGTTACCTTGTTGATTCCGGAGCGCAGCGGCGCCGTGACCGAGGCTTCGATGCCTTCGCCGGGGGATGCAACGGTGACTACGGCTTCCGCCAGGTCACGGGCGGAGGCGATTTCCACCTCGACCTCGACCCGGGCGCGCCTGGCCGTAACCTCCTGCTGGCGGTAGAAGACATCGCTGATGCGGGCGCCGCTCCAGCCCTCCAGATAGACCGGACGCCAGATGCCCGAGGTCACCAGGCGCGGACCCCAGTCCCAGCCGTAGTGGTAACCCGCCTTGCGGGCGAAGACGCTGACGCGTTTGTCGAAAAGCCCGCCGTTGGCCGACTGATCGTTGACGGCCTCGTAACGGTAGGGCAGCGAGTCGTATTTGGGCAGGTCGACCTTGATCGGCGAGTGGAAATAGACTTTCAGGGTGTTTTCGCCCGGACGGAGCAGCCGTTTGACCTCCGTGCGCCAGCGGCGGAACATGTTGTCGGCGGCGAGCACCTTCTCGTCGTTGAGGTAGACGTCGGCATAGGTGTCGAGCCCTTCGAAGACCAGTTCGATCCGCTCGCGGGCGAGCAGGCCGGCGTCGGCCTCGAAATGCGTTTCGTAGATCCAGTCTTCCTTGTCGACCCACTGTACGCCGCGCTCGTTGAGGCGGAAATAGGGGTCTTCGATGATCCGGTTGGCCATCAGGTCGGTGTGCACCGTGCCGGGGACCGTGGCCGGATACCAGTTGTTGAGCCGCGCCTGACGGAACTGCCAGTCGTCGTGCAGGTGTTGACGGACGGGGGCTGCGGCTGCGGCGAGGGCCATGCAGAGGGACATAGCGGTAAGGATTGGTTTGAAGTTTTTCATAAGATGAAGGGTAGATCAGTATTTGATGAGCATCTGGGAGATGTATTCGCGGTATTCGATCGGGGTCATGTTTTTCTTTTTGGTGAAGATGCGGATGAAATTCGACTTGTTGTTGAAGCCGCAGGCGTAGCAGATCTCCGAGGCGCTGAGCGTCGTGTTGGCAAGCAGCTGGCAGGCCTTGGAGATGCGCATGTTGTTGACGAAGGTGATGTAGGAGATGTTCGTGCGCTTCTTGAAAAAGTGCGAAAAGGCCGATTCCGACATGTTGACCAACCCGGCCACGTCGGTGAGCCGGATGTTCTGGCAGAGGTTTTTCTCGATGTAGTCGCAGACTTTGGCGATGCGGCGCGATTTGGAGGTGTGGACAATGTTCTTCGAGTCGCAGAGATTGCTCATAAGCACCTTGCGGTTGGCCGTGGCCAGCGCGTTGAGAATGTCCAGAAAAGCGGTCGCCGACTGAAATCCCTGCATGCGCGTGAGTTCAAGAATCCGGTCCCGGACGCTCAACTGTTCGGGACCTGTGAACGAAAGCCCCTGCCGGGAGTCGAGCAGCAGTTGCCGGATGGGGAGAAACAGGCGTTTGTTGACGATCGGGAAGTCGATCAGGTCGCCCGAGAACTGGATGGTGATGACGTGGTTGGTTTTCAGGGGCGATTTCCACACGTGCGGCACATAGGGACCGGTCATCACCAGGTCCAGCGGGCCGAAATCCTCGGTGGAATCGCCCACGATGCGCGATCCCCGGGTGTTCATCACCAGATTGATCTCGTATTCCGGATGGCAGTGGATCGGATAGTCGAAATGCGCGTTGGGGTGGTTGAGGATGATGAAAAGGTCCTCGTTCGTGATCGGGGTGATCTCCTGCTGTATCTCTTTCATGTCCGGTAAGGGTTTCAGGTCCGGTACAAAAATAGGAATAATTCAGAAAGCTCCATGAATAATTCAAAAAAGTATACTTGTTTAACCGACTTATACAATCCGGTAAATTTTCGGGTACATATCTTTGCATTAGTAAAAAAATCCTAAAACGACTTACATGAATTCGATTGCGATTAATTTTGTCGACTGCGCGATTATCGTCCTTTACCTTATATTTATAATATGGTGGGGATTGCGCAACGGCAAGAGTTCCGACGCCGGGTCCTATTTTCTGGCCGGCCGCACGATGCCGTGGTGGATCGTGGGTCTGTCGCTTTTCGCCGCGAGCATCTCCAGTACGACGCTCATCGGCCAGTCGGGCGACGCCTACCACACCGGAGTGGCCGTGTTCAACTACAACCTCACAGGTGTCGTGGTGATGGTGTTTTTCGCCACGTTCCTGCTGCCGCTCTACATCCGTTCGGGGATATTCACGATTCCCGAGTTTCTCGAACGACGCTTCGACAAGCGGTCGCGCTACTACTTTTCCGGAATCTGCATCGTGGGCAACATCTTTCTCGATGCGGCCGGGGCGCTGTATGCCGCCGCGCTGATCATCAAGTTGTTGTTCCCGGAGGCGGACTTGCAGCTCATCATCATCATCTTCGCCGTGCTGGCGGCTTCGTACACCATTCCGGGCGGTCTTTCGTCGGCGATCAACGCCGAGCTGATCCAGGCGGTAATTCTGATCGTCGGGTCGGTGATCCTGACGGGAGCCTGCTTCGCCAACGGCGGGTTCGACTACCTCGCGTCGCTGTTCGAAAGCGGCGACATGAGCGTCAGACTGATTCGCCCGCTGACCGATACGGCCACGCCCTGGCTGGGGCTGATCGTCGGCATGCCGGTGCTGGGCATCTATTTCTGGGCCAACAACCAGACGCTCGTACAGCGCGTGTTGAGCGCGCGGAGCGTCGACGAGGGCCGCAAAGGGGTGATGTTCGCCGGAGCGCTGACGCTGGCCACCCTGTTCATCATCGTCTTTCCGGGCGTTATCGCCCGCCATCTCTTCCCGGGCATCGAGAAACCCGACATGATCTATCCGACGATGGTGCTGCGCCTGCTGCCCACGGGGTTACTGGGGATCATGCTTTCGGCGCTGCTCGCCGCGCTGACGTCGACGCTGAGCGCCATTCTGAACTCCACGTCGACGCTCTTCACGATGGATTTCTACGCCAAGATCGACAAGCGGGCCGACGAACGCAAGCTGGTGCGCGTCGGCAAGCTGGCTTCGCTGGTCATCATCGTGATCGCCGCCCTCTGGGCTCCGCAGATCGGACGTTTCGGTTCGCTGCTCAAATATTACCAGGAGATGCTCTCCTACATTGCGCCTCCCGTCGTGGCGGCTTTCCTGATGGGCGTTTTCTCGCGCCGCGCCAACGGGCGGGGAGCCTTCGCAGGGCTGATCGCCGGACTGGTCGTCGCGGCGGCGATGCTCCTCTGGCGCACGGAGATCTTCGGCGGGATGCACTTTCTGCTGATCGTGCCGTTCCTGCTGGTCTTCAGCCTGTCGGTGATCTGGGCCGTAAGCCGTACGGCTCCCGCGCCCCGGCCCGACAAACTGATCGACACGACCTTTTCGGCGGCGGATTTCCGGGCTGAAACCCGCTCGCTCGCGGAGGTTTCCTGGTGGCGCAACTACCGCGTATGGGGCGGAGTGCTGCTGGTTCTGTGTATGCTTATTCTCATAATATTCCGTTGATATGAAACTGAAGAAATACGAAAAAAATCCGATCATCGCTCCCAATCCGGCCAATGCCTGGGAGAATCTCGTAACCTGCAACCCGGGGGTCATCTACGACGACGGCCGGTTTTACATGCTCTACCGCGCCGCCGGCGACGACAAGGAACATGTCATCCGTTTGGGGCTGGCCGTCAGCGAGAACGGCTTCGACTTCCGCCGTGTCGGCGATTCGCCGGTATTCGGTCCCAGCGCGGACGGTCCCGACGGAGGGTGCGTCGAAGATCCGCGCATCGTGAAGTTCGACAACGAGTTTTACATTACCTACGCCTACCGCGCCCATGCCCCCGGGCAGTACTGGACTTTCGCGCACGACGTGGTGCGTCTGCCCCAATGCGGAGCTTATGCGCCGGCCGCCATGACGCAGAACCTGGGAAATACGGGGCTTGCCGTGACGACCGACTTCCGGAATTTCCGCCGGCTGGGGCGGCTTACGTCGCCCGTGCTCGACGATCGGGACGTGATCCTTTTCCCGGAGAAAATCGGCGGGAAGTTCGCCATGATGCACCGTCCCAAACAGTTCGTGGGCGAACGTTACGGGGTGAAATACCCTTCGATCTGGCTGAAGTTCTCCGACGACCTGCTGGCATGGGAGGACAAGCCCAGCCATCTGCTTATCGCCGGCCGCGAAGGAACCTGGGAGGAGAAGATCGGCGGAAGCACGCCGCCGATCCTGACCGAGGCAGGGTGGCTGACGCTCTACCACGGAGTTGCCGACGGCGGCACGGCCGAATACCGCGTCGGGGCGCTGCTGCTCGACCGGGAGAATCCGCTGCGGGTGCTGGCCCGGACGCCGGAACCGATCCTCGAACCCGAATTTTTCTATGAAACCGAAGGTTTTTACAGCCATTGCGTCTTCCCGACCGGCAATGTGGTCGTCGACGGCGTGCTGTACGTCTATTACGGCGGAGCGGACAAATATGTAGGCGTTGCAACCTGCCGGCTGGAGGAATTATTAAATTATTTGACGGAGAAATGCCGTTGCGAATAGCCCATTTGCGCTTTGTTTTCATAAAAGTATAATCAATCAGCGATTTTCTAAAACAGTTCTTCCGTAGCAGCATGTTACTTTGCAGTGTCCGGTGCAGTTCCCGGAACCGCCCCGGACCGTATCAATAAACTACTCTAATCTAAAACTTATGAAAATGAAATTTTACCTGATCGTTCTCTCCCTGCTGGCGGTCTGCCTGTGGGGGACGGGAGACGTCCGCGCCCAGTCCGCATCACGGAGCATGACCGTGACGGGCAAGGTCGTGGATCAGAACGGCGCCGCCGTAACGGGCGCGTCGGTTGTCGTCGTCGGCACGACGAAAGGAACCACAACCGGGGCCGACGGAGCCTTTTCATTGACCGGAGTGGCTTCGGACGCCCGCCTTGCCGTCAATTTCATCGGCTATAAAACGCAGACGGTGGAGGTCGGCGGCCGCACCTCTTTCAACATCGTGCTGGTCGAGGAGGCCACGGCCGTGGACGAAGTGGTGGTCGTGGGTTACGGACAGGTCAAGAAGAGCGACCTGACGGGTTCCGTGGCCTCGGTCAAGGCCGAGAAACTCACCGACATCCCGGCCAACTCGATCGACGGGCTGTTGCAGGGCCGCGTGGCCGGCGTGCAGGTGGTCAACTCCTCGCAGGACCCCGGCGCCTCGTCGACGGTCCGCATCCGCGGCAACTCGTCGCTCAACGGTTCGAACGCTCCGCTGGTGGTCATCGACGGATTCCCCTGGGGCGATGCCGGCGACCTGAAACAAATCAACCCGCAGGACATCGTTTCGATGGAGGTGCTCAAGGATGCCTCGGCATCGGCCATCTACGGTTCGCGCGGAGCCAACGGCGTGATCCTCATCACCACGCGCAAGGCGCAGGAGAACGTGACGCGCATCACGCTGCGCCAGCAGACGACCGTTTCGGGATTCAGCTCCGAGCTGAACCTCTGGCGCGATCCCGTGCTGATGGCGATGCTCTCGAACGAAAGCAGCATCAACGCCGGACTGACGCCGACCTACATCGGAGCGACCAATGCCAACGGCGTCTATTATCCCTCGATTGCGGAGTTGCAGACGACCTGGACAACCAACACGCGCTGGGACGACCTGGTCTTCCGCCCGACGCCCGTGTCGAACAACACCACCGTACAGGTGCAGAGCAGCAACGACCGCACGATGTTCCAGGCCAGCGCCAACTACTACCTCGACAACGGCATGTACATCGAGGACACCTACCGCAAATACGGCGGTAATTTCTCGGTCGAGCACAAGCTGCTGGACAACCTGCGCATGAAGGCCAGCGCCAACATCACCAGCAACAAGCGTCACAACAACGGCGGACTGGCCTACTGGCGCAACCCGATCTTCCCGGTCTACGACGACAACGGCGATTACTGGCTGTACGGCGCCCAGGACTATTCGCATCCGCTGGCCCTGACCGATTTGCAGAAGAACGATTCGAAGGGGTTAGACATCATCTCGTTCGCTTCGGTGAACTGGGACGTGCTTCCCTGCCTGAACGTCATGGCGCAGTTCAACTACAAGCACGGCGAACAGATCACCGACAAATATTTCCCGAAGAAGTATTCCGAGACGGGCGTGTTCAACGACGGTTACGGGTCGATCGACAACTGGAAGGACGACAACATCGTTTTCGAAGCCTACGCCACGTTCGATCGGACCTTCGCTGAAAAGCACCGGCTGACGGTGATGGGCGGTTACTCTTACGAGAACTACCAGTCGCGCAGTTCGTCGCTGGCGGCCAAGGGCTTCATCAACGAATCGCTGGGCAACGAGAACCTCGCCGCGGGCGATTCGGAGACCTATTCGATCGGCAACGGCTCCTACAAAACCGAGCTGGTGTCGGCCCTCACGCGTATCAACTACACGTTCGACAACCGGTTCCTCTTCACCTTCACGGCCCGCGCCGACGGTTCTTCGAAATTCGGCTCCAACAACAAGTGGGCCTTCTTCCCCTCGGGGGCGTTCAGCTGGAAGATGCACGAGGAGCGGTTCATCCGGAACCTGAACGTTTTCGACGTGCTGAAGATCCGCGCCTCCTACGGTATTTCGGGCAACCAGGGTATTTCGGCCTACCAGACGCTGAGCCGCTACGGACAGCACAAGTATTTCAACGGAGGCAAGTGGGTGACGGCCATCGGACCCGGCTATCAGTCGGGCACCACGGGGCAGGACGGCATCTATGCGCTTTGGAGCGGCATCCCGAACAAGGGGCTGAAATGGGAGACCACCGCGCAGGTCGACCTCGGACTGGACATGTCGTTCTTCGGCAACCGTCTGAACGTGACTTTCGACTGGTACGACAAGCGCACCTCGGACCTGCTGCGCGAGCGCAACATCGCGCCTTCGTCGGGTTACGACAAGATGTGGGTCAACGACGGCAATATCCGTAACCGCGGTTTCGAAATCACGCTCGACGGCGATATCGTCAGCCGGAAGAATACCTCCTTTTCCGCGACGTTCATCTTCTCGCGGAACCGCAACGAGGTGACCGATCTGGGGAATGCCGTTTCGAGTGGCCTGAGCACCGATTACCTCACGGGCATGCAGTACGAGGTTTGCGGCCAGTCGCTGTCGATGTTCAACGGCAATCCGAGCGTCTATGCCATCGGCTATCCGATGTATGTCTTCTACGGCTACCGGGTGAACGGTATCATCCAGCAGGGAGAGGACCCTGGCTTCATGAGTTCCGACGGCAAGGACCAGCCCGGCGAGCTCAAATACGTGGATCTAAACGGAGACTATGCCATCGACGACCGGGACCGCTGCATCATCGGCGATCCGAATCCCGACTTTACAGCCAGCCTTAACCTGGCGTTCCGCTACAAGAATCTCGACGTGTCGGTATTTCTCAACGGCGTATTCGGCAACGACGTCATCTATAACGGCTATACTTACGATCCGCGCGTGAAGATCAAGCGCTGGACGCCCGACAATCCGACAAACGAATATCCGCGCCTGAATTCGACGCGCAGCTACCTGTTCTCGGACTACTTCGTCCACGACGGTTCGTTCGTCCGCCTGCAAAACATCAATATCGGCTATACGATTCCCGTCCGCAAGGCCTTTATTCGCAGCGTGCGCGTGTTCGCCAATATAGAGAACGCCTATACCTTCACCAAATTCGACGGTTACGATCCCGAAGTGGGTGTCGACGGTATCTACTGGGGCGGTTATCCCCGACTGCGGAAATATGCCATCGGTCTGGACTTGAAATTCTAAACTACGATTATGAAAAATCTGCTTTATATCATTTCGCTCTGCGGGTTGCTCACAGCGTGCGACCTGCAGGAGGAGCCGTACGGATTCTATTCCGACGACAATTTTTACAAGAGCGAGACCGATGCCGAGTCGGGTCTTCTCTATGCCTACAATGCCCTGACGTTCCTCGAATATTCACGCGGCATCTTCTACATCGGCGACATCCCCACCGAGACGATGTCGCCCAAGAGCGACGAGGCGGGTGATGTCTATCAGCTTGAGAACTGGATCGCGAACCGCGAGACCGAGCAGTTGCAATACTATTTCAAATACTGCTACATCGCGATCAACCGAGCCAATACGGTGATCGACCATATCCAAAACAGTTCGGGGCTGAGCGAGACGGCGCGCCGCCGAATTCTCGGCGAAGCTTATTTCCTGCGTGCATGGAACTATTTCAATCTGGTGCGCACGTTCGGCATCGTGCCCGTGCAGACAAAGATGGTGGCGGAGCTATCGCAGACAACGCCTCCGATGGCAACGGGCCTCGACCAGCTTTATGATCTGATCTTAGGCGACCTGACCCGGGCGGACAACCTGCTCGAAGTCAACAAAGTTTTCGGACGGGCGGACAAGGTGGCTGCGCAGTCGCTGATGGCAAAGGCCTACCTGACCATCGCGTCTTCGAAGGAGCACAACGTTCACCGTTATACAGAGATGCGCCGTGAGCCTCGGATCATGTACGACAGCGCCGCCTATTGGGCGGGGAAGGTTGTCCGTGATTACAAGAACGTGTATGATTTCGACACCAACCTGCGCGATATTTACGACGTGGACAAACCCACGGGGCCCGAGCATATCTTCATCATGCCGATCGACCGCAGCGGTACGCAGGAGGGTAACTACTCCAAACTGCCCCTGCTTTTCCTGCCGTCGAACAACTCCGTACCGTTCTACATCCGTTACGGCAATGGTGACTTACAGCGGGCCAACGGCAACGGTTGGGGTGTTTTCCTCTGTAATGACGAATTCGTCGAAACGCAGTTCAGCACCACAGACAAACGTCGTACCGAGTTGATTCACCGCGACATCTACGATGCTTCCGGAAATCCGATCGTACCCAATCAGGTCAAGGGATACTTTTCGAGCAAGTACGTCGACCCTGATTTTATCGGCGAACGCACCAGTGCCCGGCCTTACCTGATCCGTTTTTCGGACATTGCGTTGGTATATGCCGAAGCGGCGGGACCCGAAGCGGGCTTGGCCTATGTGAACCGTATCCGCGAAAGGGCCGGCGTTACGCCGCTTCCGTCCGGAATGACGACGGATAAATTCCGCGAAGCCGTGATTAAAGAACGTGCTCTGGAACTGGCTTTCGAGGGCAACCGGCTCTACGACCTGCGCCGCACGGCCTCGGTTACGACCACCGATATCAAGGCTGCCGGACTGAGCGAGGCCGAAGCCGCCTACTATCCGATCCCGCAGCGTGAAATAGACCTGAATCCCAATTTGTAGCATTATGAAAAATCTGAAACATATTGCATTGTTCCTTTCGTGCCTGGTTATAGCTTCCTGCACGAAGGATATCGACGAAAAGGAGCCGAGCAACGAGTGCTCGATCCTCGACATCCAACTGACGGGACAACTGGGTAAAGCCACCATCGAACGGGTGGACGACAATCAGGGAATCGTGACCCTCTATATCTTCGAACAGGCCGATTACCCGTGGGAAGCGGTCGGGGTCGAGGCGCTGGCCCTTTCGGCCTATGCCACGGCGGATGTCTCCGACGGCGGTACGCTCGATTTCCGGAATCCCGAACGCAAGGCGCGTATTATCGTGCGTTCCCAAACCGGAAAACAGGTGCTTTGGACGGTCTACCTCAAACCCTACGATCCGTTCTATGTCGGCACGTGGGCTGTCAGCGACATCAAGATATACCTGGACCAGAATATCAGCGGCAACGGTACCGGAAAGTGGGATACTTCGATGGGCGGTTCCGAGTTCGGGTTGTTCGCCTCGCCGGAGTTGGATAACATCATCACCATTACGATGAACGAGGAGATGGTCGACGGGAAATTTACGGGCAAGATCATCAATGCCGCCGGAGCCGACGGGCTATACGGGTCGTTCAAGGGTGTTTATCCGGGCGAGTACACCGAGGATGCTCCGCTGGATATGGACCCGCGCCTACGACATCTGATCCCTGCCGGAGAGTCCGACTGGATGTTGGATCTCTCGACCAACCAGATGAAGATTTCGAAGAACAATATTACCTCGACGATGACTTTCAGCAGGGATACTTCGGGCAATCTTTTCTTCGATTTCGCCCTGCCGGATGCGTCGGGCGATACGCCGGGCAACAATTTCTACAACAACTTCTGGCGCAGTTCGTACAAGTTCTCGTATATCGTACGGGCCGCCGAATAGGTCGGACCTGGCTAACTTTAACAACCGGACTTGCTGTCAGCAGGTCCGGTTGTTAAGTTATCGGAACAAACGGTCAGACCGTCATGATCTCCCTCTCCTTTTTGGAGAGAACCTCTTCGAAGAGTTCGGAGAACTTTTCGAGCAGTTTCTGCGTTCGTATATCCACGACGTTTTCAGGGCGTCCCTTCCGTACGAATTGCCATATTGAGGCCGCGGCAGGGTCGATTCTTCATTTTATTTTATTATTTTTGCCGGAAGATAAATTTCGGCACGGACAGACGGCGTTTCGGCACGGATCGGACGGAATCCTCGATAACACGCGCCACGCGCATAAGTCCTCGCACTCGAACCGGAAAATTAGCTCTTACACTATATGGAATACAATTTCAAGGAACTGGAACCCAAATGGCAGCAGCGCTGGCGGGAGCGCGGAACCTACCACGTCGAAGTCGACCCCGCACGTCCGAAATACTACGTTCTCGACATGTTCCCCTACCCGTCGGGCGCCGGCCTGCACGTCGGGCATCCGCTGGGGTACATCGCTTCGGACATTTTCTCACGCTACAAGCGCCAGTGCGGTTTCAACGTGCTGCATCCGATGGGCTACGACGCCTTCGGTCTGCCGGCCGAACAATACGCCATCCAGACGGGACAGCATCCGGCCGTCACCACCGAACACAACATCGCCCGTTACCGCGAACAGCTCGACAAGATCGGCTTCTCGTTCGACTGGGACCGCGAAGTGCGCACCTGCGACCCGGGCTACTACAAGTGGACGCAGTGGGCCTTCCTGAAAATGTTCGGCAGCTACTATTGCCGCGACAGGCAGCAGGCGCGCCCGATCGGGGAGCTGGAAGAGGCGTTCGCCCGCAGCGGCACCGAAGGGGTGAATGCGGCCTGCACCGCCGAACTGCATTTCACGGCCGCCGACTGGGCGGGCATGGACGAGCACCGGCGCGAACAGGTGTTGCAGAACTACCGCCTGGCCTACCGCGCCGACACGATGGTCAACTGGTGCCCGCAGTTGGGTACGGTGCTGGCCAACGACGAGGTGAAGGACGGGCTGTCGGTGCGCGGCGGCTATCCCGTCGTACAGAAACGCATGAAGCAGTGGCTGCTGCGCGTGACGGCCTATGCGCAGCGAATGCTCGACGGGCTGGAAACGCTCCAATGGAGCGAATCGCTCAAAGAGATCCAGCGTAACTGGATCGGCCGCTCGGAGGGTGCACAGGTCTTCTTCGACGTGCGCGGTTTCGACCGCAAACTCGAAATCTTCACCACGCGCCCCGACACGATCTTCGGCGTCACCTTCATGGTCATCGCTCCCGAACACGAATGGGTCAACGAGCTCACCACGCCCGAAAACAAGACGGCTGTCGAGGATTACCTCGAACAGACCCAGAAACGCTCCGAGCGCGAGCGCATCGCCGAGACGCGGCGCGTGAGCGGCGTCTTCACCGGTTCGTATGCCGTCAACCCCTTCACGGGACGCGAGATACCGATCTACATCTCGGACTACGTGCTGGCGGGATACGGCACCGGAGCGATCATGGCCGTGCCGGCGCACGACTCGCGCGACTATGCCTTCGCCCGTCATTTCGGGCTGGAAATCACGCCCGTCGTCGCAGGCGGCGACATCAGCAAGGAGTCCTACGACGCCAAGGAGGGCAAACTCATCAACTCCGGTTTTCTGGACGGCATGGAGGTCAGGGAGGCGATCGGAAAGATGTTCGACGCCATCGAGCAGCGCGGACTGGGCAAACGGCTGGTCAACTACCGGCTGCGCGACGCCATCTTCTCGCGCCAGCGTTACTGGGGCGAACCCTTCCCGATCTACTATCGCGACGAAATCGCCCGCCCGCTGCCGGAATCGGCGCTGCCGCTCGAACTGCCGCCCGTCAGCGACTTCGGCCCCACCGAAGAGGGCGAACCGCCGCTGGCCCGCGCAGCGGGGTGGACGACGGCCGACGGCGATCCGCTCGAACTGTCGACGATGCCCGGGTTCGCAGGTTCGTCCGCCTACTACCTGCGCTACATGGACCCGCACAACGACCGCGCGCTCGTCGGCCGCGAAGCGGACGAATACTGGCGGTCGGTCGACCTCTACGTGGGCGGCATCGAACATGCGACGGGCCACCTGATGTATTCGCGCTTCTGGAACATGTTCCTCTACGATCTGGGCTGCGTGTGCGAACCCGAACCCTTCCGGAAGCTGGTCAACCAGGGCATGATCCAGGGCCGCTCGAATTTCGTCTACCGCGTCGTCGGTACCAACAAGTTCGTCTCGTTCGGCCTGAAAGAGTCCTACGAGACGCAGGAGATCCACGTCGACGTGAACATCGTCCGCAACGACCAGCTCGATCTGGACGCCTTCCGCGCATGGCGGCCCGAGTTCGCCGACGCCGAGTTCATCCTCGAAGACGGGAAATACGTCTGCGGCTGGGCGATCGAGAAGATGTCGAAATCGATGTTCAACGTCGTCAACCCCGACTATATCGTTGACCAGTACGGCGCCGACACGTTGCGCATGCACGAGATGTTCCTCGGCCCGCTCGAACAGTCGAAGCCGTGGGACACGAACGGCATCGACGGCGTGCACAAGTTCCTGCGCCGTTTCTGGCGGCTCTTCCACGCCGGCGACGCGCTGGCCGTGACGGACGAGGCCCCCACTCCGAAGGAGTTGAAGACGCTGCACAAGACCATAAAGAAGGTCCGCGAGGACATCGAGAACTTCTCGTTCAACACGTCGGTGGCAGCCTTCATGATCTGCCTCAACGAACTGGGCGAATGCCGCAAGCGCGCGATTCTCGAACCGCTCGTCGCCCTGCTCGCACCCTTCGCGCCGCATATCGCCGAAGAGCTCTGGGAACGGCTGGGACATACCGCGTCGGTCTGCGACGCCCCCTATCCCGTCTGCGACGAAAGCTATCTGGTCGAGCAGTCGTTCGAATATCCGGTCATGATCAACGGCAAGCTGCGGTTCAAGCAGGAGTACGCCCTGACGGCGTCGCCGGATGAGATCACGGCCGACATCGTCGCACGGCCCGCCGCACAGAAATGGCTCGACGGCAAGGCGCCGAAAAAAGTGATCGTCGTCAAAGGCAAGATCATCAATATCGTCCTCTGATGCGACGACTCCTCGTACTGACCGCACTCGCCGCCGCGTTGACCGCCGGCGCGCAACAGCGGATCGTCCGGCTGTGGAACAACGCCTCGGCACCCCACGACAACGGACTGCGGGGCGGGGAGCGGGTCGAGGAAAACCGATTGTTCAATACGACCGAAGCCGTTCTGTACGTCTATGCGGCCGACCCGGCACGTGCAACCGGACAGGCGGCGGTGGTCTGTCCGGGCGGCGGCTACCGCTTCCTCTCGATCGGAGGCGACGGCCACGCCGTCGGACGCTGGCTGGCCGAACACGGCGTCACCGCCGCCGTGTTGAAATACCGCCTGCCCAACGGCCGATGCGAGGTACCGCTCGAAGACACCGAAGCGGCGCTGCGCTATCTGCGCCGCACGGCTCCGGACTTCCGCGCCGACTCCGCGCAGGTGGGGATCGTGGGGTGTTCGGCGGGCGGCCACCTGGCCGCTTCGGCCGCCACGATGCTCCCCGAAGAGGTGCGCCCCGCCTTCGCCGTGCTGATCTATCCCGTCATTACGGCCGAACCGGGCAAATGCCACAAAGGGTCGTTCGACCACTTGCTGGGCACCGACCGCACGGCCGGCGACGAGGCGCAATGGTCGCTGCAAAACCGCGTGACCGCCTCGACGCCGCCCGCATTGCTGCTGGCGGCCGACGACGACCGTTCGGTGCCGCCGGTCAACAGCGTTCTGTTCTATGCGGCGCTCAAACGCCACGGCATACCGGCCTCGCTGCGAATCTACCCCAGCGGCGGCCACGGCGGCGCACTCGACCCCGCCCATATCTACCGTGCACAGTGGCGCGCCGACATTCTCGACTGGCTGGCCATGCTTGCACACGAAAATCAGAAACCAACTTCTAAACCCCGATAACCATGAAACGATTGCTGACGCTCGTCGCCCTCGCGGCGACGCTGACCGCCTCCGCCCAGGTCAAGGTGGTCAAATTGTGGGACAATGCCTCGGCACCCCACTCCAACGAGGATGCAGGCCCCCAGAAAGAGAAAAACGGCAACCTCTACAACACGGTCGACACCGAACTCTTCATCTATCCCACAGCGCCGGACAAGGCGACCGGACAGGCCGTCGTCGTCTGCCCGGGCGGCGGCTACCGCTTCGTCTCGATGCCGCGCGAAGGGCACGAAGTGGGCGAGTGGCTCTCGGCCGAAGGAATCACGGTCGTCGCACTCAAATACCGCCTGCCCAACGGACATTGCCAGGTGCCGCTCGAAGACGCCGAAGCGGCACTGCGCTACATCCGCGACCATGCCGCGGAGTACGGCGTCGATCCTTCGCGCGTGGGCATCATGGGCTTCTCGGCGGGCGGCCATCTGGCCGCTTCGGCCGCCACGATGCTCCCCGAAGAGGTACGCCCCGCCTTCGCCGTACTGGTCTACCCCGTCATCACGGCCGAGCCGGGCAAATGCCACAAGGGATCGTTCGACAACCTGCTGGGCACCGACCGCACGGCCGGCGACGAGGCGCAATGGTCGCTGCAAAACCGCGTGACCGCCTCGACACCGCCCACGCTGCTGCTGCTCGCCGACGACGACCGCACCGTGCCGCCCGTCAATAGCACGCTCTTCTACGAAGCGCTCAAACGCAACGGCGTGAAAGGGTGTTCGCTGCGCATCTATCCCAGCGGCGGCCACGGCGGCGGTTTCAACCCCGACCGCATCTACCGTACCGCGTGGCGCGCCGACGTGCTCGACTGGCTCGGAACGCTCCCGAACAGCGCCTCGCATTGACCTCGTCCGGCCGAAACGAAGCGGGGGCGGAGATCCGATCTCCGCCCCCGCTCTTCTATGGCAGGAATTCCGGTCAGCCTCCGGCCCCGACGGCAGGAAGCGGGCGCCGTTTGCGGGTACAATAGCGCTCGCACTGCATCGGAAGGTCGTAGCCGAGCATCACGCCCAACATGAAATCCTCCTCGGCCGACAACTCGTTGAGCGGCTTGTGGACGAACATCCGCACGGCATCCAGACAGGCGCGGTGGCCGAAATAGAGATTGACCTTGTCCGCGGTCACCGGCTGCACCAGATAGTCGATCCGGCGCGCCTGCAACCGCTCGGCCATCAGGCGGGCGCACGTCGGGCAGATCGTGCAGAGCACCAGCCGGCGAACTCCTTTCTGAAATTCGTAGATATGGTGCAGCAGCATTTTCAGATCGGTGTGGCGGTTGAAATCATCGGCGCTCATAAGAATTTCTATTTCAGAATCCGACGGCGGCGATCCACTTCTCCATGCGGGCGTCGCTGACCGCCTCCGACGCCCCGTCGTCGACCGCCAGCCCGATGACCTTCCCGTCGCGGCAGATGCGCGAAGCGCAACCGTCGTACTCCGCAGCGTCCAACGCTCCGACGAAGGTGCAGCCCGTCGCTTCCAGCCCGTCGCGGATTTCGACCAGCGCATCGCAGAACGAATCGGGGTAGGAGGCGCTGTCGCCGCAGCCGAACAGCGCCACGCGCTTGCCAGACAATGCCTTCCGTTTCAGTGCATCGAGAAAATCGTACCAGTCGTCCTGCAATTCGCCGCAGCCCCAGGTCGACGACCCCAGCAACAGCAGGTCGTACCCTTCGGCCTCGTCGGCCGAAGCGTCCGCGACATTGTGCACATCGGTTTGCGCGACGCCCGTGCGGGCGGCGATCTTCGCAGCCAGCGACTCGGTCATACCGGTCGTGCTGCCGTAGAATATTCCTGTTCTCATCGTATGAAAGTTTATCCGTAAATCCTCTCTGCAAAGATCGTACATCCGTCCTGCGGGAACAATCCCTGCAAATAGGTATTTTTCCGTACTCCGCCGGCCCGCCCCCCCCGTCGAGGGTTTCCGCAATCGGCGGCGGCACAGCAGATACCCCGCCTCGGCAAAACCAAATAAATTTGGTTCTGCGCTCGGCTTGCACTATCTTTGTCC
>OLGB01002008.1_pt1 | contig 22845 bp, 20 predicted proteins | sample 1605691 | NCBI WGS metagenome assembly OLGB01 (sample SAMEA3888925, study PRJEB22519) | human gut metagenome | biome: human gut; feature: human-associated habitat; material: faeces | place: Denmark | collected 2010 | reverse complement strand
GCGCCTCCGGCGGCCCTATCTTTTCCCTTGCGCGGGAAAAGATAGGGGAGAAAAGAGTGCTTGGACGCGTTTGGTGCATGCTGCCTCTGATTTTAAGCAAGAACCAATGTTTTAGACGTCGTTCCACACGATGGTCACCCTACGAGTTTCTGCTACGCGCCGCCTGATACGGGGGTGTCAAGTTTGATACTAGTTGCCGTAGAACGACTGCCATCAATAGAAGGTGCATCCTGAACTTGTCAGGCTGCACCTTTTTGCGGGGAAGTTTTTCGTATTTGCACGCACCCAATGCCTTCCCCTGGAGGAAGGCATTGGGATTTTCGCAGATCCAGTGGCTTCCCCTATGAGGGGAAGCTGTCAGCCGTCAGGCTGACTGATGAGGTGGGAGCAGTTTCGTCACCGCTTCCACCCCAAAAACCCGCAGACCGCGGCCGCGAACGGCGCGAGCTGCTGGATCAGGAAGCGGCCGAGGGGCTGAACGACGGCGGGATAATACAGGCGGATGACCGGCCGCAGGATACTTCCTGCGCTCTGGGCAAACAGCGCAGTTACGGCCAGCACCAACGGCGGCAGAGCAGAGAGGATCCCTGCAGCCAGCAGCCACCGGCGATCCTTTCCTGCGACCCGGACCGGCAGCCAGACGGATGCCAGCGCGCACAGCAGAATGCCGCCCGTAAAGAACCCGAGCTGCGGCACGCAGAGCCGGTAAATGCTGTAGGCCAGACGACTGTACGTCATGCCTTGCCGCGCCTCCAGCGCCGGGACGAGCACCAGCTGCAAGACCAGCAGCGCGAGCAGGACCGCGCCGCAGACCATGCTGCAGACGATCCACCGCCGCTGGTACTGCTGGTAGCCATTCCGCTTCACACCATAGATAAGCTCGGTCGCATCGCAGTGCAGCGCCTCCGCAAGCGCGAGAAGCGTATCGAGATCCGGCTCCGTGCGGCCAATCTCCCAACTGCTGACGGTCTGCCGCGTGACGTGCAGCATACCGGCCAGCGCGTCCTGTGTCAACCCCGCGCGCACGCGCAGCCGCCTGAGATTCGTTCCAATAGCCTGCATCCATCATCCCTCCTGCCTCCATCATAGCAGACAGGGCCCATTTTGTCACGCAACGATTTGCTGCGGCACCATTTTTCCGCCGACCGCAGCCTCTCCGCGGGGCAGGAACTTGTGGTATTGCTTCTGATTCCTGCGGAAGAAGCCGCGGATGGTGAGCAGGACGAAGGCTGCGACGGCGAGATAGTAGAACGGCAGAGCGACTGTCCATGCGCTTTCCGGAAGGATCCTCTTGACAGCGACTGCATCCAGCAGAATGTAGATCAGAAGCCGGTCGCTGCCGACGAAGAACGGGCGAAGAAGGGCGGCGCGGATGGCCACCAGGGCGACGCCCAACGCCAGCTTCGGCGCGTCCTTTGCACTGCATAGCTCCGTGCCGATGGTCACGAAACCGCAGAAGTAAATGGAGCCGTGGCAGAACATCGAGATGTAGATGTCAAGCGGGGCATACGCGCCGTAGATCACGCCGCCCGCCGCGATCATCGCCAGGTAGTAGAAAAAGCCAGCCATCAACCCGGAATACGCGGCCCAGCTGCGCAGCCGCCGTTTTGACGTCAGAAGAATTGCGGGGACAAGGAAATACGCGACAGTCGAGAACTCCACGGGGAGCATCACGACGCCTTTGACAAACGGGTAAATGACGCCATACCGCAGCAGATTGCCGGAAAGAAGCACGGCGCACAGCCAGCGCACGACAGTTCTGCGCCGACCTTCCGGGCATTTGCAGAGCTGATAGGCCGCGACATTGATGCAGCCGAAGAACACCAGCGCGACCGCATTCAGACCGTACATAACGTGCGTACCTCAGTTCTGAAACCAGCCCCACGCGTGCCAGAACTGGAGGCTCCCGGCGGACAGGGCGCACACGACGTAGGACAGCACGAAGCAGGCGGCGAACAGCGCCAGCGAGATCAGCGCGGCCGCGCGCAGGCGGCGCCTGGTCTTTGCGGAAAACTGCGGGTTGATTGCAAGGGCGGGCAGCGCCGCCTCGCCCGAAGCGGAAGCCAGCGCGTTATGCTGGAAGCGGCCGAAGGAGCGGACGAGCTGCCGCAAAAACGCCGCGTAGTAGACGCAGCCGACCACGAGCAGCACCGTAAGCGCCGCAAAGCTGAGCGCCAGGATCGCGCCGCACCAGTACGGCATCGCGGGGATCAGACCGGCAATGTTCCATCCGCCCAGCAGGCAGACCGCCAGCGCCACGAAGCACAGCGCGGCCGCCGCCGACTTTCTTTGCCGTGTCAGTACTTTCAAACTGCGCAGCCAATTCCTCAGGGCTGCCGAGCTTGGCGGCGATCTCCTCTTCCGAATATCCGTCGGCGAGCTTGAACGCGAAATGCTGTTCATATTCTTCAATTACATCGGCGGCATCCGCCACGTTTCTCTTGTGCAGCTCAGAAGCCAGCCGCACCATAAATTCATGCTTTGTCATTGTTCTCATCCTCCAAAAGCGTTCTGACAGACTGCGCGAAGTTCAGATATTCCGCGCGGTCGTTCTGATACGTTTCCCGGCCAAGCTCCGTGAGCTTGTAATATTTGCGCGGCGGCCCGCCGCTCTCCTCCTGCAGATAGGTGGTCAGCAGCCCGTCCGCTTTCAGCTTCCGCAGGATGGGATAGACCGTGCCGTCCGCAATGTCGACGCGCCGGGAGAGGATCTCGGAGATCTCATACCCATAGCAGTCCCGCTGATGCAGCAGCGCCAGCACGCACAGCTCCAGCACGCCCTTTTTATACTGCGTATTCATAAGCAGCTCCTTTCTGTATCGTCCTTACACTAGTGAATTATATTCAGTAGTTTCGAAATGCCAAGTGCTTTTTTCGGAGCTTCCAAAAAAGCACGACCCCAGCCTCCCCTTCCAGGGGAGGTGGCTCGGCGCAGCCGAGACGGAGAGGTCGTATCAAATTTGCAGCAACCTCTCAGTCAGCCTTCGGCTGCCAGCTCCCCTGAAAGGGGAGCCTTTGGGATGCACCCTGTAGGAGCAGAGCCCCGCCCCTACAAACTGCCCCGCAAGAAGGTAATATCCATCTGGATTTCCACCGCACCTTCTATTGATGGCAGTCATTCTACGGCAACTAGTTGCAAACTTGATACCCCCCGTATCAGGCGGTGCGTACCAAGACGCCCGTGAGGTGACTATCGTGTGGAACGACGCTCAAAACATTGGGACTTGCCTAAAATCAGAGGCAGGAAGCAGCAAACCGTAACCCAGCGCCCCTTTTCTCCCCCTTCTTTTCCGGCAAGACGGAAAAGAAGGGGCCGCCGGAGGCGCGTCAGAAACGACCACGACGGAACGAATCCTTGCAAGCAAGGCTTCTTATCCTCTGTGCTCGTTTCTTCCTTTCCAAACCGCAAACTAAATTTGCGGTTTGGGTTTTTCTATGCAAATTTGCAGCAACAATCCCTCAGTCAGCCTGGCGGCTGACAGCTCCCTTTACACAAGGGAGCCTTTGAATCTGCCGCCGGAGGTGCGGCAGAAGTGGGAGACAACCTCTCCGCCTCGGCTTCGCCGAGCCAGCTCCCCTGCGAGGGGGGCCTTGCGAGGTGCGCACCTAAAACCCTTCCCTTTTGGGGCCTGCCGCCAGAGATATCTTGTCCTTGACGAAACCCATATTTCTGGTATAATAAATATAAATTTTACCGGAAAGGAATGAAATCCATGGATTCTGGCGACAGCGACTGCCATAGTACACGCTTGATCTGTCATCTGGTTTTGAGAGCATATCTGCGCTGCGGGATGCAGGGCGGACGTGCTTTTTTGCGTCTATAGCGGGCGCAGCCACCGATACTTTCATAATCACTTCAGATGACAGAAAAGGAGTTACCGTACATTGTCTACCACCACATGCATCGTGATCATGGCCGTCTGCCTGATGCTCTCCGCCTATTTTTCGGCGACAGAGACCGCATTTTCCTCCGCGAATACCACCCGGCTCAAGACCCTTGCCGAAAAAGGCAACAAACGCGCAGCCCTCGTCTGCAAGCTGCTCGAGCGCTATGACTGCTTACTTTCCACCATCCTCATCGGCAACAACATCGTGAACATCGCCACGGCCTCTATCGGCACCGTGCTCTTTGTCAAACACTATGGCGACGCCGGCGCGACGATCTCCACCGTGGTCGTCACCGTCGTGGTGCTGATCTTCGGCGAGATCTCGCCCAAAAGCATCGCCAAGGACTGCGCAGAGACCTGGGCCATGTTCTCCGCGCCGATCCTGCAGGTCCTCATCTGGGTCTTCACGCCGCTCAACGCCGTCTTTTCCCTCTGGAAAAAGCTGCTGGCGAAGGTCTTCCGCCTCAGTTCCGACAATAAAATGTCGCAGGAGGAGCTGCTCATGCTCGTCGACGAGGTGCAGCAGGACGGCAGCATCGACCAGAGCGAGGGCGAGCTGCTCAAAAACGCCATCGACTTCTCCGAGCAGCGCGCGGAGGATATCCTGATCCACCGCACCGACCTTGCCGCCCTCCCCATCACGGCGACAAAGGAAGAGGTCGCCGCGCTGTTCACCGAGACAAAATATTCGCGGCTTCTCATCTATCAGGATTCTATCGACAACATCCTCGGCACCATCCACCAGAAAGACTTCTACGTCGGCTGCGGCATCACGGATAAGCCGCTGCGCGAGATCCTGCTCCCGCCGGTCTACGCGCTGGAGATGGAGCCCATCAGCCAGCTGCTCAAAAAGCTCCAGCAGGCCAAGACACACGTGGCCGTCGTGGTCGACGAATACGGCGGCACCTGCGGCATCGTCACGATGGAGGACATTCTGGAGGAGCTGGTCGGCGAGATCTGGGACGAGCATGACGAGGAGGAGACGCCCATCACCAAGCTGTCCGCCGATACGTATCTGGTCGACGCCGAGATGAGCTTTGACGACTTTGCGGAGCATTTCGGCCTGAAAAGTGACTCGGATATGGCCTCCGTCAGCGGCTGGGTCATGGAGCAGTTCGGCCGCCTGCCCGAGACCGGCGCCAGCTTCGACTTCGAGACCCTCCACGTCACCATCACCCGCATCGCCAACCACCACATCGAGCAGATCCGCGTCGTAACCGCCGTCGGCAACCCCGCGGAGGCTATTCCCGCCTCCTGAGGAGACCTATAGAAAAACAAACCCGCCGGGGATGGCTTTGGGCCATCCCCGGCGGGTGTTTGTGAGGGGTAAAACGGGATCAGCGGGTGCGGCGGAGGAGTTTGCCGGACATGGCGCCGGTGTACTGGTCGTCGCGGACGGCGCAGACGCCGCCAAGGTAGACGCGGCGGATGCCTTCGTTCGGCAGCAGCGGCTGGGTGTAGGTGGCGTGGTCGGTGATCTTCGCGGCGTCGAACAGCGTCAGATCCGCGTCCATCCCGGCCGCGATGCGGCCCTTTCCGGCAAGGCCGTAGACCTCCGCCGGCAGGCTCGTCAGCTTGCGGACGGCCTCGGGCAGGGAGATGCTCTGCTCTTCGCGCACCGCCCGGCGCAGCACGCACGGGAAGGTGCCGATCGAGCGCGGATGCGTCACCTTCATGCCCGGCACATACAGCGCGTCGCTGCCGAACATGCAAAGCTCGTCCGCCATCAGGTACGATACGTCCGACTCGCTCATGCCGAACTTGATGTACTGCACGCCAAGCTCGTTTTCCCGCAGAAGCGCCGCGTAGGCCTCGAACGGAGAGAGGCCGCGCGCCTGCGCGATCTGCCGGATGGTCTTTCCGGCGGCCTCCGGCGTCTTGGTGGCGTTGGCGATCAGCAGACGGTCGAGCCCGCGTTTTCTATGCGTGCTTATGTAGTTGGCGCTGAAAAAAGAAGGCCTGTTCTGAATATATTACAGCGGCGCAGATTCTGCGCCGCTGTAAACAAAGAACAGGAAGAAATCACAGGAGACACGCTGCCTGCCAGCTCTCGCCCATACCGGCCAGATGCAATCCCTCTTTGCCGGTGTTGTGCATCAGGTCGCGCAGATCGAGCAGCAGCGCCTTGTGCAGATACTCGATTCCTTTTTCGCGCAGCCCGTTTTGCAGGGCAAAGAGTGCATGACTGGCAAAACTCAGCGTAGAGTCGTGCAGACAGAGCGGTTCAAAATCGTTCCATGCCTGCATTTTTTCTTCCTTTGTGAAAAACTCTGGCAGACGTGTCATAAGAAGCAGCACGTCGGCCTGCTTCACAACTTTATATCGCTGTAAGCGGTCGAAGCAAACATGATGATAGCTTGCGCCAAGATCTGGCTTTAGTGCTGCAATATCCACCGGTTCCAGCAGATGGAACGTCTCGTCCTGCGCAAGATGCCCGCTGTCTGGGTCGTGCGGCCAAGGAATTGCATCGTGAAGCGTCTGCCATGATGCAATTTCTTCTTCCGACAAGCCGAGATCCAGATATGCAGGTTTACCTTGAAGCGCCTTCGCCGCATCTATGGCAAGCTCCAGATTATGCTGCACCATGACATTTGTGAAAAGGTTGTTGCGCGTGATACCGCAGTATTCATCAGGTCCCTTACAGAACATCAGATCCGCCTGTGTGTGCGCACGGTTCCATGTGTATCGGCTGGCCCAGAAGCGGGCGGTTTCAATGAATACAGGTGCGGCCTTATGCAGATAAAGTTCTTCATCTCCGGTTTCCCGGCAGTATTCACCCAAAGCATAGGCCACGTCCGCCGTGATATGAACCTCGCTGCACCCAATGTCCCATGTTTCGCACTGTTCGCTGCCATCGAGCGCCGCCATCCAGGGATACCGCGCTCCGGCAGCGTTCATCTTTTTTGCATGATCTCTGGCCGCGTCCAACGCATTTGCACGGTACAGGCACAGATTTTTTGCGGCTGTTTTATCATTCTTCAGGAAGAACGGGAGCATAAACAGGTCTGTATCCCAGAAATAGCAGCCTTTATACCGTGCATGGGTCAAACCCCTTGCACCGATGGAAACGGTCGGATCATGTGCAGCGCAGCTCGCCATAAGCTGGAACATCGAATAGCGCAGGCCGGTTTGCAGCTCCGCATCGGGAAGTGTTCTGTCGCAATTCTGCCATGTGTGCAACCACGCGGCAGTATGCGCGTCCCAAAGCGCGTGGAAACTCCAATCACCCGGAGCAGCCGCAATGCGCTCATCTGCATCACGGCTTGTACGGATGCAGACCAGCTTCTCAAGCACCAGCGTCTGTCCGGCAGCTGCATGAGCGGTCAGCGGACAGGTGACTTCTGCACCGCTGTTCTGCACGATTCCCTGCGTAAATTCCGGCGCATGAAATTGGACTTCCTGCTCAATGCGTAAGCCTGTTCCGACAGTTTCAAACGTGCAGGAGAAAAGGTTGCCATTGTCCGTCACAAATTGCAGTGGGGCGAGCTGCACCAGCTCCGTATTTTCCTTTACCTGATCGTCAGGGATTGGGCTGTTGCAGTTTGAAAAATTGATGCCGCTGCGCATTTCAACTTCTACATCGTTCTGAACGCGAATTTCAAACCGCTGCATCAAAAGCGCAGGCAGCTCTTTCGGGAAAAAGCGCGTGTATCGCACGTCCGCGCGCGTATCTCCGGCTGCCAGTGTAAAATCTGCATGGAAGCTGGCTGATTTCAGATCAAGCGTCCGATGGATTGGGGAAGCAAGCACAGCGGTCGTGCCATTCAAAAGCAGCGTTTCGCAGACGGGGGACGGAAGATTCACAAAATCGGTGATTCCATCCTTGATTTCCCCGAAAATTCCCGCAAGAAACAGTCCCTGCTGCGTCGGACGCGAATCCGGTTCAAAGGGCAAATACCCTCGAACGCCCATACGCCCATTTCCAAGAAAAAAGACGCTCTCTAAAAACTCGTCATTCCAGCCATCTGCCTCAGAGCAAATCTCCCATGGCAGCAGCTTCAAATCGTTCCGCATGATGACCCCTCCTTACAAGCCGTCAGCAGCGCATGACACAGGAAGCCTGCACAGGTGGCAAATGCGCTGCCTGTCGTACACTCGCCGGTGTCCGCGTCAACGCTCTCACAGGCGATTCCGTTGTCCATCGGCATGATCGTCAGTTCGCGCAGCGCCTGCTCTGCGTGACCGCAAAGAAGGCTGTTGCACAAGCTCAATACCCAAGGCCAGGGCGCGTGCGGGCAGCCGATCTCTGCAATGGGCTTTCCGGCAAAGCTGAATTTATAATCTGCCGAGCGGATCATACGGACTGTGTTCTGCCAGATCACATCCGTTCTTTCACAGAAGCCGTAATACGGTAAGAGCTGCAAACTTCCGGGCGGCTCATCATAGACATCGTGATGCCCAGCCAGATCGACCGACCATGCAAAATACGGCTGTCCGTCTGCATCCTTTTTGACGCAATGCGTGAAAATCGCCGCACGCACAGCGTCTGCTTCCGCAAGCAGCGATCCGCGCTGTGCCGGCCGCCAGTCTGCCAGCAGCTGCAACGCACGCCAGACAAGCACGTTGTCATACGTCAGGTACGGATGCACGATCTCATCATCCGTTGGCTGCAGGAATGTTTCGTAAAGCGCAGTTTCCGGGTGGCGTACTTCCTGCAGGCGCGCCAAAATCAGCGAAAGACCATCCTGTACAAAGCGTTCCTGCAAAAATGCTTCATCGTGCGTTTCGGAAAGGTACGCCTGGAGCGCCAGAACCGGCGCGACCAGCTCATCCAGCTCGAACCCCGGTTCCAGCATGGTCCCGTCGATAAACCGGGAATGTACGCCGATGTTTTGCCGCTGGCGGGTGAAAACATAGGTCAGCACTTCTTTTGCAAGCGCAGCGTCCGCACGCAGGATCGTCGGGAACGCCCACAGGAGCGAATCTCGATCCCAATAAGCGGCGCTGACATAATAGCGCGTGGAGCGGCTTGTTGCACAGATCAACTCCTCGGTATCGAATGTCCGGCCGGTCGCATAAAACAGGCAGAAGAACTGATTGACGTTGTAGACCTCCGTCAGTTCTGTCGTCGGGAGCTGCATGGTGCGCTTGTCCAGCCAGTCTGCTGTTTTCCGATACAGCCAATTCCAGCCGCGGCGAAGCTGCTCCTTCGCGCTGGTCGCAGCGGCGACTTCTTCAAAGCCAAGACCCCAGAAAATCGTAAACGCTTCTTCCTGCCCGGCTTTGGCGTCAAGCGCACAGGAAATCTGATAGGAAATGCCGTCCTCCGTCTGCGCCCATTCACTTTTGCCTGCATGGTCCGACATAGGCGCAAGCGCAAATGCCGGGAAACCGACGCGGTAATCCATGATAAAGCTGCTGTTCCACGCGCTCTCATACATGTACGCCTGACCGGTCAGTTCTTTATCCTCGTTGACGCAATGAACACTTTTACTCCATAGACCGCGCGCACCAAGTTTTAAGCGGCAATCTGTTCGCGCTGTGACAGACAAGCGCATCGCAAACCCGCGCTCTCCAACCGGCGTCAATACGGTGAATTTGACCGTGGCCTGTTCGGTTTCCTTATGACCGGACGGAATCCAGAAGTGTTCCCGCGACCATTGCAGACCTGTAAGCGCCAGTTCTTCCTGATCGATCTGGATAAACGGCTGCATCAGCGGCACATTTTCCGTTCCACAGAGCTCGATCATGCCGCGCTGCTGCATGGACAGAAAAGTCAAATCCTCGATTGCCGCAGTCTGCTCATTCAGCTTTGGCAGCGAAATCATTTCGTTTCCGGTTGGTAAATAACGTTCCATACGCATCCCTCAGTTCAAAATTGGTTAATCGCTTAAATATGCGTTCCTGTTAAATATAACAAAATTCATGGTCTTGTCAAGGAGAATTTAGAGAAAATCAAAAATGGTATTGACAGACGTGACAAGATTCGCTATAGTTTGAATAGAAAAATGATTTAAGCGGTTAACTGAACTGAGGTGAAGATATGGCACGCGCGACGCTCAAGGATGTAGCACAGGAGGCTGGCGTTTCATCGGCTACAGTATCGTATATCTTGAATGGAAAACGTTCGATTTCTGAAGAAACAAAAGCCCGTGTCATGGAGGCAATCAAAAAACTGGATTATGTACCTGATCTGAATGCACGCGGCCTGACGATGCGAGATTCCAAACTCATTGGCGTCGTTGTTCCACAGACGGAACCCGGCGAGCGTCTGATGTTCCAGAACAGTTTTTATAGTGAAATTCTCGGCAGCATTGAATATTACGCACGTCTGAGCGGCTATCATATTCTGATTTCTGCAACGGACGCAAATGAAAGCTATCTGACGCTGGCCAAGAAGCGGAATCTGGATGGAATCATTGTAATCGGTATGTATCCGGACGAATTTTACCAGCAGATGAAAAAGACGCAGATTCCGATCGTCCTGATCGATAGCTACTGCGGCGACCACTATTATCACTCCATCCGAATCGATGATGCGTATGGCAGCTATCTTGCCGCGAAGCACCTCCTATCACACGGACATCGGGAAATCGCGTTCTTCTGCGGCCAAATCAAGGAAAACGGCGTTATGAAAAAACGCCTGCTTGGATTCCAGCAGGCATTAGAGGAATATGGCGTTCCGTATCAGGAACAAAACATTTTTGAGGGACAGATCGATTACCGCAGTGGTATCGCTCTTGCAAAAGAACTCGTTGCCAAAAAGCTCCCGGCAACGGCGATCGTCTGCGCGGCGGATATTCTGGCGATCGGCGCCATCCGTGGGCTATATGAAGAAGGCTTGCGTGTGCCGGAGGATTATTCTGTGATTGGCTTTGATGATCTGGAAGTTTCACAATATCTGACGCCGGGACTTACAACTGTCCGGCAGCAGATCTCACTGAAAGGTCAAAAAGCCGTTGAGCTGCTGCTCAAGCACATTGAAGATCCGACGCTTACAAAGCAGGAGGAAATTTTGCCGCTCCAGCTTGTAGAGCGCGAATCCGTCCGCACTATTTGATCGTCTTTCATCAGGAGACGATGATATAGTCGGCAAGTGCTGTGGGCGAGAGATTTTGGCACAGATCGACGTTTGGAAGCGCAGGAATACTGGATGTATTGCAAGCTTCCGAACGGAAGAACTGGGGCAAAAGATCCGACCACAGCCGCGGACGGCTGTATCATCGGCTCCTGCAATAAAAAACGGCCTGCATCTACTTTGACGAGACGATACAGGCCGTGGGAAAGAAACTCTGCGAAAGTCCTTCCCGTACTCCATATTCTAAGCGAGAAGGGCGAAAAAATCAACATTACAGGAGGAACAACAATGAAAAAGACCCGGATTTTTTCGCTGATTGCACTGGTTCTTGCCATGCTGATGGTGTTTGCAGCTTGCGCACCCGCAGCCACTGACACAAAATCGAACGACAGCGAACAGACCACCCCCGCCGATACTCAGCAGACTGAGGAACCGGCAAAGACGGATGATGCCGCAGCCCAAACCCCGGCAGAGCCCGTGACGATCACCTATTGCAACTTCAATTCGTCTGGCGGCAATGAGGAAACGCTTCAGAAAATGGTCGAAGCCTTTGAAGCCACCCATGAGAACATCAGGATCGAAGTTGAAACGATCGGCTACGATGATTATTTCACGCAGATGCAGACCCGTGTTGCTGGCGGCACCGCGCCTGACTGCTACGAGCTGAACATCGAGAACTTCGCAGCCTATGCAAACAAAGGCCTGCTTGCAGAGATCACCGGTCAGGATCTTTCCGGTCTGAATGAAACCGCACTCGGCGCGTTCAACGTGAATGGCAAGCAGTACGGCCTGCCGGAGAGCTTCTCCAATGTCGTCCTGATTTACAACAAGGACCTGTTCGATCAGGCTGGCGTTTCATATCCGACGGATGATTGGACGCAGGATGATGTTCAGAATGCTGCTGAAAAGATTCGCGCGCTGGGTGACGATATTTTCGGTATCTGGCAGCCGATCACCTACAACGAGTTCTTCAAGGTCGTTGCACAGTACGGCGGCAGCCTGCTGAACGAGGATAAGACGCAGTTCACGATCAACTCCGAAGAAAACATCAAGGCAGCACAGACACTTGTTGACCGTGTTCTGGTCAGCAACGTGCAGCCGAACTCCGTCCAGCAGGGCGGCATGGGCGACTGGGATATGTTCATGAGCGGTCGTCTCGGCATGATCCCCACCGGCATCTGGGCATTCCAGACCTTTACGGAAAACTGCGATTTCGCATGGGACATCGCTGTTGAGCCGGGCAGCACGCAGAAAGCTACCCACTTCTTCTCCAACTGCGTTGTTATGAACCCCGAAACCGAGCACCCGGAAGAAGTTGCCGAGTGGCTGGCATGGCTGACCTCCAGCACCGAATCCGCTGATATTCGTCTCGCGGCTGGCTGGGATCTGCCTGCACTCAAGGATCTGAACGCTCTGTCCAGCTATCTGGAGATCACGCCTCCTGACAACCGCAAGGCTGTTTTCGAGAGCCTTGATTATCTGGTCATGCCGCCCGTCATTGAGGACTACGCCCTCATGAGCGACATTATCGGTCAGTATCTCTCCGCAGCGGCTGACGGCACCATGACTGTCACCGATGCTCTGAACGCGGCGCAGGCTGACTGCGAAGCACAGATCACCCTTGGTTAACAACTTTCTTGGCGGGCGCTTATGCGCCCGCCAAGTCTGCCAAAAAAGCTGCGGCTTTTTTGGCAAAAGGCTGCGCCGCCTGCATCGCAAAGTTTTGTGCGCCAATGGCGCACAAAATTCACGTTTGGCGACGATCGGTATTTTTGCCGAGAGCGGGGGCTCCCGGCAAAAATGGATTTACATCGATTTGCGCCTGCGGGCGCAAACTCTACGAGGTTTTAGGTGCTCGAAAGATAAAGGAGGCAGACAGATGAAAACAAGTAAAACTGGGCCTCGGCTGAAAAAGCCGGGTGGAGAGGATCTGCTGCGAGCGTCGCCGTTTTTGCTTCCCAGTCTCATCGGTCTGGCAATCTTTTATCTGGCACCGATGGTCGTTTCTATCTTCATCAGCCTGACAGACTGGAATGGTCTTGACCGACTGTTTGCGGATGGTTTCATGCAGGAGCATTTTATCGGCCTTGATAATTACAAGGCGATTCTGACAAGTCAGGAATTTTGGAAAGTCTTAAAAAACACGCTGACCTATATCGTTTTGTATCTGCCGCTTATGATGGCCGTATCACTGGCTGTTGCATCGCTTCTGTCGCAGCAGCGGCGCGGCGTCGGTGTGTTCCGTGTGCTGTACTATATTCCGGTCCTGACCTCTTGGGTCGCGGCATCGTTGATTTGGAAAAGCATTCTGGCCCCGCAGTACGGTGCTATGAACAACATCCTTGCTTTCTTTGGGATTGAGGGCCCCGGCTGGCTGCTGGACGAAAAATGGGCGATGCCCGCAATCGTGTTGGTGTCCGTATGGAAAGACATGGGCTTCTTTGGCCTGATTCTTCTGTCCGGTATGGTTGGCATCAACCGAACCTATTATGAAGCCGCAGAAATTGACGGCGCAGGCGCTTGGACGCGCTTCTGGAAAATCACGCTGCCGCTTCTCACACCGGCGATTTTCTACGTTCTGATCGTCAGCCTTATCAACTCGTTCCAGCTTTTCCCGCAGATCATGATTATGACGGACGGCGGCCCGAACGGGGCAACTCAGGTTATGGTAGAACGTATTTATAAGTACGGCTTCCGCTATTTCAAGATGGGTTACGCTTCAGCGTTCTCCTGGATTTTGTTCCTGATTATCATGGTTTGCACAGCAATTCAGATGCGCGGACAGAAACGGTGGGTGAATTATGACGCATAAGAAAAAAATCGGCACAGTAGCCTATTACGTTGTCGGCATTCTGATTGCAATTCTGGCGATCATTCCATTTCTCTGGATGGTCAGCACGTCACTCAAGGCGCGCGGCGCGCTTATGAGTATTCCGATCGAATGGATCCCAAAAGAACCGACGGTCGCCTCCTATGTGAAGGTGTTTTCAAAGTTTCCGTTCTTCAGCACCATCGGGAACAGCTTATTTATCTCCGTGACCTACACGTTCATTACGTTGATCTCGGCGTCTATGGCGGCTTTTGCTTTTGCAAAGCTCAAGTTTCCAAAGGCTGATCTGCTGCTCAAGGTGTTTCTGGCAACAATGATGATCCCAACGCAGGTCACGATCATCCCGCTGTTTGTCGTCATGAATAAAATGTCGTTGATCAACAGCTATGCCAGCGTCATTTTACCGTCCATTTTCCGCCCGTTTGCTGTGTTCCTGCTCGTTCAGCAAATGCGGACGATCCCGAACGACTATCTGGATGCAGCCAGCATCGACGGCGCTTCAACCTTTACAGTTTACTTCAAGGTTGCACTGCCGCTTTGTGCGCCGACGCTTGCGACCTTGTCGATTACGACGTTCATGGAATCTTGGAATGACTATCTCTGGCCGCTGCTTATGCTGACAGACAAGACGAAAATGACGCTTCCGATTGCCCTTTCGACGCTGAACGGCCAGTTCGCAACGGAGTATAACGTCCTGATGGCAGGCAGCCTGATTTCCATGATCCCGATTATTCTCATTTATTGCTTCGCGCAGAAGTATTTCCAGAACGGCATGATGGCCGGTGGTATCAAGGGGTAAACCATGCAAAGATTTGAAAGTTCTGCATTCCAGGCACATATATCCTGCCCGCGCACCGATGTGCAGCTTGTGCGTCACGGCGCAGTCCTGACGGTAAGCCTGTCCTATCGAGGCGCATACGGAATGGGAGAGAAATATGACGCGCTGAATCAAAAAGGACATGTCGTTGTCAATCAGGTGGAAGAAAAGTTCTGCTTCCAAGGTGAAAAAACATATTGCCCGACCCCGTTCTTCTGGACAGACAGCGGATTCGGTCTGTATGTTGATACCTGTGAAACTACAACGTTCCATTTTGACGAGAACTCTGTGACGATCGATCTGCCGGAATCTGCCCCCGTTGTGACCTTTTCCGGCGAACCGGCGCAAATCGTCAGCGCATATATGGAGCTGTTCGGAAAGGCTGTTCTGCCGCCTGAATGGGCGTTCGGCGTGTGGATCTCTGCAAATCGCTGGAATTGCCAAAAAGACGCGGAGCAGCAGATCGAGAACCTGAAAAAGCACGATTTCCCGGCCAGTATTCTGGTGCTGGAGGCATGGAGCGACGAAGCGACGTTTTATATCTGGAACAGGGCGAAATACCAACCGAACCCAGACGGAGCTGCGCTCCAATATGACGATTTCGATTTTTCGGATTCCCCATGGCCGGACCCCAAGGACATGGTGGATGCACTGCACAAGGCCGGGCTGCATCTTGTTCTCTGGCAGATTCCTGTCTACAAAAAGCAGGGGCCCGACGAGATCCTGAACGTACAGAATACGCTTGACCGTGAGGATGCTGTGCGGCGCGGCTTATGCGTCCATCTCGCAGACGGAGCACCCTATACCATCCCCGACGGACATTGGTTTTCCGGTTCCATGATCCCGGATTATACAAACCCGGAAACCGTTCAGACGTGGTTCGCCAAACGTCAATATCTTCTCGACATGGGCGTTGACGGCTTCAAAACCGATGGCGGCGAGTTCATCTATCGCCCGGACGTGCGCTTTATGGATGGCAGCGACGGGAAATCCGGAAAGAATCGCTACGCACGGGACTATACCTGCGCATACCGCGATTTTATCGGTTCGCAGCGGGTTTTGTTCAGCAGAGCTGGATTTTCCGGGCAGCACACTGTCCCGATGCACTGGGGCGGCGATCAGCAGTCGCAGAACGCAGAACTGCGAAGCCAGCTTCACGCCGGGCTTTCGGCCGCGGCATCCGGTATTCTGTTCTGGGGCTTTGATATTGCCGGGTTTGCAGGCCCGCTTCCGACGCTGGACCTCTACCGCCGCGCAACACAGATGGCCTGCTTCTGCCCGATCATGCAATGGCATTCAGAGCCGGACGGCGGGCAGTTCAAAGAGCTGATGCCGGGCGGCGAGGGCAACAACGAACGCAGCCCGTGGAATCTGGCTGCCGCCTACAATGCGCCCGAATTTGTCGATGAGATGCGCTTCTGGCACAAGCTGCGTGAGCGGCTGCGCCCGTATCTTTGGGAGACTGCGCAGGCGTGTGTGGCTGACAATATGCCGATGATGCGGCCGCTGTCCTTCCTCTGGCCCGAAGATGAAGCTGCACTTGCCTGCGAGGACGAGTATATGCTTGGCGATGCACTGCTCGCTGCGCCGCTTCTGGAGGAAAACGCAGAAAGTAGGCAGGTCTATTTGCCGGAGGGTGAATGGATCGGATTCTTTGATCGAAAGCCATACCAGGGCAAGCAGATGATTTGTACGGACTGCGACGGAAAGATCCCGGTTTTTATCCGAAGCGGATATGAAAAACAATTCTGAAAGGACGTGCCGGAGCTGATTCAGCTCCGGCATTTGCTAAAATTATGAGAAGATTTACTGCATATATTTTTGATTTGGATGGTGTGCTTTGCCATACCGACAAATTCCATTTTGCGGCGTGGGCTGCGCTGGCAAAGAACCTTGATCTTCCGTTTGATGCGTCTGTCAATGACCGGCTGCGCGGTGTCAGCCGTATGGAGAGCCTTGACATTGTCTTGGGTGAGAAGAAAGACGCTTTCACTGCGGAGCAAAAGAAGTCGTTTGCAGAGGAAAAGGATGCAATTTATCGCGGCTATCTGCAAACGATGACACCGGCCGATCTGGACGAAGATGTGCGCAGTACACTGCTGAAGCTGCGCGCGGACGGTCATAAACTGGCTGTGGGGTCGTCCAGCAAGAATGCTCCGCTGATCCTGGAGCGCATTGGGCTTGGCAGCTTTTTCGATGCAGTTGCCGACGGAACACAGATCACTCACTCCAAGCCAAACCCGGAGGTGTTCCTTTTGGCGGCAAAGCTCCTTGGCGTAAAGCCGGATGATGCGCTCGTTGTGGAGGACGCTGAAGCCGGCATACAGGCGGCCAAGGCCGGCGGTTTCTGCGCTGCGGGCATCGGTCCCGCAGCAAATTCCTTGCTTGCGGATTTCCGTTTGCAAAAGCTTTCCGACCTGCTGAAAACACCTGCGTAAAAGGACTGAATTTTGCTCCGCTATAGACAAATCATAACCACCGGCACGGCCGGTGGTTATGATTTTTCGTCCAGTTCCAGAAACGTCAGCAGACTTTCCAAAAACGGAAGTTCTAACTGCTTGGACGGCACGCCCTGCATTCCGAACGCATCGTTTTCAAAAAACTCCTTTTCACCGGAGAAATACATCTTTGCATACCACATAGCTGTCACCTCAAATACGGACTAATTGTAAATTTGTATTTATAAGAAAGCTCGGCTGCTGCAACAGTCGGACGGCGCGCCGCGTTTCGGAAAACACGGACTGCAACTGTGTTTAGTTCAGGGTGTATCTGAAAGCCGCCAACGCGCCAGACAGCGGGTCTTTCCGCACTGTGCCGCGTCATTTTTCCTTGAAATACGAAAGTATTCCTGCGGGAAAATGTCTTGCCCAGCACGAAAATCCCTCGCCGCTGGACACGCCGTCGGCTTCCAGATGCACCCTGACAGAGAGACCTCCGAAACGCAAGTTTTTTCTCTGAAATTTCTAAAATCAGATGGAGGTAAAAAGGACATTGAACACATCAAGCATCAAAAATTTTGACGAGCTGCCGCTGTTTCTCAACGCGCAGTTCGTCTCCCGCACGCTGGGCGTATCGCCGTCGAGCGCCTACGAACTTCTGCATGAGGACGGCTTTCCGTCGCTGCGGATCGGCAGCCGGCTTGTCGTACCGAAGGAACAGTTCCGTCTCTGGGTGGAGCGACAGACGGGAGGCGCGCATGAGGAATAAGTATTACACGTCGCGCGATCCAATCAAAAACTACTTTCCTCTGCCGAATGAGGTTTTCGCCCTCGGGCTCTCACCGGGGGCCTTGGCAGTCTACAGCTACCTGATGTACATTGAGGATCGGACGACGTAAGCTACCCACGAAAAAGGACAAGGCCGCCAAGCCCGGCAGAGGCCGTCCGCCCAAGGATGGCAAGGCCGCTCCCGATAAGGCAAAGCCGCCCAAACCTCGGGACAAAAAGTCCCAAAGCAAGCCCGCCCCGGAGAAGCCTGTCGTGGATAAGGGCAGCGCTCCCGCTGGTGCGGAGGTCACGCCGGAACCGTCTGCGCCCCGTGACGCCACCCGCGCCGAAAAAGAGGAGATCGTTTATCTCAACCTGTCTGACCTGCATCCGTTCAAAAATCATTCCGTTGGCGTCCGGGACGATGTGGAAATGCAGGGGCTTGTGGAGCCGGTCAAGGCGGCAGGGGGTCGATCAGCCCGCGCTGGTGCGTCCCCGCGAGGATAATGGCTATTTTGCACCTATCTGCTATTTATTTGAAAGTTTTCCATGCATCCGGAAGAAATTGTGCATTACATAAGAATCGTGAAAAACGAAAAGTCCGTATTATACCTGACCTACAAAATCATCTGTGGAAGACAGCGTCTGTATGCTTTGCGTCTGTGAATAGCAAATTATCTGCACAGCATGAGAGAAGGGATGCCTCAAAAAATGCGTTGCTGTAAACAAAGAATAGCGTTTTGAGAAAAATAGAGCGAAAAATAACTGCGCCGCCTGCCGGAATTGCTCCGGCAGGCGGCAAAATTTATCTTCCGGTGCTTTCCGCTCCGAATTTCCGTTTGGGTCACGTTTGGGTCAAACGGAAAATGTGCAGAATTCTCCATCGGAAAAAGTTCGGAATATGCAGAAAAATCCGGCTGAAATCGAAAGATTTCAGCCGGATTTGGTCGGAGTGTCGGGATTCGAACCCGAGGCCTCTTGGTCCCGAAGGTTGGTCGGATATTTTTAGCGGACATTTCAAGGCATTTTCGCACCTTTCCGCTCGGGAAATTTCACAGCGGTATCCTTTCCGGTACGGATAAATCCGCCGGATTTTTCCGCGTTTGGGTCACGGTTTGGGTCAGAGCGGAAAACCAGTGGCGCAGAAATTGCGCCGCTGTAAACAAAGAATACCTATACATTCTTACCATTTTCCCGGGCAGTCTGCGCATACCAGCGCGCGCTGTCCTTCAGAATCCGTTTTTGCGTCGGATAGTCGACGTAGATCAGGCCGAAGCGCTCGGCATAGCCGCTGTGCCACTCAAAATTGTCGGTCAGCGACCAGTGGAAAAAGCCGCGGACGTCGGCCCGTTCACATCCTCTGCAAAGCGCAAGCAGATAGCGGTGCAGAAAATCGATCCGGTCCGCGTCGTGGACCTGCCCGTCCAGGAAGATGTGGTCATTACAGCTCAGCCCGCACTCCGTCACGTAGAGCGGCAGCCGGTAGCGGTCAAAGAGAAAGGCAAAGCCATACGCCATGATCTCCGGCGTGACGGGCCACTTGAGCGCCGTGCAGGCAAAGCCCTGCGGCCGCGGCAGATAGACCGGCACGCCGTCCGGCCCGGCGGCGATCTCGCTGCCGTTGTACGAATTGACGCCGATAAAGTCTGGAACAGCGTGCATCGTGTCCCATTCTGCGGGCGTGACGGCGCTTAAAAGGCCGCGAAGCGCTCCCGGTTCTGGCTCGACACGGCCAAGGCACACGGCGTCTAAAACGATCGGGTGCGTGAACATCCAGTCGGCATCCGTCAGGCGGAAGGTCTCCTGCCGCGCGGTGGTCTCATCGGCAGGGCTGTGCGGATAGCAGAGCTTGCCGGTGGAGGCAATACCGATCAAAGCTTCCGGCGCAGCGTTCCGGATGGCCCGGAAGGAAAGCCCATGCGCCAGCATGAGGTTTTTCCAGCACGAAACGAGTTCCGGAAGCAAAAGCCGCTTCCCGGGCGCATGGATCCCGTCGGCGTATCCGAGCTTGAGCACGATCTGCGGCTCGTTGAGCGTGATAAAATGCGAAACACGGCCGGAAAAATGCGCCGCCATCATGCCCGCGAACCGCGCAAAGCGTTCCGCCGTCCCGCGATCCTGCCAGCCGCCGGTTTCCTCCAGCGCCTGCGGCAGCTCCCAGTGATAGAGCGTCATCCACGGCGTGACGCCGTTTGCAAGGCAGCAGTCCACCACGCGGTCATAGTATTGGAGCCCGGCCTCGTTCCACCGGCCGTCTCCGTTCGGGTCGATGCGCGCCCAGCTCGTGGAAAAGCGGTACGCACGCAGCCCGAGCGACGATAAAAGCCTGATGTCCTCTTCAAACCGGTGATAGCCGTCACAGGCGATCGAGCCGTTATCTCCATTTGCGATCGCGCCGGGCCGGCGGCAGAATGCGTCCCAGATGCTCTCCCCGCCGCCATCCGCGGACGGGAAGCCCTCGGTCTGATACGCGCTTGACGCCGCGCCCCAGACAAAATCCTCCCGAAACGCCATCTCAGCCTCCCAGAACCACGCGCACCGAAACAACGCTGCCCGGCGCGGCGGGGGCGATCAGATTCCCGTCCTGCCGCACGCCGTCCACATACAGCTTCCGCACGCCGTGCTCCGCGCCGTCCGGATTTTCGACTGTAATGCAGTACTGCGCGCCGCGGAAGCGCCGCGTCAGTGTCAGGTGCGTCCATTCCGGCGGGACACACGGGTCGATCCGCAGCCCGTCCAGCTCCGGCTGCACACCGAGAATGGCCTGCGAGATCGACACGAACGTCCATGCGGCTGTGCCGGTCAGCCAGCTGTTTTTGGCCTCGCCGAACGTCGGCGCGTCCTTGCCCGCGACCATCTGGCTGTAGACATACGGCTCCGTGCGGTGGACCTCACTGACGGCTTCCAGATAGGCCGGGCAGATCTTCCGGTAGGTCTCAAACGCGCGTGCGCCGTGCCCCAGGACGGCCTCCGCGCAGGTGATCCAGGGATTGTTGTGACAGAAAATCCCCGCGTTTTCCTTGTATCCAGGCGGATAAGAGCTGATCTCGCCGAGATTCAGATAATATTTTGTGTAGGCCGGCTGCAGAAGGACGATGCCGAACCTGCTGTCGAGCCGATCTTCCACGCTTTTCAGCGCCTGTGCAGCCTCGCCGGTTTCCTTGCCGATGCCGGCCATGACGCACATGCCCTGCGGCTCAATGAAGATCTGCCCTTCGGCGCAGTCTTTGCTTCCGACGGGCGCGCCGAACGCGTCGTAGGCCCTGCGGAACCATGCGCCGTCCCAGCCCGCATCCAGCACGGCTGTTTGCATCTCTGCGACTGCGGCATCAGCCGCTGCAGCTTCTGCGGTCAGCGCCAGATGGCGAAGAATATCGGCGTAGGCCCTGCCGTATTTGACGAACATCCCGGCGATGAACACCGACTCCGCGACCGGGCCTTCGCTGGGGCCGGTGATCTGGAAGCTCTCGCCGGGGTGGGCGGAGAAGCAGTTGAGATTCAGGCAGTCGTTCCAGTCGGCTCTGCCGATGAGCGGCAGCTTGTGTGGCCCAAGATGCGTGCAGGTGAACCGGAAGCTGCGGCGCAGATGCTCCATGAGCGGCGCGGCGTTGTCCGGGTCACAGTCAAAGGTCACGACCTCGTCCAGGATCGACCAGTCGCCGGTCTCGCGCAGATACGCGTCTACGCCTGCAATCAGCCACAGCGGATCGTCGTTGAAGCCGCTGCCGACGGCGAGATTTCCCTTTTTCGTGAGCGGCTGATACTGGTGATAGGCGCTGCCGTCCGCAAACTGCGTGGCGGCGATGTCCAGGATCCGCTCTCTTGCGCGCTCCGGAATGATATGCACAAAGCCGAGCAGGTCCTGACACGAATCGCGGAAGCCCATCCCGCGGCCCATGCCGCTTTCAAAATAGCTGGCCGAGCGGCTCATGTTGAACGTGACCATGCACTGGTACTGGTTCCAGATATTCACCATCCGGTCGACCTTCTCGTCGCCGGTCTCGGCGTGGTAGTTGGAGAGCAGTGTGTCCCAGTGCCCGTGCAGCGCGTCCATTGCCGCGTCAAACTGTGCCGGGGTACGGTATTTTCCGATCATCGCGTGTGCGCGCGTCTTGTTGATCACGCCGGGCGCGGAGAATTTCTCATCCTCCGGGTTTTCAACATAGCCGAGACCAAAGAAAAGCTCCCGCGACTCGCCGGGCCGCAGCGCCATATGGAACTGCATCGCGCCGACCGGCGCCCAGCCGTGGGCGACAGAATTGGTGCAGCGGCCGTTTTGGACCGCTTCGGGCAGAGACGGCGCGCCGTAGAGGCCGATAAAGGCGTCGCGCGCGGTATCGAAGCCGTCATACGGGCGGTTCGCCCAGAACACGGCATAGTGATTCCGCCGCTCGCGGTATTCGGATTTGTGATAAATGGCGTCCGGCTCCAGCTCGACCTCGCCGATGGAGAAGTTCCGCTGGAAGTTGGAGCCGTCGTCCATCGCGTCCCAGAGGCAGAACTCTACATAGGGGAACACATCGAGCGTCTTTTCCGCGGCAGTCCCATTTTTCAGCGTCAGCCGGATGAGCAGGCAGTTGTCGCCCTGCGGGACCAGCAGCGTCTGTGCGGCCGAAACACCATTTTTCTGCCCCTCAATCACGCTGTAGCCGAGGCCGTGGCGACAGGTATAGCGGTCCAGCTCCGTTTTCGCGGGCTGCCAGCCGGGGTTCCAGACGGTATCGCCGTCTTGGATGTAAATATGGAAGCCCTCCTGATCGACCGGGCAGTTATTGTAGCGGTAGCGGGTCAGCCGGCGCAGCCGCGCGTCGCGATAGAAGCAGTAGCCGCCCGCCGTGTTGGACAGGAGCGTGAAAAAATCCTCGCTTCCCAGGTAGTTGATCCACGGCAGCGGTGTGCGCGGGTCGATGATCACATATTCCCGCTGCTGGTCGTCAAAATGGCCGAATTGCATCTGGAACTCCCTCCTATGCCGGCAGGCTGGTGCATACCGGCAGCATTCGAAATCGTTTGAGTTGTCATTATAACGGATATGCACCATTACAATAGCGGCTTTTTGCGCAAAATGCAAGACATATTTTGCGATT
>OLGB01002002.1_pt1 | contig 22925 bp, 20 predicted proteins | sample 1605691 | NCBI WGS metagenome assembly OLGB01 (sample SAMEA3888925, study PRJEB22519) | human gut metagenome | biome: human gut; feature: human-associated habitat; material: faeces | place: Denmark | collected 2010 | reverse complement strand
CTTGAATGGCATTCAAGAGGTCAGCGGTTCGATCCCGCTTATCTCCACCAACAAAAGGCACACGGTTTCGTGTGCCTTTTGTTTTTTCCGGATACATTATATAAATAACATCCCCGCCGCCCATTCCGGCGGCGGGGATGTGCGGTTTCAGCAGTCCGGGTGCTGGATGCGCTCCTTGACGGTCTGGGCCTCCTCCGGGCTCACCAGCAGCCGCACCAGCTCCAGTCCCAGGTCGATGGCGAAGCCCAGGCCCCGGCTGGTGGTGAAGGGGCCGTCGGTGACCACGCCCTCCATGGTCCAGGTGCCGCAGGGCACCTTGTCCCGCCAGGTGGGATAGCTGGTGGCGGTGCGCCCGGTCAGCAGCCCCAGGCCGCCCAGGACGCTGGGCGCGGCGCAGATGGCGGCGATCCGGTCGCCCCGGGCGGCGGAATCTTTCAGCAGGGCGGCGAGACCTTCGTGGGCCGTCAGGTTTTCCACGCCCTTGCCGCCGCCGGGCAGGAACAGCGTGTCGCCGGGCAGGACCTCTGTCTCCTCAAAGAGCCGGTCCGCCAGGACTGTGATGTTGTGGGAGCCGGTGACCTCCTGGCGGCCCATGATGGACACCGTCTCCACATGAATGCCGCCCCGGCGGGCGATGTCCACCACCGCCAGGCACTCCACCTCTTCCATTCCGTCCGCCAGGAAGGCGTACAGTTTGCTCATGATCGTTCCTCTTTATCTTTTTATAATATCTTTTCTCTCAAAGCAGGGTTCTTGCCGCAGTGACCGCGCAGTCCAGGGCGAACAGCGCCGCCAGGACCCAGAACGCCCTGGTCCGCAGCCGGGGGCTCATGGCGCCCACCAGCTTTTCAAAGAGGGGCTGCAATACCAGCAGAAAGAGCAGTCCGCCCAGACCGAAGCGGACGGAGGGGGACAGAGCGATGCGGCCCTGGAAGTTGATGCCGTAGTTCACATAGGTCTGCCAGGGCCAGGCGCCGGTCAGGGCCTCCAGAATGTAGCTGGTGACCAGCTCGATGGCGGTAGCCACCGCCATGCAGCCTACGAACAGCGCCAGCGGCCGCACCACCCAGCGCAGCAGCACGCCGCCCTCCTTTTTCAAAAGCCAGCCGAAGCACAGCAAAAAGGCCAGCGCCCCCACGCCGTAGACCGGGCAGTAGGGACCCAGCAGCACGCCCCGGTCAGAGTAGCCCCAGCGGTAGACCACCACCTCCAAAAACACCTCATAGGCCCAGCCGATGACGGAGTACAGCAGGAAATACAGAAACAGCGCCTGAACAACCTCCTGTCGGGACTGGGGCTCGAATCGTCTCATGAAAAATTCTCCCTTCCTTGTCGTGGCACCATTCTACCATGCCGGCGCCGGATGCGCAAGGCTCGTTCTACCGGAAGTAGATTGCCTTTTCGGGCCGGAACCGGTATGATGAGGGCAAGAGGTGAGGACGATGCGGGAGGAACGGGAGACCGTGGGCACCCTGATCCGCCGGGCACGGCAGGACAGGGGCTTGACCCAGCGGCAGCTGGCGGAGCGGCTCCATGTGACGGACAAGTCCGTCAGCAAGTGGGAGCGGGACGTGTGCCGGCCGGACGTGGCACTGCTGGAGCCCCTGGCCGAGGCTCTGGGCCTGGGCGTTTTGCAGCTGGTGACCGGCCAGGCGGCGCCGGAGGCGGAGGATGCCGCCCGGCGGCTGGCGGATACCTCCGTAAAGGAGATCCGCCGCAAGGCCCGACGGGTGAGCGCCCGCTGGCTGGCGGTCCTGGGCGCGGCCCTGGTCCTGGCGGTCTGGGCACTGGCCTCCATGGGTTACCGCTTCACCGCCGAGGCCGCCGCCCGGCAGGGACTGTTCTCCGGTCGGGAGACGGCCCAGGTGCTGCTGGAGCAGCCCATGGGCGGCTATCAGCTCTTTTTGTTCTCCGACGGTGACAGCGGCACCTACCGGACGACGCTCACGGAGCGGTGGGGTCCCCTGTGGCGGCCCCTGGGCGTGGAGGTCCGGGCGGAGACCACGGGGCAGGCCATGGAGGGCCTGGGCGGGCTGACGCTGAACGACGACTGGGGCTGTACACTCTTCCGCTGCGACGACCCGGCGGTGGAGACCGTGGAGGTGTATCTCACCTCCGATCGCAAAAATACCGTCACCCGGAAGGTCGAGACCGGAGAGGTCCAGCTCCTCGTGTGGACGGCGGATCTGAACCGGGAGATCTGGCCGGACGAAGAGGGCGTGGAGGGACAGCGGACCGTCTCCTTCACACCCACTGCCGTGGCCTTGGATGGGGCGGGGAACGTCCTCTGGCATCTGGATATGCCCATGATCGGAGACAGGGTCTACGCCAGCCTCTACCGCTGGTGGCCGGGCCCGGAGGGGGAGTGGCCGGACTTCGAGGAGGCTCTGGCGCAGCAGGAGGCGTCGTCCGGCCCCTTCTGAAGAACATACGAACGCATGGCGGGACCGCAAATGGGCGGTCCCGCCGCCTTTTGGGTGACAAATCCCGCGGAATGTGGTACAATATCACGAACCGCTTCGCGGGCGGCGGATCAAGCGCAAGACCGGCGGCCCGGACCGGGCGGCGCCGGAAGGATAAGGAGAGGACCCCATGAACGATTATTTCCAGCCCCAGCTGACGGAGGACCAGCTCCGTGCCATCAGCTCCATCGGCCTTGCCCATATGGGAGACGCGGTGTTTGAGATTTTGGTGCGTGCCTGGCTGTGCGCCCATGGCAAGGCAACGGGCAAGGGCCTTCACCAGGCCACCGTGGCCCTGGTGCGGGCGGAGTCCCAGGCGAAGCGGGCGGAGCGGATCCTGCCCCTTCTGACCGAGGAGGAACAGGCGGTGTTCCGCCGGGGCCGCAACGCCCAGGTCCACACCATCCCGCCCCATGCCAGCCGGGCCCAATACGCCCAGGCCACGGCTCTGGAGGCGTTGCTGGGCTGGCTGTACCTGCGGGGACAGCGCCAGCGGATCAACGAGCTGTTCTGCGCGATGATGGAGGAGTAAGACCATGCCTTTGGATGCAATCTGTTTACAGGCGGTGGTGCAGGAGCTGCGGCCGCTGCTGATCGGGCAGCGGATCGACAAGGTCCAGATGCCCACCCGGGACCAGGCGGTGCTGACGCTGCGGGCCGGGCGGCTGCTGCTCAATGCCGGAGCCGGGGCGCCCCGGCTCCAGATGACGGCCCTGGCCCGGGAGAACCCGGCGGAGCCGCCCATGTTCTGCATGCTCCTGCGCAAGCATCTGGTGGGCGCCCGGGTGGCGGACATCACTCAGCCGCCGCTGGAGCGGCTGGTGCGGCTGGAGCTGGACAGCGCCGACGATTTCGGCCGCCCCGGCCACCGGACGCTGGTGCTGGAGGCCATGGGCCGCCGGTCCAACCTGATCCTGCTGGACGAGGAGGGCCGGGTCATCGACTGCCTGCGGCGGGTGGACGCGGAGATGTCCGCCGCCCGGCAGGTGCTGCCGGGCCTTTTCTACCTGCCGCCGGCCTCCCAGGGCCGCCTGCCGGTGACGGAGGAGACGGAGGCGGGGTTCCGGGAGAAGCTGGACGCCGCTCCGCCGGAGCAGAAGATCGACGCCTTTTTGCTGGACAGCTACTTCGGCGTCTCGCCCTTAATTGCCCGGGAACTGGCTTTCCTGGCCGCCGGGGAGACCGACGGGCGCCTCTTCGGCCTGGGGCCGGAGGGAGAGGCGCGGCTGTGGGCGGAGCTGGAGCGGCTCGTGGCGGACATCCGGGAAAACCGCTTCACGCCGGTGGGACTGAAGCGGAACGGGGAGCCCCTGGACTACTCCTACCGGTCCATCCACCAGTACGGCGATGCCGCGGAGCAGGTGACCTATCCCAGTTTTTCAGACCTGATGGACGACTTCTATGCCCAGCGGGAGCGGGCGGAACGGCTGCGCCAGCGGGGCGCGGACCTGACCCGGGCCGCCTCCACCGCCCGGGACCGGCTGCGGCGAAAGCTGGCCGCCCAGGAGAAGGAGTATGCCCAGACCCAGGAGCGGGACCAGCTGCGGCTGTACGGCGAGCTGATCACCGCCAACCTCTACCGCATGGAGCGGGGACAGCGGACGCTGGAGGCGGAGAACTACTACGATCCCCAGGGCGGCACCGTGACCGTGCCCCTGGACCCGCTGCTGACGCCCCAGCAGAACGCCGCCAAGTACTATAAGCGCTACAACAAGGCCAAGACCGCGGAGCGATACCTCCGGGAGCAGATGGACATTGCACGGCGGGACCTGGAGTATCTGGGCAGCGTGCTGGAGGAGCTGGAGCGGGCGGAGAGCGACCAGGACTTCTCCGACATCCGGGAGGAGCTGCGCCAGGCGGGCTTTTTGCGCAAGCAGGGGAAGAAGCAGATCTCCCGCCCGGCCCGGCCCCTGGAGTTCCGCACCTCCGCGGGGCTGCGGGTCCTGGTGGGCCGCAGCAACCGACAGAACGACCGCCTGACCCACGACGCGGACCGCCGGGACCTGTGGTTCCACACCCAGAAGATCCACGGCGCCCATGTGATCCTCTGCACCGGCGCTCAGGAGGCGGACGAGGCCTCCATCCGGGAGGCGGCAGGGCTTGCCGCCTGGTATTCCCAGGCAAAGCACAGCGCCAACGTCCCTGTGGACTGCACGGCGGTGAAGAACGTGAAAAAGCCCGCCGGTGCCCGGCCGGGCATGGTGACCTACATCAATTTCCGCACCGTGTACGTGACGCCGGAGGAGGCGGAGGTTCGCCGTCTGAGCCAACTATAAAAAATTTATAAAGTTTCTGTAAAAAAAGCAGGCTGTATTGTGCAATACAGCCTGCTTTTTTCTCCTTTCCGCTCGAAAGGCGGGGCTCTTTTTGTGATAAATGACGCTTGCAAATTCCCGGAAAAGGTTTAAAATGAAGGCTCATATAGAAGGAAGCAAACGCTTGCGAAAACCGGCGGCTGCCGGAGAAGAGAGGAGCTTACCATGTCATATCACTATTTGCTGGACCTGGCGCTGATTCTGGCCAGCACCAAGGTGCTGGGAATTGTGACCCGGAAATTTCAGATGCCACAGGTGGTGGGCGCACTGCTGGCGGGCCTGATCCTGGGCCCCGCCATGCTGAACGTCCTGACGGAGACGGAGTTCCTGACCCAGCTGAGCGAACTGGGCGTTATCGTATTGATGTTCTCCGCCGGCATGGGCACTGACATACAGGAACTCAAGCACAGCGGCGGCGCGGGCTTTCTGGTGGCGCTGCTGGGCGTACTGGTGCCTCTGGTCATGGGCACGGGGCTGGCATGGGCTGCCGGACAGGGCGGACTGGTGCCGGACGGCGGCTTCCTGGAGGATGTATTCGTGGGCACCATCCTGACCGCCACCTCAGTCAGCATCACTGTGGAGACACTGAAAGAGCTGGGCAAGCTGGATACCAAGGTGGGCAACACCATCCTGGCGGCGGCACTGATCGACGACGTTCTGGGCCTGATCGCTCTGACCATTGTCAGCAGCGTGGCCGGCGGAGACGAGAGCATTTTGCTGGTGCTGGGAAAGATCGTGCTGTTCTTCCTGTTCTCCGGTGTAGTGGGCTTTGCGGCCAACCGCCTGTTCCGCTGGATGATGGCTCTGGAGCACCAGCGCAATCTGCGGCGGTATCCGGTGTTGGCTTTCGTGCTGTGTCTGCTGATGGCCTACTGTGCCGAGCACTTCTTTGGCGTGGCGGACATCACCGGCGCCTATATCGCGGGCCTGGTGATCTCCTGCACCCCCAAGGCCGACTACATCCAGTCCAAGTATGAGCCTCTGAGCTACCTGCTGCTGACACCGGTGTTTTTTGCCTGCATCGGCATCAATGCCCGGGTGGACGGCATGGACGGTCCGCTGGTACTGTTTGCCGCGGCGCTGCTGGTGGTGTCCGTGATCTCCAAGCTGGTGGGCTGCGGCTTGGGCGCCAGGCTCTGCCGATTTACCGGCCGGGAGAGTCTCCAGGTGGGCGTTGGCATGGTATGCCGGGGTGAAGTGGCACTGATCGTGGCCAACCGGGGACTGTCCCTGGGGGTACTGTCGGCTACCATGATGACGCCGGTCATCATCACGGTCATCGGCGGCACGATTTTGACGCCGGTGCTGCTGAAGCTGGTGTTCCGCAGTGAGAAGGAGACGCAGGCTCAGCAGACCAGACTGATTGACCACTATGATAAGATGCGGCAGCTGGATCTGGTATCGGAGCAGCTGCTGGATCGTGACCGGGCACTGATGGACCAGGGAGAGGAACAGCAGGAGCGGAAATAACGCAGAGGGGGGACCGAGTTTCGGTCCCCCCTCTTTCTATGCGGTTGGATGTGCTCAGGCGGTATGGGCGTGCCCTGTCTCCTCGCCGCTGCGGAACAGCAGTGTGATGCACCACAGGCCCGCCAGACCCACCAGGGCATAGATCACTCGGGAGAGGACCGCCATCTGGCCGCCGAAAAGGAAGGCCACCGTATCAAAGCCAAACAGGCCGATGCCGCCCCAGTTCAGAGCGCCGATGATGGCCAGTGTCAGCGCGATCTTGTCGATTACCATGCGTTTTACCTCCAATCTTGCCTTTCGGTAAGGATTTGCCCATAGTGTGCCCCACCGAAAAACGGAGTATGCAGCGCCGGCGCCAACGGCAAAATTTATAAATCTCGTTGAAATGAGGGGACGGGATATTGTATAATCAGCGTAACGGCGGAGCCTGTGGACGGTATCCATTGGATAGCCGGTGCCGCAGCTGCGCAAATCACAGACACATAAAGGAGACACTATGAATATTGTATGCTTGGACATGGAGGGCGTCCTGGTTCCGGAGATCTGGATCGCCTTCGCGGAGGCCAGCGGGATCCCCGAGCTGCGCCGCACCACCCGGGACGAGCCCGACTACGATAAGCTGATGCGCTGGCGCCTGGGCATTTTAAAAGAGCACGGTCTGGGCCTGAAGGAGATCCAGGCCACCATCGCCAAGATCGATCCCCTGCCCGGCGCCAAGGAGTTTCTGGACGAGCTGCGCTCCGTCACCCAGGTCATCATCCTCAGCGACACCTTTGAGGAGTTTGCCAAGCCCCTGATGGAGAAGCTGGGCTGGCCCACCATTTTCTGCAATTCTTTGGAGGTGGCTCCCGACGGGGAGATCACCGGCTTCAAGATGCGCTGCCAGCAGTCCAAGCTGACCACGGTGAAGGCCTTGCAGTCCATTGGCTACGAGACCATCGCCGCAGGCGACAGCTACAACGATCTGGGCATGATCCAGGCCAGCAAGGCTGGATTCCTGTTCAAGAGCACGAAGAAGATCAAGGCCGACCACCCTGAGCTGCCCGCCTACGAGGAGTTCGGTGAGTTCCTGGCCGCCATCAAGGCCGCGCTGTAACAGTGAAAAAAGGCGGATGCCATGGAGGGATGGTTTTGGCCTGCTGTAACGGAACTGTTCGGAAAGCCGATTTTCTGCCTCTATACGCTGCCGGCCATCCTCTGCGGCCTGGGCGTCCTCGCATATATTATTATCAAGACCATTCAGGAATTTCGAAAAAAATAACAGAAAGGGAGATGCCGCATGAATCCGACCTTTGAGAAGCTGGGCTTCTATCCCGCCGACATCCTGCTGCCCAAGGAGGCGGATATGACCAAGTGGGCTGTGGTGGCCTGCGACCAGTTCACCTCCCAGCCGGAGTACTGGGAGGCCGTGGATAAGACCGTGGGCGGCGCGCCCTCCACGCTGCGGCTGATCCTGCCGGAGGCCAAGCTGAACGGCCCCAACGTGGACGGCGACATCGCCGCCATCAACGCCGCCATGCAGGACTACCTGGATAAGGGTGTGTTCAAGACATTGTCCGAATCCCTCATCTACATTGAGCGCACCCAGTCCGACGGCAAGGTCCGCCACGGCCTCATCGGCATGGTGGATCTGGACCAGTACGACTTCACCCCCGGCTCCGGCGCCCTGATCCGGGCCACCGAGGGCACCGTCCTCTCCCGCATCCCGCCCCGGGTGAAGGTGCGGCAGGACGCCCCCATCGAGCTGCCCCATGTGATGCTGCTGATCGACGACCCGGACCGCACCGTCATTGAGCCCCTGACTGCCGCCAGCGGCGCCATGGAGGCACTGTACGACTTCGACCTCCAGCAGGGCGGCGGCCATTTGAAGGGCTGGAAGCTGACGGACGCCCAGATGGACGCCGCGGCGGCGGCCCTGGAGGGCCTCTGCGCCGAGAGCGAGATGGAGAAGAAGTACGGCATGAAGGGCGTTGCCCCGCTGCTCTTTGCCGTGGGCGACGGCAACCACTCCCTGGCTACCGCCAAGCAGTGCTATGAGAACCTGAAAAAGGTCACCCCGGAGAGCGAGTGGGCCAGCCTGCCCGCCCGGTACGCCCTGGTGGAGGTGGTCAACAACCACGACGACGCCCTCCAGTTCGAGCCCATTCACCGGGTCCTCTTCGACGTGGACCGGGAGGCCTTTATGGCCGCGTTCCGGGCCGCCTATCCCAACGCCCACGAGGGCAGGGGCGAGGGCCACGTCATCGAGGTGGTCTGGGAGGGCCACGACGGTTTCATCACCGTGCCGGATCCCAAGGTCCAGCTGGCGGTGGGCACTCTCCAGGCCGTCATCGACGATTATCTCAAGGCCCACGGCGGCGAGGTGGACTACATCCACGGCGACGATGTGACCCGCGAGCTGGGCGGCAAGCCCGGCAACATGGGCTTCCTGCTGCCCGCCATGGGCAAGGAGCAGCTGTTCAAGACCGTTATGTCCGACGGCGTGCTGCCCCGCAAGACCTTCTCCATGGGTCACGCGCAGGATAAGCGCTACTACATCGAGGCCCGTAAGATCGTCAAGTGACCACACACAAAAAAGCGCCCGTTGGGCGCTTTTTTGCCGGGAGGAGTCTTTATGAAAGTGACCTCACACGCCTACGCCAAGGTGAACCTCACCCTCACTGTGGGCGCCCGCCGCGATGACGGCTACCACGAGGTGTCCACCGTCATGCAGACCGTGGATCTGTGCGACACACTGTGTCTCACCGCCGGTGAGGGCGGTCTGTCCATGACCTGCACCGACCCCGCCATACCGGCGGATGAGAGCAATCTGGTGCTCCGCGCGGCCCGTCTGTTCTTCGCGGAGACGGGCCGCCCCGTGCCGGATCTGCGCTTTGAGCTGGAAAAGCACATCCCGTCTCAGGCGGGACTGGGCGGCGGCAGCAGCGACGCCGCCGTCGTGCTGCTGGCGCTGCGGCTGTTCCGTGCGCCGGGTATGCCCGACGAGATGCTGGAGCGCATGGGTGCGAAGCTGGGCAGCGATGTGCCGTTCTTCATCCGGGGCGGCACGCGGCGCTGTACCGGCAGGGGGGAGCGCCCCCAGCGGCTGCCCCCGCTGCGGGGGGGCTGGTTCGTCATCGTCAAGCCTCCGGAGGGCTTTGCCACCCCGGAGATGTACCGCCGTCTGGACGGGCTGCCGCAGGAGCCGCCCCGTCCCGACCGCATGACCGAAGCCCTCACAACCGGGGATATCCGCGCCGTGGCCGCCGCGCTGTACAACAGCTTCCAGCGGGTCGTACCGCCGGACAGCGCCGTGTGGGCCATCCGGGACGCGCTGCTGACCCATGGCGCGCTGGGCGCACAGCTTAGCGGCAGCGGCAGCGCCGTGTTTGGCCTGTTCGACCGGGAGGACGCCGCCCGCACCGCTGCCGGCGTTCTGCGGCAGCAGTGGCCGCTGACTTTTGTGACCCGCCCTGTATAAAATACGAAAACACCGTCCAGAATGTAGGAAATTCCTACATAGGACGGTGTTTTTATGCGTAAATATCACACATTTGAGCTGGCGCTGCTGCTGGCGCTGGCAGCCGCGCTGCTCTGGGGCGCGTGGTCGCTCCGCCGGCAGGATGATCTGCAGGAGAGGATGATCCGGCTCCACGTCATCGCCAACTCCGACAGCGACGCCGACCAGACCCTGAAGCTCCACGTCCGGGACGCGGTGCTCTGCCGCGCCGAGGACATCCTGCGTCAGTCCGCCGACATGGCCGACGCCCGCCGCCGGCTCACCGACGCCCTGCCCGCCATGGGGGACGCCGCCGCGTCGGCGCTGTCGGCGCGGGGCAGCGCCTATCCCGTCTCCGTCTCGCTGGAGGAAACGGAATTTCCTCTCAAGACATACGACGGCTTCGCCCTGCCCGCCGGGGAATATCTGGCCCTCCGGGTGGTCATCGGGGCGGGGGAGGGCCGCAACTGGTGGTGCGTGGTGTACCCGCCCCTGTGTACCGCCGCCGCCTGCGATCTGGAGGAGACGGCGCGCAGCAGTGGCCTGACGGCAGACGATGTGTCCCTGATGACCGGCGATGGCACAGGCTACATCCTGCGCTTCCGCTCGCTGGAGCTGTGGGAGCGGCTGCGCCAGTGGCTGGGCAAATGAGCAATGCCGCACAAGAATCCGACAATGCCGCACGCTTTCCCTTGCATTTTACACCGTTATCCTGTAAAATGGAGAACGCATTTTACGGGAGAGGAGGCGTCCGCATGGAAGCATACCGCAGCCGTCCGCTGCGGCGGGTGTGCCTGATGGCACTGGCGCTGCTGCTCCTGTTCCTGCTGTCCTTCGTCTGGGGGCGGTACGACGTGCCGCTGGGCGAGGTGGTGCGCATCCTGCTGTCCCGCCTGTTCCCCCTGACCCAGACGTGGACGGACAACATGGCCATCGCCGTGTGGAACGTCCGCATGCCCCGCATCCTGCTGGCGTGTCTGGTGGGCTGCGCTCTGTCTGCCGCCGGCGCCGGCTATCAGACGGTGTTCCAGAACCCCATGGCCGCGCCGGACATTCTGGGGGCCTCCTCCGGCGCCTGCTTCGGCGCGGCGCTGGCGATCCTGACGGGGCAGAGCAAAGTGATGGTCACGGTATTCGCCTTTCTGGCCAGCCTGCTGACGGTGGCGCTGGTGTACCTCATCGGCAGCCGCACCCGGGGCAGCCGCGTGGTCAGCATCCTGCTGGCCGGCATCATGGTGGGCTCCCTGTTCTCCGCCGGTACGTCCTACATAAAGCTGGTGGCCGACCCCAGCAACCAATTGCCCCAAATTACCTACTGGCTCATGGGCAGCCTGTCCGGTACACGGATGAAAACAGTGGGCTTTGCCGCCGTCTGCATCGCCGTGGGACTGGTGCCGCTGCTGCTCCTGCGCTGGCGCATGAACCTGCTGACCCTGTCAGCGGACGAGGCTCGCTCCATGGGGGTCAACACCGACCGGCTCCGGCTGATGGTGATCCTCAGCGCCACGGTGCTCACCGCCGCCAGCGTCTCCGTCTCCGGTATGATCGGCTGGGTGGGACTGGTGATCCCACACCTCAGCCGCCGGATGGTTGGCAACGACTGCCGGTATCTGCTGCCCATGTCCATGGTATTCGGCGCGGCGTTCCTGCTGCTGGTGGACAATTTTGCCCGCTGCCTGACGGCAGTGGAGATTCCCATCGGCATTCTGACGGCCTTTGTGGGCGCGCCCTTCTTCGTCTATCTGATGGTAAGGGGGGAGGAGCGCCTGTGAAGCTGACGGTCAACGATTTGTCCTACACCTATCGCGGTGGACACACCGCCCTGCAAAACGTGTCCTTTACGGCGGAGCCGGGGGAGCTGCTGTCTGTTCTGGGACCCAACGGCGCGGGGAAAAGCACCCTGTTCCGTTGTATCCTCGGCGGTTTGCCGGACTATAGCGGCGCTATTCTGCTGGACGGCCGGGACGCCCGGACATTGGGTCAACGGGCGTTGGCGGCTCATATTGCCTACATCCCTCAGATACACCGCCCCACCTTCGGCTATTCCGTGCTGGACACGGCGCTGATGGGGCTGACCCGTCAGCTGTCGCCGTTCCGCGCTCCCTCCCCGCAGCAGGAGGGGCGGGCCATGTCCGCATTGGAGCAGTTGGGTTTGGCGCAGTTGGCCGCCCGCAGCTTTTCGGAGCTGTCCGGCGGTCAGCAGCAGCTGGTGCTCATTGCCCGGGCGCTGTGCCAGCAGGCGGATATTCTGGTGATGGACGAGCCCACGTCCTCGCTGGACTACGGCAACCAGCTGCGGGTGCTGCGCTGCGTGAAGGCGCTGACCCGCCGAGGCTATACGGTCATCCTCTCCACCCACGACCCCCAGCACACCCTGCGCTTCGCCGACCGGGTGCTGGCGCTGTCCGGCGGCGGAGTTGCCGCATTCGGTGCAACAAAGGATATGCTGACGGCAGAGCTGCTGCACCGTCTCTACGGCGTGGACGCGGCGATGCTGGAAACAGAGCACGGCCCCGCCATCGTGCCGAAGGGAGGGGAGGACGATGTTCCGCTGGACGGATGACATGATCCGCTTCATGGCCGACGCCGCCGGACATACCGACTTCCACCGGCGTCTGGCGTCGGAGCTGCTGCCCTATCTACACCCGGATGACGCGGTGTGCGACGCGGGCTGCGGCCTTGGCTATCTCTCACTGGCGCTGGCGCCCCATGTCCGCCATATCACGGCGGCAGAGCGGGACGACGCCGCGCTGGCGGTGCTGCGGCGGGAACTGGCGGCGCGGCACATCAAAAACGTGACGCCGCTGTGCGCCGATGTGTTCACCCACCGCCCCGCAAAGCCTTATGACGCCATGGTGTTCTGCTTCTTCGGCAGTATGGACGAGATTTTGTCCGTGGCGGCGGCCCGGTGCCGGGGCACGGTCATTGCCGTCAAGCGCGACCAGACCGGCCACCGCTTCACCGTGACGAAGCAGCCGCTGGGCGGCACCCACGGCGTAGACGCCGCCTGCCGCCGCCTGTCTGAGCTGGGCATCCCCTATGAGCTGAAGCGGACGGCGTTCCGCTTCGACCAGCCCTTCCGCAGCTGGGAGGACGCTCGCCGCTTTTTTGAGGTGTACCGCCGCCGGGACGATGTGTCCCTCATCACGGACGCGCTGCTCCGGGAGCGGCTGGAGGAGACGGGGGACAGTGAGTTCCCGTGGCGGCTGCCGAGCCTGCGTCCGGCGGGGATCCTCGTTTTTGACGCGGCAAAAATTCAAGAGGGGCGTCAACCGGAAATATGATCTGCAATTAACCGGAAATAAACCGGAAATTTCAAGAAATAAATGAAATTATCGGGAGGAAAACGACAATGGATGGAAAAAAATGGATAGCGCTGTTGCTGGCGCTGGTGATGTCCGTCTCCCTGTTCGCCTGCGGCGCCAAGCCCGCGGATGACGGTGGCGACAGTCAGGATACCCCCGTGACGGAGGACGCCACCCGCGTGTTCAAGGACTCCTGCGGCCGCGAGGTCACGGTGCCCGTGAACGTGGAAAAGGTCGCCATCTCCGGCCCGCTGGCCCAGATCGTGGTGTTCGCGCTGGCTCCCGACAAGCTGGTGGGCATTGCCAATGCGTGGGACGAGAGCGCCGCGGAGTTCCTGGACACCAGGTACTATGATCTGCCCCTGCTGGGTCAGCTCTACGGCGGCAAGGGTGAGATGAATCTGGAGACGCTGCTGGCCGCCGCCCCCGACGTGGTCATTGACGTGGGTGAGCCCAAGGGCAGCATCGCCGAGGACATGGACGGCCTGCAGGAGCAGACCGGCATCCCCTTCGTCCACATTGACGCATACCTCGCCTCTATGGACGATACATACGCCATGCTGGGTGACCTCCTGGCAATGCCCAACGAGGCGCAGGGTCTGGCGGACTACTGCCGCTTCGCCTATGACCGCGCTGTGGAGATCGCGAACAGCGTGGAGAAGGCGAATATCCTTTACATCACCGGCGACGAGGGGCTGAACGTCATCGCACAGGGCTCCTATCACGCCGAGGTCATTGACATGCTGGCCAACAATCTGGCCGTGGTGGATGAGCCGTCCGGCAAGGGCACCGGCAACGAGGTGGACATGGAACAGATCCTCAGCTGGAACCCCGATGTGATCCTGTTCGCCCCCGGCAGCATCTACAACACCGTGGCTGACAACGAAAACTGGCAGACCCTCACCGCCATCAAGAACGGCGCGTACTACGAGGTTCCCATGGGACCCTACAACTGGATGGGCTTCCCGCCCAGTGTCCAGCGCCTGCTGGGCATGATGTGGATGACTACCGTGCTGTATCCTGATGCGGTGGATTATGACCTGTACACCGAGGTCAGCAGCTACTTCCAGATGTTCTACCACTGTGAGCTGACCCGGGCGCAGTATGACGCGCTGGTGGCCAACTCCCTGCCCGCAGCGGACGCGGCGGCGTAAGCGAAAACAAAGAACACCCGGCGGCTGAAGGCAGCCGCCGGGTGTTCGTGAACGAGTCGCCTGTGCGGCGGAAGGAGAGTCCATGAACACCATTTTTCAGACGCTGGTGTACCAGCGGGAGAAGAAGCATGACACGGTGCTGGCCACCATCATCTGGGACGACGGCTCCGCGCCCCGGGGCAGGGGCAGCCAGATGCTGGTGGGCCGGGACGGTCTGCTGGCCGGTACCATCGGCGGCGGCGCCGTGGAGGGCCAATCCATTGCCACGGCGCAGGAGATGCTGGCCGGCGGCGTCCGCAGCAAAACGCGGGAGCTTCGCCTGCGGCGGGACGGCAGCGCCCAGAGCACCGGCATGGTCTGCGGCGGCGACGTGACCGTGTACTTCCGCCGCATCCCCGTGGAGGAGCAGGCGTGGGACACGCTGACGGCGGAGGTGCTGCGGCGGGTATCCGTGCGGGAAAAGGGCTGGCTGGTGCAGCCGCTGAACGGGGAGATGCCCTATCTGACGGATGATAAAGCTGACAAGGATAACTGCTTTACGATGCCCTTGCCCGTTGGGGAACGGGCGGTGATCTTCGGCGCGGGGCACATCGCAAGGGCGCTGGTGCCGCTGCTGTGTACCGTGGGGTTCCGGCCGGTGGTATTCGACGACCGGCCCCAGTTTGCCACCCGGGAGCGGTTTCCGCAGGCGGATCTGGTCATCTGCGGCGACTTTACCCGCATCCGTGACTATCTCACCGTGAGTCCGGAGGACTATGTGGTCATCATGACCAACGGCCACGAATACGATTTTCAGGCGCAGGTGCAGGTGCTGCGGGGGGAGACGGCCTATGTGGGCGTCATCGGCTCCCGGAAGAAAACGGCCTTCGTCAACCAGCGGCTGCGGGAGGCGGGCATCGCCGAGGAGGCCATCGCCTTTGTCCACACGCCGGTGGGCACCGCCATCAAGGCCGTGACGCCGGAGGAGATCGCCGTGTCCATCACCGGGGAGATGATCCTTGTACGAGCCACCCGGCGGGAGGCCCGCGGGGAGGAGCACCATGGCTGCCCCATGCACTGAGCACCTGTTTCTGACGGGGCGGAAGGGCGTGGGCAAGTCCACGCTGCTGCGGGCGCTGCTGGACGGGAAGCGGCTGAGCGGCTTTTTTACCCGGCGGGTGACCGGCGTGTTCGATCGCCCCTCCATCCATCTGCTGCAGGCGGCGGAGGACGAGCAGCCGTCGCCTGCGAATCTGGTATGCTTCTGCGGGGAGCGGCGGCCGGAGCGGTTCGATCTGCTGGGCCCGGCGGCGCTGGCGGATACGGCGGGATGCGACATCGTGGTGATGGACGAGCTGGGGCCCTCGGAGGCGGCGGCACAGGGGTTTCAGGCGGCGGTGCTGGCGGCGCTGGACGGCGAAAAGCCGGTATACGGCGTTTTGCAGCAGGCGGACAGCGCGTTTCTGCGCCGCGTGGCGGCGCACCCGCGGGTGCGGGTGGTCACGGTGACGGAGGAGAACCGGGATGTCCTGCGGCGGCAGCTATGCGGCGAAAAGTAAAAAGCGAAGGGAAAGGGCGCACCGGCGGGTGCGCCCTTTTTTTCGCGGGGGCGGGAAATGTCCTTTCTTTTGGACAGTGGATACGGTATAATACCCCTGAAAAAGGATGCACGGAGGGATGCGGCGTGGAATTGCAGATTTGGATGGGCCGGGCCGGGGCCGGTAAGAGCCGGCTGGTGCTGGAGACCATCGAAAAGCGGCGGGGGCAGCGGCCGCAGGTGCTGCTGGTGCCGGAGCACGCATCCCATGAGGCGGAGCTGGATCTGTGCCGTGCCTGCGGCCCTACCGCCAGCCGGGACGCGGAGGTGCTGAGCTTCCGGAACCTGGCCACGCGGGTGCTGGGGCAGGTGGGCGGTCTGGCGGACGTGACGCTGGACAACGGCGGCAAGCTGCTGACCATGCGGCGGGCGCTGCAGGAGGTCAGCGGGCGGCTGACGGTGTTCGCAAGGCCCTCTCAGCGGCCGGCGTTTCTGCGGCAGCTGGTGGCGCTGGCCGATGAGCTGTATGCCTACCGGGTGACGCCGGAGCAGCTGATGGCGCAGGTGGCGGATATGGACGGCGCGGCCGGGGAGAAGCTGCGGTCGGCAGCGCTGATCTACGGCGCCTACGACGCACGGCTGCGGGGCGACGGGTTCGATGCCCGGTCGCGGGTGCAGAAGCTGTGCGATGCGCTGCCTGCATCGGACTATCTGGCGGGCAAGGACGTGTATGTGGATGGGTTCTCCTACTTCAACCGGGTGGAGGAGGATATTCTGGCCACGGTGCTGCGGCAGGCGGAGAGCCTGACGGTGACGCTGCTGGGGGATGAGTCCGACCCGCAGCTGTTCCAGAACGCGCTGCGGCAGCGGGAGCGACTGAAGCGCATGGCAGCGTTGGTACACAGTAAGTGTACAGTTGAAGTACTTGTCAGTAAAAACGATGGTGCGCTGGCGCATCTGGAGCGCTGCTTCTTCGGCGGCGAGGAGCCGTGGCAGGGGGAGGAGCCGCCGGTGCGGCTGTATCAGGCGGAGACGGCGTTCTCCGAGGTGGAGTTCGTGGCGGCGCAGGTGCGGCGGCTGGCACGGGAGGGCTGCCGCTGGCGGGACATCGGCGTGGCGGCCCGGAACATGGAGGTGTACGGCCCGCTGCTGGAGGCGGTGTTCCGCCGGGACGGCATCCCGGCCTACATCAGCCGCCGCAGCGACATTCTGGAGAAGCCGGTGCTGACCATGCTGTTGTCGGCGGTGGACGCCGTTACCGGCGGGTTTGAATATGAGGACGTGTTCCGCTGTCTCAAGACCGGCATGGCCGGGATCACGGCAGCAGAGTGCGACGTGCTGGAGAACTATGTGATCCGGTGGGAGATCCGGGGCGGCATGTGGCTGCGAGAGACGGACTGGACGGCCAGTCCCGATGGCTACGGCGCGGAATTAAACGAGGTGCGGCAGCAGCGGCTGGCGGAGGTCAACGCCGTGCGCCGCCGGGTACGCGGGCTGTTTTATGATCTCAGCGAGGGACTGAAATCCGGTGAAACGGTAAGGGATAAAGCAGAAGTGCTTTACAGGTTTGCCGAGTCGGCGGGCGTCCCGGAGACACTGGAACGGCAGACGGCGGCGCTGTATGACGACGGGCAGGTGCAGCTGGCGGAGGAGTACCGGCAGCTGTGGAGCATCTTCTGCGGTGTGCTGGATCAGTTCGTGGAGCTGCTGGGGGACGTGGAGGTGGACGGGCAGGAGTTCGCCCGCCTCCTGCGGCTGGTGTTGAGCCAGTACGCCGTGGCCACCATCCCCGCCACGCTGGATCAGGTGAAGGTGACGCCCATCACCCGGAACGACCGGCACACAGTGCGGCACCTCTTTCTGCTGGGGGCCAACGACAATGTGCTGCCTACGGTGGAGCAGGGGGGCGGCCTGCTGGATGCGCAGGAGCGGGCGCTTCTGCAGCAGCGGGGCATTCTGCTGTCCGATGCCACGTTCGATCCCCTCAGCGCGGAATTGCAGAACATCTATGCGTGTCTGGCCCAGCCCACGGCGTCCCTGACGGTGACGTGGCCGGTGACGGACGGGGCGGGCGGTCAGCTGCTGCCTTCCTTCGCGGTGGGGCGCATCGCCCGGATCTTTCCGCAGGTGACCGTCGAGCGGGAGGACGGCGGCTATCGGCGGGAGCTGCCGTCTGCGGCGCTGGCACTGGCGGGGCAGGAGCCGGGCGGGCCGCTGTGGCGGTACTTCGCGGAGCACGGGGAGGCGCCGCTGCTGGCACGGATGGAGCAGACCCGGGCCATGGGCCGGGGCAGGCTGTCGCCGCAGGCGGTGGAGACGCTGTACGGGCGGCGCATCGCCATGTCCGCGTCCCGCATCGACCGGCTGAAAAGCTGCCATTTCGGGTATTTCATGGAGTACGGCCTGCGGGCGAAGGAGCGCACCAGCGCCGGGTTCGAGGCACCGGAGGTGGGTACGTTCATCCACTATCTGCTGGAGAACGTGAACCGGGACATCTGTGACCGGGGCGGCTACGGAAGGGTGGACAGGGCGGCGCTGCGGCGGCTGGTGCATCACTATGTGGACGAGTATGCCCGGACGCAGATCGACGGCTATGCGGGGAAAAGCGCCCGGTTCCGGTACCTGTTCTCCCGGCTGCGGGAGACGGCCTGCGCCATCGTGGAGAATATCGCGGACGAAATGGCGGTGTCGGATTTCCGCCCCGTGGCCTTTGAGCTGAGCTTCGGCGGGAAGGACGGGCAGCTGCCGGCGGTGACGGTGACGGAGGGCAACACGACACTCTCCGTGGGCGGCAAGGTCGACCGTGTGGACGGCTGGATCAAGAACGGCAGACTATATCTGCGGGTGGTGGACTACAAGACCGGCAAAAAGGCCTTTGATCTGACGGACGTGCGGTACGGTCTGGGCATCCAGATGCTGCTGTACCTGTTCACGCTGCAGAAGGAGGGCGGGGCCTATTTCGGCAGGCCGGTGGAGCCGGCGGGCGTGCTGTACATGCCGGCGCGGGACATCATCCTGCGGGCGGATCGGGCCGTGCCGCCGGACAAGCTGGAGGATATGCTGCGGCGGGAGCTGCGGCGCACCGGTATGCTGCTGGGCGAGCCGGAGGTGCTGACGGCCATGGAGCACAGCGCGCTGGACGCGCCGTGCTATCTGCCGGTGGGCACAACGAAGGACGGCGCGGTGCAGGGGCTGCTGTCCAGCGTGGTGGTGAACGCGGCGCAGATGGGCAAGATGGCGCGGTACATCGACAGCCTGCTGCACCGGGTGGCCCGGGAGATCAGGGACGGCAACATCGACGCCGACCCCTGCACCCGCGGGCCGCAGGACAGCGCCTGCGCATGGTGCGCGTTTCAGGCGGCGTGCTGGTTCGACGAGAGCCGGGACAAGCCGCATTATCTGAGAAAGACCACGCCGGAGGAGTTCTGGCAGGTGGTGGACAGGGAGGTGGAGCAGCATGGCTGAACTGAAGCTGACAGAGCAGCAGCACGCGGCGGTCTTTGACCGGGGCGGCAGTCTGCTGGTATCCGCCGCTGCAGGCTCAGGCAAGACCAAGGTGCTGGTGGAGCGGGTGTTCTCCTATCTGACGCAGGAGCGGTGCGACGTGGACGATTTCCTCATCATCACCTATACGCGGGCGGCGGCGGCGGAGCTGCGGGCCCGTCTGGCCGCCGAGCTGGCGGCGCGGGTGGCGGCATCGCCGGAGGACCGGCACCTGCGGCGGCAGATGTTCCGGGTGTATCAGGCGGACATCAAGACGGTGGACGCCTTCTGCGCGGCGCTGCTGCGGGAGCACATCCATCTGCTGGAGCCGGTGGACGGGCGCAGCCTGACCCCGGACTTCCGGGTGCTGGACGAGGCGGAGGCCAGGCTCCTGAAGGACCGGGCGCTGGAACGGACGCTGGAGGCGTTTTATCAGGACATCGAGGGTGGTGACAGGGAGTTCGAGCTGCTGGCGGGGACGCTGGGTGCGGGCCGGGACGACCGGGCTTTGGCGGAGCTGGTGCTGGAGCTGCACGAGAAGATCCAGAGCCACCCGTATCCGGCGCAGTGGCTGCATCAGGCGGCGGAGGGCTGGCGGCAGTTGCCGGATCGTCTGGCTGACAGTGTATATGGCCGGACAGTGATGGAGGATACCGTCCGAAAGGCACTTTTCTGGGCAAAGCAGCTGGAACGGGCTGTGGAGGCCATGGGAGACTGTGAGACGGTGTACAACGCCTATGCCGGGCGGTTTCTGGAAGCGGCGGCGCAGCTGCGGCAGTATGAGCAGGCGGCCGGGGAGGGCTGGGAGGCCATGGGCCGCGTACAGCCGGTGCTGGGGAAGCTGGGCGCGGTGCGGGGCGAGGAGTACGCCGAGGCCAAGGCGGCGGCGCAGGCGGTGGCGAAGAAGTGCAGGGCGGAGATGAAGAAGCTGTCGGCCCCGTATCAGGTGCCGGAGACAGACCATCTGGACGACCTGCGGGCCACGGCACCGGCCATGCTGGCGCTGCTGCGGCTGACGGAGCGATTCTCCCAGCGGTATCAGGCGGAGAAGGTGCGGCGCAACGCCATGGATTTTTCCGATCAGGAGCACTACGCCGTGACGCTGCTGTGTCAGGCGGACGGAAGCCCCACGGAGCTGGCGCGGCAGGTGTCCCAGCGGTATCAGGAGATCATGGTGGACGAGTATCAGGACACCAACGAGGTGCAGGACTGTATCTTCCAAGCCATTTCCAAGGAGGGACGAAACCTGTTTACCGTGGGGGACGTGAAGCAGAGCATCTACCGGTTCCGGCTGGCAGACCCCACCATATTCTTAGGGAAGTACCGGCAGTTTGCCGATGCGGCGAAGGCGGCGGAGGGCCAGCCCCGGCGCATGGTGCTCAGCCGCAACTTCCGGTCGCGGCGGGAGGTGCTGGACGCCGCCAACACCGTGTTCGCAGACATCATGTCCCGGGAAATGGGCGAGATGGACTACACGGCGGAGGAGCGGCTGTACTTCGGCGCGGACTACTATGCCGAGGCGGCGGGCCGGGAGACGGAGATGCACGTCATCAGCGTGGAGGACACGCCGGAGCAGCGGTTTGACCGGACGGAGACGGAGGCCCGCTTCGCGGCCCGGCGCATCCGGCAGCTGCTGGATGAGGGCTTCCCCGTGCAGGGGGAGGGCGGCGTCATGCGGCCCGTGCGGCCGGAGGACATCGTGATCCTCATGCGCTCGCCCCGGTCGCGGATGCGAGCCTTTACCGCCGCGCTGGCACGGGAGGGCATCCCCTGCGGCGGCGGGGAGAGCGACGACTTCTTCGGCGCGATAGAGATCGCCGTCACGGTGTCGCTGCTGGAGATCGTGGACAACCCACGGCAGGACGTGCCCCTTATCGCGGTGCTGCGTTCGCCGCTGGTGGGGCTGTGCCCAGATGAGCTGGCGGCCATCCGGGCCTTACAGCCGGAGGGGGACTATTACGATGCACTGTGTCGGGACGAGGGACAGGCGGCGCGGGACTTTCTGGCGCTGCTGGACGAGCTGCGGCGTGCGGCACGGGAGATGGCGGCGGACGAGCTGCTATGGTATATCTATGACCGGTGCCATGTGATGGCCATTTTCGGGGCCATGGCCGACGGAACCCAGCGACAGGCGCGGCTGACGGCGCTGTACGACTACGCCCGTCAGATGGTGCAGGGCGGCAAGGCGGGGCTGTTCGACTTCATCACCCACCTGCGGCGGCTGCTGGAAAAGGGCGACGCGCCGGGCCTGTCCGCCGCGCAGGCGGCGGAGGGCGTGCAGATCATGAGCGTACACCGCTCCAAGGGGCTGGAGTTCCCGGTGGTGGTGCTGGCAGATCTGCAGAAGAAGTTCAACCAGCAGGATATGAACCGTCCGGTGCTGGTGCATCCCCAGCTGGGACTGGGTACGGAGCGGGTGGACATCGAAAAGCGCATCCGGTACGGCACCATCTCCAAAACGGCGCTGGCGCTGCGGCTGGAGCGGGAGGCCAAGGCCGAGGAGATGCGCATTTTATATGTGGCCATGACCCGCGCCAAGGAGAAGCTGATCCTGCTGGACTGCCGAAAGCACATGGAGAAGAAGCTGCGGGATCTCACGGCGCTGACCGGCTCGCCGGTGATGCCGGAGGCGGTGTCCGCCGCCGGTTCGCCGGGGGAGTGGCTGCTGCTGTCCCTGCTGCACACCGACGGCGCGGCGGCGCTCCACGCGATGGCGGGTATCCGTCCGGAGGTGCTGACGCCGCTGCCGGACAGCTGGACGATCCGGCTGTGGCGGGAGGGTGGTCAGGAGACGCAGGCGCAGCCGCTGCCGGCGGCGGAGGAGCGGGCGGTCAGGCCGTACACCCGGCCGGACGAGGCGGCGCTGGCGTTCGTGTACCCCCATCAGGCGGTGACGGCGGTGCCCACCAAGATCACAGCCACCCAGCTGAAGGGCCGGGAGCTGGATCAGGAGATCGCCGAGGGCACGGAGACGGTACGGAGGCCCGCCGCACCGGAGAAGCCCCTGTTCTTGCAGGAAAAGCGGGGGCTGTCCGCTGCGGAGCGGGGTACGGCCATCCATCTGGTGATGCAGTACCTGCCGCTGGACACCGCGCCCACGGCGGAGGCGGTGACGGCGCAGGTGCAGGCGCTGGCGCAGCGCCGTCTGCTGACGGCGGCACAGGCGGAGGCGGTGGATGTGAAGGCCATCGCGGCGTTCCTGCGCGCCCCGCTGGCGGCGCGTATCCGGGGCGCGGCGCGGGTGTGGCGGGAGTACCGCTTCGCCCTGCTGATGCCGGCGGAGCGCTATGCCGGGGACGCGGCGGGCGAGGAGATGCTTCTGCAGGGCGTGGCGGACTGTGTATTTGAGGAGGACGGCGCGCTGACGGTGGCAGACTTCAAGACCGACCGGGTGACGGCGCAGGAGGCCACGGCGCGGGCAGAGGCGTACCGGGGGCAGCTGCAGGCGTACAGCGATGCCCTGAGCCGCATCATGGAGAAGCCCGTGACTCGGCGGGTGCTGTACTTCTTCGCCTGCGGCGCGGAAATTTCTTTGTAAATGCTGCGAAAAATGCTTGCATTTGCGGGAAATATGTGCTATCATTACAGTTGCGTTTGTGGGTCGACCACGGCGACAAGTGAACCAGAAAGGGGTGAACATGAGCAATGAAGGAAGGAATCCATCCCAATTATCAGCAGACTACTATTAAATGCGCCTGCGGTAATGTGATTGAGACAGGTTCTACGAAGAAGGATATTCGCG
>OLGB01001999.1_pt1 | contig 22962 bp, 12 predicted proteins | sample 1605691 | NCBI WGS metagenome assembly OLGB01 (sample SAMEA3888925, study PRJEB22519) | human gut metagenome | biome: human gut; feature: human-associated habitat; material: faeces | place: Denmark | collected 2010 | reverse complement strand
TTTCATCTTCACCAGAAATAGAACCTCCTTTAATATTATCTATTTCTTTAACATCTGTAGTAATTTTAAATTCTTTTCGTTTATTATCAATTTCTAATTCTTGAACTTCAGGAACACCAATTTGATTAGTTATTTTTAAAATCATTCCATGATAACCACCACTATTAGTCAATAGTTTCCCATTATCTAAATTTATATTACTTGAACTAAAAATTCCTACGACTACATAGTTACCATCTTTTGTTTCTGCTGCTGATTTAATATAATCAGAATCTATTCCTCCTATTCCTTTTGCCCATTCTACTTCTCCGTTCTTACTATACCTTATTATCATTCCATCATAGTTGCCTTTACTTGATATACTTATTCCTCTTCCTAAATCTATACCTTTATAAAAATTTCCTACTGCTATATAATCTCCATCTAACGTTTCTATTACTGAATTTATACAACTATCAGTTTTTCCTTCTGTTCCTATTGTCCTTTCAATTTCTCCGATTTCTATTATATTTTATTAACAAAATATGTGATTGTTTTAAATTATTTTCTTCGCTTACAACTATATCAAATTTTCCTCCTACTATATATCCTCCATCTGATGTTTCTGCTACTGACTTTATCACATCTTCATATTTTCCTCCTATTCCATGTGCCCATTCTATTTTTCCGGTATAGTCATATTTTATTAACATTCCGTCATAATATAAATTCTCAGTATCAGTATTTGCATTTGTTAAATTAACTTTATTTTCTAATTTTATACTTTTCGAACAAAAAATTCCTCCTACTATATATCCACCATCTGACGTTTCTGCTATTGAATTTATTTCATCATTTTTTGATCCTCCTATCCCTTGTGCCCATTCTATTTTTCCGGTATAGTCATATTTTATTAATAAAGCATCATAACTACCTTTAGATCTTAATTCAATTCCATTTTCTAGAATAATTTTACGACTAAACTTTCCTGCAACTATATATCCATTATCATTAGTTTCAATAACCGATTTAATTGATATAGTAGAACCATTTGAATTTCCTATATGCTTTATTGCTTTCGCCCATTCTACATCTCCACTGACATTGTACTTTATTATCATTCCATCTTCTGAAATATTTTGCGTTAAAGTTATTCCATTACCTAAATCTATACTACTTGACTCAAAAGTACCTCCTACTATATAACCTCCATCTTTTGTTATGGCTACTGAATTTATTTCATCATCTTTTGTTCCACCTATTGCTTTTGCCCATTCTATTTCTCCACTTGCCTTATATTTTATTATCATTCCATCAGAAAAACCTATACCCTTATTAGTTAAATTCACTCCGTTCCCTAAATCTATACTGTTTGATCTAAAATCTCCTACGACTACATAGCCTCCATCATTTGTATTTACTACAGACACTATATCATCACTACTAGTTCCTCTTATTGCTTTAGATTGTATTACAGTTGGATTTGATAATTCTGTTTTCTCTAATTTTATTACCATTCCATCACTCGAGCCTTTATCAGCTAAATTTATTCCAATTCCTAAATCCATACTACTATTTGATCCAAAATATCCTCCTACTATATAGCTTCCATTGCTTGCCTCTACTACTGATTCTATTTTATCATCATTTGTTTTTCCTAATCTTTGTGTCCATTCTATTTCTCCATTTATGTTATACTTTATTATTATTCCATCAGAACTGTTTGTATTTCCTACATTATATAAAATTAACCCACTTCCTAGGTCTATACTACTACTTTCAAAATCTCCTCCTACTATATAACCTCCATCGCTTGTTTCTGCTACTGAATTAATGCAATCCTTATATACACCTCCTATTGATTTTGCCCATTCTACCTTTCCTTCTGCATTATACTTTATTATCATTCCAGCATAATGATTGCTACCATTAGTTAAGCTTTTTCCATCTCCTAAGTCTATACTACTACTTTCAAAATATCCTCCTACTATATAACCTCCATCGCTTGTTTCTGCTACTGAATTAATACAATCATTAGATGCACCTCCTATTGATTTTGCCCATTCTACCTTTCCTTCTGCATCATATTTTATTAACATTCCGTCATCAGAAAAAGTGCTCGTTAAAATTATTCCATCTCCTAAATCTATTCTACTCGAATCAAAGTATCCTCCTACTATACACCCTCCATTGCTACATTTGGTTACTGATCTAGCCCTATCATTTCCTGTTCCATCTATTCCTTGTGCCCATTTCACTTCTCCACTATTGCTATATTTTATTATCATTCCATCATAATTGCCTTTATTGGTTAAACTTACTCCATTTCCTAAATCTATACTACTTGAATCAAATTGTCCTACTACTATATAGCTTCCGTCTGAAGTTTCTACTACTGATTTTATAAATTCACTACCTCTTTCTCCTATCACTTTTGCCCATTCTACTTTTCCTTCTGAATCATATTTTATTAACATTCCGTCATCAGAAAAAGTACTCATTAAAATTATTTCATCTTCTAAATCTATTCTACTCGAATCAGAGTATCCTCCTACTATATAGCCTCCGTCACTTGTTTCTGCTACTGAACAAATACAATCGTATTCTTCTCCTCCTATCCCTTGTGCCCATTCTATTTTCCCAATACTATTATACTTAATTATCATTCCATCACTATATGTAGTTGACTTACTTTTATTTGTTAAACTTATTCCATTACCCAAATCTATACTATTTGACCAAAAATTACCTCCTACTATACACCCTCCATCACTTGTTGCTGCTACTGAATTAATTCGATCAGTACCTGTTCCTCCTATCCCTTGTGCCCATGTTGCTTTTACTCCTTCTTTTCCTTCTCTTGATGTTCCTATTCCGAAGTAATATGTTGAGTCTGATAAATCATACTTCTCTGGTGCTTCTACTTCTACTGCTTTGTACATTCCTTCTGGGAGGTCTGCTGTTATTTCTCCTTTGCTGTCTGTTGTTACTGTGTAGTATTCTCTTCCATTTATTGTTTCTTTTGTTCCTATTGTTTCGCCCTTGCTATTTTTAGCAGGTGTTGTTGTGTCGTTGTCTATGTTGTAGATTGCGAATTTTATGTTTGCTAGTAATTCATCTGTTTCTGAATCTTTTTTGATTAGTTTGAATGATGGGTTGTCTTCTACTAGTAGTTTTACTGTGTTTCCGTCTAATGTGTAGCTTTCGTCTTTTCCTTCTGCGTTTATGAATTTTAGTTCTCCTGTACTTCCATCTACTTTAAATGTTATGTCTTTAACTTTTGAATATCCTTCTGGTGATAGTGTTTCTTTTAGTGTGTATGTTGCTTCCTCATCTTTTCCATCTATGTATTGGTATAAGTCGTTTAATGTTATTTTTCCGTTTTCATCTGTTATGTAGCTTCCTAATTCTTTTGTTCCTTTGTATAATCTGAATTTTGCGCCTGACAAATAAACAGTGTCTGTGCTTGACAATGCTTGTTCTGCTTTTGCTTTTAGTTCATCTTCTGTTACTGCTGTGCTTGTTATTCTTTGTATTTTTGATATCTCTAAGTTGTATGTTGGTATTTTTTCGTCTTCTACTTGAATATTGGCTGTTGGTATATTTTCTTCTTCTGAAATAGCTGACTCTTTTACTGTTCCTTCAGATACGTTTATTGTGTATGCTCCATCTGTGTTTGTTACTGTAAATTTTATTTGGCTTGCTAAATAATACCCTTCTGCTTTTGTTTCTTCTAGGGTATATTCTTCTCCTACTTTTAGTCCTTTTACTGTTATTTCTCCGTTTGCGTTTGTTGTTACGTTCTTTCCGCTTTCTGGCAAACCTGTTCCTGTTAGTTTATATCTGATTCCACGTACTGGTGTTGTTGTGTCTTTTTCTAGTTTTGTTAATTTTAGTTTTACTTTTGCCTCGTCTTCTACTTTTATTGTTACTTTATATGGTTCGTCTTCTTCTTTTGTAATTTCAATGTCTTCTCTTGTTGTTCCTTGTGTTTTAGTTATTTGTAAGCTTCCATCTGCTTGTACTGTTCCTATTATTTTTATTACGTCTGTGTTTAGTTCGTAATCTTCTGGTACTTTTATTTCTTCGATTGCATATGTTCTTTTTGCATATAAATTTTGTATTTCTAGCTTTCCTTCTGCATTTGTTACAGCTGTTGCTGTTTCTTCATCGTCTGTGTCTGTTGCTTCTTTTGTTACTTTGTATGTTGCTCCTGGTACTAAGTTTTGTTTTCCTGTTTGATATTTTTGTAATTCTAAATTATATTTTTCTGCAATTCTTATTCCTAGTTTATTTGGTTCTGTTTGTGTTTTGTATTTTCCTTCTGGTGTTTTCAATGAGAAATATACTCCATGATGGCTAAATGTTTTCTTGTTGTAATCTAATCCATTTGGAACTTGGATTGTGTAATAGAATGTGTATTCAGCTCCTGATGCTATTTCTACGTCTTGGAAGTCTATTAAATATGTTTTTACGTTGTCCCAGTTTGTTATGTTTTCTGCTGTTTTCCAGCCGTTTGATTCATTAGTTAAATCCTTGTCTGGTGTTTCATTTTCAGAATAGTATACTGTTACTTTTCCTTGAAGTGCTTCTGGTACTTCGATTCCTGCGTCTGTCATTTTTGTTGTAAATTCTGAACCTAAATCTTCTCCACTTAGTACATAAGTATTTCCTTCGAATGGTATCTTTCCAAGCATTACAACGTCTGTTATTACGCTTGAATAATTATTTTTTATTTGAGCTCCTATTTTTACTGTTTTCTCTGGTGTGTCTTGGCTAACTGTTGCTAATTGTGGCTTTACGTCTGCTATCTGTGGTGAAACTATTTGTGTTCCTGATTTGTCAAATCCACTTGCTGTTTGGTTTGTTAATAAACTGTTTGGTGCTATTAAACTTACTGATGTTGTTGATTTGTGAACTTTCTCATCTAGGTTTAAGTTATCGTTTACGTCGTAGATATCTGCTGAATTGTAGTAATAATCTACACCTTCCTCGTTTGATGCCCACAATTCAAAGTTTTCTGTAGTTGTTGCAATACGTGGATCTGGTGTTATGTTTGTGTCTATTCTTACTTCAAATGTTTGTGCTGTGTTGTTTGTATTTTTTGTGTTTACTTTTATGAATTTTCCGTTATCATTTTCAATGTATTCATAACTTGTTAGGCTAATGCTTGAATTATTTATTTCAACAGTGTTGATATCTGTTGATATTATGTCTGCTGGTAATTTTATTAAAAAGCTTCCGTTTGTCCAACCAACTTGATTTGCGCTTTCATTTGCTGTCGCTTTTATTGTTAATATTTCGTTTTTCTCTGTTAGTTGTGTTGATAATGTATTTTTACTTAATGTTAATTGTGCGATTGAATATGGAGCTTCATAATTTGCCATGTGAGTTAATGTTCCTAGTAGTTTTGTTCCTGCATATACGTTTAAATGTGATTCAATATATTTTAGTTCATCGAATTGTTCTCTTGTGTAATTTGTTGTTATATATTCATCGTCTAATTGTTTTTGTGAGTATACATAGAAGTATTGTGAGTCTTGTGTTTGGCTTGTTTCAACTCTTATATGTTTTACTGGCATGCTGAATTTGTATGGAGATGTTCTTGTATATTTTCCCCAATCATCTTTTGTGAATGTTACTAGTAATTCATCTGTTTCATCGTCATATACTTTGATGTAACCATCGTCTCCTAAGAATTTATCTGCATTGCCAAATCCAATTCCTATGTTTGTTGTTAGGCTTTCCATTGAATCTCTTGTTGCATCAACTTTTACAAAGTTATCTGCAACAGTTGCCTCTCCATCTTTTCTCTCTTTCATGATTAATCCGTCTGAGCTTTCATTAGTTCCTTTTGAGATGTACCATGAAACTATATAGTTATCGTCTTTTTCTTCACTGCTTATTTCGTTGTAAATTCTAATTGATTTCTTTTTTGACACAACGTATCTGTAAGTTGGATTATACATATATTCTCCAACTTTTATATCTAAGCTTGTTTGATATTCTTGTGGTCCTCTGAATGTGTATGTTAATATTCCTTTTGCTTCGTTTGATTTATATGGGTTTGTGAATTCTCTATTTGTGTTGTTATATCCTTCGTAGTATGTCATAACTGGGATTTCAATTGTTACAACTGTTGAGTCTAAGCTCTTGTAAGCTTCTAGTGGATAAATAATTTTTAGAGTGTGAATATTGTCTCTTGAAATTGATTTTGTTATATTTCCTGTTTCATCAACTTGCGCATCTCTTGTTAGTGTGAATTTTCTTATTGCTTCATCATAGTTAAAGCTATCTGTTGATGTTTCTGCTGTTACGCTAATTGGATCGTATCCATTAAGTTGAGGTATTGTTCCTTCAACATAGTTTTTCTTTATGTTCAATTGATAATTGTTTTCATATGTGCGGATTCCTGCTGTTAGTGTAAGAGTTCCATCTTCTTCGTTTTGTCTATCTTGTATGTCATAGTATGTTGAACTTGAAGTTGTTATGCTAGCTGAAGTTGTTCCATACCAGTCTGTTTGAAGATTTATTTCTTTATTTATTTGAATTTCATTTCCATCTGAGCCTACATATGTTCCTGTGAAAATTATTTTATTATCATTTCTTGATAAATTATTTATGTTTGAGCCGATTGCACTTGCTTTTGAACTTGTATAAGAATAATCACCACTTCTTACAACACCTGTAATTAACTTTTGTGTTCCATTTGCCATGTCGTTGAATTCTAACTTTTTGATATTTGTTCCAACATAGTTGTCTTTTAGTTCATTATCTTTTGGTGCTGTTGTTGCTAAATAAAAGTTTTTTCCGTCAACTTCTATTTTTGCATTTTTCAAAATACCATCTGTTTGAACATTTACCTCCATGTACAATGTGTCTTCTTTTCCGATTTGCTTACAGGTTCCTTTTATCTTCTCTGCATACCCGTCTCCGTTTATGTCACGCAAAAAGAAGGCGCTGAACTTAACATTATCAGTACCTTCTATGGCATCGTCTCCTTCTGCAAATTGGTCATATGTCATTGCACGTGCTAGTTCTCCGTCTGCAATGATTTTCTTCCTTTTTGAGCTTCGCTCATTAGTTTGATTAACTACGATTGCGATTATTGTAGCAATTACAGCTACTGCAAAGATTGCGATTGTTGCAATTTTCTTTTTTGTAATTCCTTTTTTTAGTTTTTCTTTCAAGTTCTTCAACATTTTTTTGGCTCCTTATAATCTTATTTATATTTATATTTTAAATAGACTATATAGAGAGTCAATGTTATAAAATCCCATATTTATCTTGAAATATCAACAAAAAAGACAAGTTTTATTAGTTTTTTATTTATATATAAAGGTTTGGCGAATTAAAAATAAATTCGCGAGTGATTTTTTTCTTTTTAGTTTCTTTTATATTACAGTTTGTCGACAAAAAACGACATTTCCTTCGGAACAGTGGGATTTATCGCATTTTTCTTGATAATATTCCACAGGGGTGATTTGCCCGTGATGCTACAATCCACAGTATTTCCGCAGAAATATTTGTATGTCTACATTGTCAGTATTCCGCCTGGTGTTTCTCTTATTACTAAAATGTTTTCTTCTCTTCCGTTTTTTGCGTTTACATATACTAAAAATTCTGTTTCATCAATTTTTCCTTTAAATTCATAACATAAGATTTCTGTTTTCCATTCTGTTGGTATTATTGCTAATGATTCGCTTTGTATGTCTAAGTTTTTGTTTAGTGTTGCTTTTGCATCTTCTTTTGTAATTGTTGCTACTGTGTCTGTTCTTTCTGTGTGTGAGTTTAAATATCCATTTGTTTCAACTCCAAGTATTTCTCCGTTATCTAATGCTATTTTTACTTTTATTAAATCTGGATATACAAGTATGTCTCCTTGTTTATACACATAATTTACTGTTATTATATTTTCTTGAGTTTGGAAATATGATTCTTGCATATTTGGAAAGTCTATGCTTGCTAAATAGTCTTTTCCTATTTTATTTGCGTCTTCTCTAGTTAAATTTTCTTCAATGACTTCTCTGTCTTTATTTAATAAAACTAATTTTCCGCCTTTTACCGATATTGCTATTTCTGTTACTTCTTGATTTTCATCTGTTACTTCAAATTGATATACTGCTATATCTCCTTTATCAATTTTGCCTTTTTTGTTGAGATTCTCGGGATTTTTGCCTAAAATTTGTTTTACTTTTTCAACTGCTTCGTCTTCTGTAATTTCTGTGTCTGGTAATCCTTTTTTGTCTTGTAGTTCGATATGTTCTGAAAAGGCTCCATCATAAATCAGTCCTTCAAATTCATTAAAGTTTTTATCTATGTCTGCAAATGATACTTCGTCTAAGTTGTCTACTTGTCTTGTATAGTCTGTTCCTTCATTTTTTTGAATGTCATCCCATGAAATTTCACCTATACTTATTTTTTCTTCCATGTCATTTAGGCTATCTTTTAATTGAACACTGTATTTGTGTAGCATTTTTAAGTTATCCAGTTCTTCTTGAGTTAGTGCTTCTTTGTAAATATTTTTTCTTGATAGTGAATAACTGTATTCACTTACTTGGTTTAAAAATTTGGCTGTTTTGTTTAGTTGCTCAACATTTAAAGGAATTTGTGATAAGTAATTTACTGCTGTGTCTGCTTCTTTCCAAACATGTGTTAAACTTTCTGCTCCTGCTTCACTACTGCTTGAAATCGTTGATTTTGCTAAAAAGTTTTCCACATTTTGTACATGTTCTGTTAATTGATATAGTGACATATCGTATGAACTGCTTTTTTGTGTTTCACATTGTTCTTCATTTTGATTCATTTTGTATATTAGGCAACCTATTAAAATAGCTGATATTATTATTGTCCCTATAAGGGCTCTTGTTTTAAAATCTTTTTTCATAATTAATCTCATTCCTTCCTTACCTTTGCTAATGCTATTTTTGGGGTAGATACATATATTTTTCATTCAACTTTTTTCTTATTATTTTTCAACCTTAATCCTCTTGTTGATATTTTTTTCTTAGTGTTCATTTTTTATTCACTTTTTTTATTTTTTATGGTATACTTTGTCTTGAAAACGTTGTTTTCAAATTAGGCAATTTTGTTGTCTTTTAGATTAATTTTAAAGGTGAGCTTATGAAAAAAATTCTTATTTTTTATGGTGCTTATGGCGGTGGTCATTTGTCTGCGGCTAAAGCTATTAAAAATTGTTTAGATAAAAATTATCCAGAGTGTGAAACTCTTATGGTTGATTGTGTTGAATATATTAATAAATATTTAAATAAAATTTCTACAACTGCTTATAAGGAGATGGCTAAAAAATTTCCTTGGATGTGGAAGTTTGTTTATAATAATTCTGAACATGGTGCTCTTGCAAAGATTTCTTCTACTTCAAATAAATTAATGTCAAAAAAACTTAATAATATTTTGCAAGAATTTGATCCTGATTTGGTAATTAGTACTCATCCTTTTTCTAATCAGATGTGTGCTTATTTAAAAAAAGAAAAAAAGATTAATTGTAAAATTGCAACAATTTTAACTGATATGGCTCCACATTCTCAGTGGACTGTTGGTTCTGAATATATTGATTACTTTTTTGTTGCAAATAAAGAGATGAAAAATGCTTTGTCTGATGAGGGAATTGCTGATTTTAAAATTTTTGTTACTGGAATTCCTTTGTCTGAGAGATTTAAAACTGATTTTGATAAAGAGTTAATTTGTAAAAATTTTGAGCTTTCTGCTGATAAGAAAACGATTTTATTTTTTGCTGGTGGTGAATTTGGTCTTGGAAGAAAGAGGACAAGTTTTATTTTTAGGGCTTTAATTCGTTTATTTAAAGATTATCAAATTGTTGCTATTTCTGGAAGAAATAAAAGAATGTTTTCTAAATTTAATAAATTAGTTGAAGGGTATAATGTTTCAGATAGAGTTAAAGTTTTAGAGTATACTGACAAGGTTCCTGAGCTTATGCATATTTCATCACTTGTTGTTACAAAGCCGGGTGGTCTTACAACAACTGAGAGTTTAGCTTCTGGTTTACCTATTATTGTTGTTAATCCTATTCCTGGTCAAGAGGAGGAAAATGCTAATTTTCTAGTAAGAAATGGTGTGGCTATTTGGATTAAGGATGATGATAATGTTGCAAGAATTTTGAAGAATTTATATAGACATCCTGAGGTTGTTGATGAAATGAAATCTCATATTCCAGACCTTGCTAAACCTAATTCAACTGAGGATATTTGCAATGTTTTGATTAATACACTTTAGGAATATTTTTATTTGCGTATACAAATTCTATAAAAAGCAGTCTATGACTGCTTTTTCGTTTATTAAATAATTTTTATTTTTATATAAATTGTTAAAAAAAATATTATATTTGTTTTTTCGTTCCTTGCTAAAATATTTTCCCACCTACTAAACTTCGTTTAGAAGGTTAATGAAAAACTTTCAAACTGCGCATCACTCAAAAACCAAATATAATATTTTCTATATAATAATACAATTGGAACTTCGGAAATTATTCTTATTGTATAAAGAAAGCACTTTAATTTTTCATTAAAGTGCTTTCTTTTTTAAATTTCTCTTCTACCTTCCATTGCTTTCATTAATGTTATTTCGTCTGTGTATTCTAGGTCTCCTCCTACAGGAATTCCGTGTGCGATTCTTGTTACTTTTATGTTGAAAGCTTTTAGTAATTTTGATAAATATATTGAAGTTGCTTCTCCCTCCACTCTAGGGTTTGTAGCTATTATTACTTCTTTTATTTCATTGTCTCTTATTCTATTTAATAATTCTTTTATTTTTATTTCGTCTGGTCCGATTCCATTCAAAGGAGAAATTGTACCATGTAAAACATGATAAACTCCTTTATATTCGTGTGTTCTTTCCATTGCCATTATGTCTCTAACGTCTTCCACAACGCATATTGTGCTTTGATCTCTTTTGGTATCGCTACATATTGGGCATGGATCTGTGTCTGAAATATTAAAGCATATTGAGCAATATTTTAATTTTTGTTTTGCATCTGTTATTGAACTTGTAAATTCTTTTATTTCATCATCGCTCATGTCTAACATGTGATATGCAAGCCTTATTGCAGTTTTGTGTCCGATGCTTGGCAATTTTTCAAAACTTTCTATTAATTTTTCTATTGATGGTGAATATGCTGACATTTTTGCACCTCGCTTGTTTTACATTAATCCTGGTATATTAAATTTTCCCATGCTTTCACTTGCTGCATTGTCTGCTTTTTGGATTGCACCATTTATACATGTTAATATTAAGTCTTGTAGTGTTTCTATGTCTTCTGGGTCAACTACTTCTTTATTTATTTTTATTTCTTTTATTATTTTTTCTCCTGTTATTTTAACAGATACAACTCCTCCGCCTACTGAGTTTTCGAATTCTCTTGCTGATAATTCTTCTTGTGTTTTTTCCATATCTTCTTGCATTTTTTTAGCTTCTTTCATAAGCTTATTTATGTTCATTCCTCCTGGGAATCCTCCCATTCCCCCTGGAAATCCGCCTCTTTTTGCCATTTTAAAATTCCTCCTTATTCATCTATAATATTTATTGGTATGTCAAAGTTTAGGTTTGACGTTTTTTGCACAATGTTTTGTGGTTCTTCAACTTTTATTTGCATTGTTTTTCCTGATTCTTGTGCGATTGCTTTTTCTATTTCTAATTTGTTTGTTGGTTGTTCAACTACTGTTTTTCCGAATGATGTTAGTCCAACTATTCCTAATTGCATGTCATTTATTTCTACAGCTTTTGTGTTCATTAGGTTTGTAAATAGTGTTATTTTTCCTTTTGTTTTTAGGTTATTTACTACTTTGGGCCAATATTCTGTGCTTGTTATATTTGCCATTGAAACCTTTGGTTTTGCTTGTTTGGTTTCTATTTTTTCTTTTGGAACTGCTGTAAGTTCAGGTTCTTGATATCTTGCTTGTGGTGCTTTTGCTACTATATCTCCTGATTCTAATTTTTCTTCTATTTTTTCAACTCTTTCTTCTAGGTCTCCGTGTTCTTTTTTATCTATTGTTAATTTTATTATTCCTGCTTGGAACATTATTGTTTTTTGAGTTGACCATTTTATATCATTTTCCATTTCTGACAATTCTTTTATTAGATAAAATAGTGTTTCTTTGCTTGTTTTTTCGCTTAATTCTTTAATTTTTTCCATTTCATCTTTGCTGTATAATTCTAATTTTCCTTGTGATTTGAAAATTAAAATGTCTTTTATATATTTGATTGTTTCCCATAAAAAATTATATAATTCTTTACCGTCGTCTATTACTTCTTGTGTGGCTTCTAAAGCTTTTTCTGAGTCTTTTTCTAATAGGCTGTTTGTTATTTTATATATGTATTCAAATTTTGGAATTCCTACTAATTCTTTTATTTTTTCGTCTGTAATTTCTGAATCTCCATCTTGAATACATCTTTCTAGTATGCTTATTCCGTCTCTCATTGCACCTTCTGATAATACTGCTATTGTATTTAGTGCTTCTTCAGAAATTGTTACTCCTATTTCGTTTGTTATTATTTTTAGTCTTTTCTTAATGTCTTCGTTTGATATTTTTTTGAAGTCAAATCTTTGACATCTTGAAAGTATTGTTGCTGGTAGCTTTTGTGGTTCTGTTGTCGCTAAAATAAATTTAACATGTTCTGGTGGTTCTTCTAATGTTTTTAATAGGGCGTTGAATGCTCCTGTTGATAACATGTGAACCTCATCTATTATATATACTCTGTATTTTGCTCTTGTTGGTAAAAAGTTAACTTCATCTCTTATTTGTCTTATATCTTCTACGCTGTTGTTTGATGCAGCGTCCATTTCTACTACGTCTGTTAGTGAACCGTTTAATATTCCTTTGCAGATTTCACATTCGTTGCATGGTTCTCCGTCTTTTGGATTTAAGCAATTTATTGCTCTTGCTAAAACTTTTGCTGCTGATGTTTTTCCTGTTCCTCTTCCACCGTTGAATAAGTATGCGTGTCCAACTCTTCCTGCTATTATCTGATTCTTTAGTGTTCGTGTAATGTGTTCTTGGCCTACGAATTCACTAAAAGTTAATGGTCTAAATTTTCTATATAGTGCTGTATATGCCAATTTGATTACCCCCAATTTAAAAAAATTGGTATAAGCGATAGTTTCTCAGTGGAAAGCATGTTATCCGCACGAATACACTATTTATCGCTGCTTTCTTCCGAATCTGACGAGGTTCATAGCTTTTCATCGAATCATACTCTCCACTCAAAAGCTATCACTTATACCGATAATGATTATATAATGATATTTGAGTTTTAGCAAGTCTTTTTATTCACTTCTTTTAAAAATTATTTTTGAAAAGTCTGTTATTTGATTGTCAATAACTCCTTTTTCTTTGAATTCTCCTGCTGGTAGGTCTATTGTTAATGTTCCTTTATATTTCTCTTTTTCGCTTACTTGTAAAATTATGTCCATTGTTGCTTTTAGTTTTATGTCTTCTTGGTTTATTTGTGCTTTTTCTAACAATGTTCCGTTGTATTGAATTTCTGTATCTTCATTTGAAATGTATGTACCTAAGTTTTTATTGCTTATTCTAAATGCAATCATTCCTCCGTCTTGGCAGAATTCTTGTTTTTCCATGTTGTCTGATGTGTTTGCTGAATATTCTATTTCTTTGTCTAAGTAGTTTTGTGTGCTATCTTTAAAACATGTTTTTAGATTGTTACTTGTTGGAATTAATACTTCTGTGTTTCCTATTTCTTTTGCTTTTTCTATTTTCATGTTTGTAATTTTTATGCTTTCTATTTTTGGCTCTACTTTGTCATTTTTTTTGAAATATATATATATATCGTTGTCTTGTTCTAAGTTTAGATCCCATAGGTTTTCACTTTGATTGCTTATTGCGTTTATTGAGCTTTTTATTATTACTTTATCTAGTTCTAATGGTAAGTTTTTTTCGCCTTCTACGTTGTATTTTACCATTAATAGTATAGAAACTGATATTGCTATTAATAAAAATGATATAAATATATATTTTTTTATTATTCTTTTCTTGACTTCGTTTTCCATTATTCTTTCTCCTCTTTGAAAGATTTTCTCTTTCTTAACATTTTAAAAAAATCTTGTAGAATTTGTTTACATTCTTTTTCTAAAACTCCATATTCAACTTGTACCTCATGATTAAATTTATGATCCTTAAGTAAATTTAGAACTGATCCGCATGCTCCTGTTTTTTCGTCCATTGCTCCAATATATACTTTTTTTATTCTTGCTTGAATGATTGCTCCAGCGCACATTGGACATGGCTCTAATGTTGTATACATTTCACATCCTGAAAGTCTCCAGGCTCCTAGTTTTTTGCTTGCTTTTTTTATTGCTCTTATTTCTGCGTGTTCTGTTGTATCGTTTTTTATTTCTTTCATATTATGTGCTCTTGCTATTATTTTTCCGTCTTTTACTATTATTGCTCCGATTGGCACTTCTTCTTTTTCGTATGCTTTTTGTGCTTCTTTCAAAGCTTGTTTCATTAATTTTTCTGTTTCCATTTTGTTTCCTTTTTATTTTTCACATATTACGATTGTAGCATATAATTATGTAAACGTCAACTTTTGCAATCTCTACTCGCCGTAGTGTTATATAATTTTATAAGAAATATAAAGTATATATTTTATATTATATGAAGTTCTTAAAACTTTCCTATACTGTAAAAAAGCATCAGTTACGAATAGGTAACTAATGCTTTTTTTACAGTTAAATAGGCTTTTTATTTATTAGCAAGCTTTATTTTCATGGCATTGTCTTTTGTACTACCATCTTGCTTTTGCTCGTTAATTTGTATCATAATTTCTTCATTTAATGGCACAGCTTTACATTTTAGTTCTTTGTTATTATAAATTTAGGCATATCTTTCTAAAAGTTTAATTCCATGGTCAATCTAAAAGAAAAAGTTGAAAATTTGCCTAAATTTCAACAAATTTTCAACTTTTATTTTCTTCTTTAGTTGTTAGACTTAAAGTTTTCTTATTATTTTCTTTTATAGAAGCCTACATTACTAATTTTCTTCTTAATTTCTCTATTGCTAATATCATTAATATTGATAGGCTAGCTATTCCAATTAATGTTGTAATTTCATCTCCTGTTGCTGGAACGTTTTTCAAATTCTCTTTTTTATCTTCAGTTTTTTCTTCTTTACTGTTTTGTACTTCAATTACATCATATGGTTTATATGTGTTTATTCCGTCTGCTTCTTCTCCTAATATAAAGTATATTGGTTGTACATTTTGATTATATCCACTTAGGAATCCTGTTTCTACTAATGCATATGCTTTTCCTAGTTCAAGTACCCAGCCATCTTTGAATGAATTACCATATACAATTATTCTTCCTTGGCTATCTGTTATGTATCTTACTTTTTCGCCATTTTTATTTAAAATTACTTTTCCTGGGCTAAATGTTCCATCAGGATTTCTTATTGCTTCATATAATGTAAATTCTACACCTTCTAGATCTTTTCCTGTTTTTGCATCTGTTTTGTGTATTATGATTGCTCTGTTATTGGCTTTTCCTTCTCCTACAACTCTTACTGATAATGTTTTATTTACTGTCTTTCCACTTCCTAATCCTGATACTGATGCTGTATTTGAAATCTCAACGTCATCTCCAACACCTTGTACGTCTGTTAAATATGTTATTTCAATGTATTTTCCGTCTGGTACTGTAAAAATTATTGTTCCGTCTTTTTCGATTTTATATATTGCTTTTATTATTTCTCCATCTGCTTTTACAATTATTGAAGATGGTTTAATTTGCATACGTGACATTTTATCTACAATTGTTATTGTGTCTGAGTTTGGATCCATGTCATATCTTTCTTTGTTTACTTTTATAACAAATTTTCCAACATAATTATTATCGATTGTAGGATTGTCTATTATTTCTTTTGTTATAGGATTATATGTGTATGTGCTTGTTACTGTGTTTGATGTTGCATCTTTGAATGATGCTGTATTTTTTATTAATAATGTATGGTCTGTATTTTCATATGTGTCTTGTTTTAAACTTTCTAATGCATCTTCTCCCTTAACAACGATTTTATATTTTATGTAATAATATTTATAGTATTTTGTTGCATTGCTTGCTGTAACTTCTCTTAATGGTACATCTAATGATATTTCTTCTCCATTAGATATCCTTGCTAGTATTGATTTGAATAAACTTAAAATTGAGTTATAACCCACATAATTACTATCTGAACCATAAATTTCTATGCTTGATTCATCTATTTTAAAGTATTTGTTTGCACTTAATATATCTCTAATTGTTATTGTGTCTGAATCAATGCCACTTATTTTTAAAATATATGTATATGATGGTGCTCCTTTTTCATCTATTGTTTTTTCAATTTCTTGTTTACTTATTGTTGGTATTGTACTTGGATATGTTACTCTAGCTGTTGATATTGTTGTACCTGTATTTTGTGCGTTTTTTACTGTGTTTACGTGATCTGTCCATCCTTCTACATTTCTATTTGATCTTGTTATTATTTTTATTACTAATTTTCCTATTGTATCTTTTGTTATATTTTTAATTGTAAAGATTACTTGATGCGTTACTTCATCAAATCTGCTTTCTACTGTTGCTCCTCCTGATTCGCCAATCCATTCATAAGAACTATTTACGTATTCATCATAATTATTTTTGTAGTTTGGTAATATATCTGTTATTGTTGCATCAAATTTGTCTTGTCCTTTTGCTTCATATTTACTTTCTATATTCCATGTTATTTCATTTTTTTCTGAGTCTATTTTTTCAACATTTTTATTAATTGTATTTGTACTTTGTGGACATGTTACTGTTGCTCCATCATATTGTGTTGATGCTCCATTTCTTTCTAATTTTACACTATTTCTATGTGATGTCCATCCACTAATTTCTCTGTTGAATTTTGTTACTACTTTTATTACCAATCTTCCTGTTGTGGCTCTTGTTATATTTTTAATTGTAAATATTACACTGTTTGTTGCTTCGTCAAATACTTTTTCTACGATTGCTCCTCCTGATTCGCCTTCCCATTCATAAGAGCTGTCTAAATATATGTCTTTATAAACTTTTGAATTTATTGTTGTTTGTGGTAATGTATCTGTTATTTTGGTTTCAAAGTTTGCTGTTCCTTTTGCATTAAATTTCGCATCTATTTTCCATGTAACTTCATCTTTATCTGAATCTATTGCGTCTACTGTTTTGTTTATTGACGTATTGCTTTTTTCCATATATGCATATGTATTATCTGTATCTGTTTTGTCAAAGGCTTGCACTTCTACATTATTGTAATGATATAACCATGATTCATCTTCTCTATTAAATTTAGTTTTTAATCTTATAATTAGTTTACCTGTTGTATTTTTTGTTATATTTTTAACTGTAAATATAATTTTATGTAATGTTTCGTCATATTTACCTTCTACTGTCGCCCCTCCTGACTCGCCTTCCCATTCATGTGTGAATCCTATATATTCATCTTTATGGGTACCATTTTTAGGCAATGTGTCTGTTATATTAGCTGTATAAGAATTATCATCTGATTCCCTAACATCAAAATTTGTTGATATTCTCCATGTAACTTCATCTGTTTCTTTATCTACATTTTCTGTTGATTTTATTATTTCTACTGTGTTTTGTGGACAATTAACGTCTGCTGTTACTGTTTTGTCTTCTACAATTCCTGTTACTTTTCCTGTGTTTGTGTGTATATTCCAGTCATTTATTTCTCTATTAAATTTAGTTATTACTTTTACAATTAATTTTCCTGTTGTTGCTTTAGCTATATTTTTAACTGTAAATATAACTTGGTGTGTTAATTCGTCATAAACTTTTTCTACTGTTGCTCCTCCAGCTTCGCCTTCCCATTCATAACTTGAATCTACATATATATCATAATATATTTTTCCATTTATTGTTTTGCTTGGTAATATATCTATAACTTTTGCTTCGTGTGTTTCATCGTCTTTAATATCAAAATCTGTAGATATTTTCCATGTAACTTCGTCTGTTTTATTGTCCGTTTTCTCTACGGATTTGCTGATTGTATTATTATTTGGTGTTTGTGGTTTGTTAAATATTGCAGTTGCATTACTTGATCTTATACCATCAATTCCTTCAAGTGTTACTCTATTAGTATGACTTTCTCCGTCAATAATCTCACCTTCTGATGTTGTTGTTACATATATTACAAGTCTTCCTGTTGTTGTACTATCAATTCCCTCTACAATACATATTAATTTATGAGTTGCTTTATCATATGTTATTGTTACTGTTGCAGAACCTTTTTCTCCAATCCATTCATATCTATGTGATTCATATTTATCTGCTGAATCTAATGTATCTGTTATTGTTGCTGTATGCTTATTTTGATCAGATTTTACTATGCTAAAGTCTGCATTTATTTTCCATTCTATTTGTTTATTTAGCTCATTTTTTGAATTTACTGATTTTTCAATTGAACTTTTATTATATTTGCATTCTGCATAGTCTGAAGCCGATTTAGTATCTCCAACTCCTGATAAAGTTACTCGGTTTGTATGTGTTGTCCAATTACTATTTTCTTTATTAAATATTGTTTTTAATTCGATAATTAATTTTCCTGTTGTTAATTTACTGATATTAGAGACTGTTGTAATTAATCTATGGTTTACTTCGTCATAACGTATTTGTACTTCGGCTCCTCCTATTTCGCCTTCCCATCTATATGAATGGCTTAAATAGGTATCATATTTTCCATTATAGTTTGGTAATGTGTATATTATTGTACCTGTATACTTATTAATGTCATTCTCTTTAACATTGAATTTTGATTCTATTTTCCATGTAACTTCATCTTTTGTTTCATCTATATTTGTTACATTTTTGTTAATTGTGCTTTCTGGCTTAATTCCAGGTCCTTTAACTGTTGCACTTTTTACAACTGATGATATTTCTTCTTCTTTTTCATTTTTTAGCATTGCTTTATTAATATTAACTAATGTTGTGTATCCACTATTGGCTGAATTTAATATTTCTATAACTGTTGAATATTCTATTGATGTTAAATCTTTTTCTGTTATTTTGTATTTCCATGATCTTGCTTTTAATAAATTTGTTGTTACATTTCCATTTTCATCATATAATGTAATTTGGATATTATCCCATTTTATTAATTTTTTATATCCCTCTTTATTTGTTAATGTTATTCCTTCTCCTGAATAATAAAGATCTGAAAAATCTGATCCTGCTGTTTTTCCTAGTTTATCTTCTATTACTGCTCCTGTTGTATTTCCTTTTCCTTGACTATTAATTTTTAATTTCCAATCTATTGTATTTATATATTTGTCGCCTGTTTCGTTTACTTCTGGTTCTGTTGGTGCGCTTGATGCTGTTTTATCTATTGTCCATGGAATTACTTCTCCTGTATATGATATTGTTGATGTGTCTATTCCACCTTCATTACTTCTTACTGTTACTGTGTTTGCTGATTGGTCAGCTGTCATTGCTTTGTTTATGCCTATACTATCATAATTTATTTTTGCTGAATATGTTAAATATGCTACTTCTCCTTCATGCATTATATGATTTATTATATATTCAAATCCGCTTAAATCATCATTCACTTTGTTTTCTGTTACACTTGTTAATGATGACGTTGTTGTTCCATATTTTAAACTTCCTTTTTCATATGTAAGAAATTTTGAGTTTGCTAGTTTATCTATTATTGTTACATTGCTATTTATTCCTGTTTTTGATGTTATTTTTAATGTATAGTTTAATAAATCTCCATTTTTTTCTACTGATTTTGTTACATTTATATTGGCTTGATTATATTCAAATGTAGGTTGTACTTTGTCGCTGAATATTATTTTCTTTTCTGTTCCTCCATCGTTTACTTTCATATTAACTTTGAATTTAAATGTTGTATCTCCACATGCTGTTAATTTTTCGTAATTAGGATCTTCTTCATTAAATGTTACTGTTACTGTGTTATTACTTGAATTAACTTTCATTGAATTTCCATATATCGTCCAACTTTGTCCGTTCTCATCCTTTAATATGATATCAAATAAAGTTCCTCCTTCATTTGATAGTTGAATTGCTGCTCCTCCTATTTGCTTTGGTAATGTATATGTAAGTGAGCCTGTATCTTGAAATTGTAATTGATTTTCTTTTTCTGCAAATACCATTTGTATTGTATATGTTTTTCCATTTTCTAACACTGGCGGAAAATCTTCCACTTTTACAAGAAAATCATTTAAACTACTACTTGTTTGATATGCTGCTTGTGTTTGTGTACAACAGCATAATAACATTACTATTATTCCTATTATAATTCCAACTACTTTTTTCATATTAGATATTCCTCTCTTTTTTACCTATACAAACTCATTTTAATATTTTTACATGTTTTGTCAATCTACTATTTCTTTTTATAAATTGCTGAATCTATTTATTTCCCTAGCTTTTTTCTTTTGTAAAATTGCTTTTATATCTTTTTTATTAAATTTTTTATAAATATTTTATTTTATTTTTTCAATTTTTTTTTGCTTACGGTTAGACCTTTTGGAATTTTTTCTTATTTTTTGCTTATTGCTTTTTTTATTTTTTATATATACAATTTTTACGGAGGAGAAAATTGTTATGGAAAATTTTAATGATGATTTGGATACGAAACATAATTATGAAGTTTATACTGATAAGGCTTCTAAGTTTTTAACTTTTAGTATTGTTTTATTAGCTCTTAGTTTAATTTCATATTTATTTGCTTTGCTTGTTTTGGATAATTTCGATTTTGGATTTATTTTTGAACTATTTGCATTTGTTTGTGTTGTCGTTGCTAAAAATGCTTTAATTGATAAAAAACTTTCACTTTCGAAAAAAACTATTATTGCTTCTATGTGTTCTCTTGGGTGGCTTCTTGTGTACGATTTTATTGACTTTTTTGTTAATATTAATGAAATTATGCAAGAGGTTGAGCAGTATTATCTTTCAGCTGATAATCAATTATATTATTTAACACCTTATTTAGTTGATGTGGCGTTGATTGCATTAATTGTTTTTCTTTATAAAGCTTTTTCAGCAATTTCTTATGCTGATGGTACTAAAAAGCATGAAGATTATTCAGATTCTTTTTATGATAAATTGTAATTTTATAAAAGACTGACTATTTATAAAAATATTTTTAGATACTTTGTCAAGCGTATAAAAAAACAGCAAACTGTATATAGTTTGCTGTTTTTATTATTTTATATTTTGTTCTTCGTCGAATAAAACTTTGTCGTCTTTATATATTTCTTCTCTTTTATTTTGGTTTGTAATTATTTTAGTAATTAAGAATATTATCATTAAAAATGTTAGTGCTTGTATTCCTATATATAATGTTGTTTTTAATTTAAAGTTTTTATATGCTGCGATGCTTTGTTCTATATATGCTTCTTTTTCTGATACTATTTTTACTCCTGATAGTCCAACATTAACTTTTTTGTTGTTTTTAGGCATTTCTTCGTGATATTCATATTGATTATAAAATTCTTCAAATTTTTCTGTTGTATATGTTTTATCTAAATCACTTTTTATTACTAAGTTTATACATATTATTGAGAAAATTAATATTGCTAATATTGTTAATCTTTTTACAAGTGCTTCTTTATTTTTTGAGAAAAATAATATTATTCCTGCTATTCCTATTGTTGCGATTGTACTTACTAGCTGTATTGTTAAGAATTCTTTTTTTGTTTCTGCAATTGGATCATTGAATGAAACTTTATATGCAAATAGGTATACTCCAAATGCTAGTACTAAAAATAGTAGTATCGCTACTATTTGCCAAATGAAGAATCCTTTATCATAAGTTACGATTATATAATTTCTGGTCCAATAGTTTGTGTAATGTGGTGCGTTGTAGCCATCGTTTTGGTTTGGCCCTGAATTATTATCTCCTATGTTTCCAATATTAATATTTGGTACTGAACCTCTATTTCTAAACATTTTCTTTCCCCTTTTCTTTTGGCTTGGTTGGTATTTAAGCCTTCTTTGGTTAATATTAATAAAACACTACATTTTTTTCCCAATGTAGTGTTTTCATCTGGTGCACTTAGAGGGAATCGAACCCCCGGCCTCTCCCTTAGGAGGGGAGCGCTCTATCCTACTGAGCTATAAATGCATTTTTCTTTTTTAGTAAGCAATTTATATTCTAGGAAGTTTTTCTTCCTAGAATATAAATTAAATTTTTATGCATTTAATTTTTCTACTAATTCATCAACATCTATTCCGTGTACTTCACATGCTTCTTCTAATGTTTCATCATGTGCTGCCATGCATCCTAAACAATGCATTCCTGCTTCTAAAAGAATATCTGCTTTTTCTGGGTGTTCTTCTAATAATTTTCCTATTTTTATTGTTTTTTCTATCATTGCAAAGAGACCTCCTTTTTTAATCTTTTTCATTTTAGCATATTTTTTAAAAAAAGTATAGACAAATTGATTTTTTTGTTGTATTATTTATTTACTTTAAGGAATTTTTTTCCATATTAGTTATTTGTGTATTTAAAAATTTCTATACTGTTTTTCACTGGAGGTTATTTTTGAATTCTTTAATTAATTTATTTTTTATCACTTTTTGTATTCAAATTTTTATTATATTTTATTTTTTATATTCAATTTTTGAATTTCTTTTTATACAATCAAAACAAGGTTTCAAATTAAATTTTAAAAACAAACAATGAAAAATTTTATTATTAAATTCTTTTTTGTAAATTATTTTTCTATACTTTTTTCGTGTATTCTTTTGCTTTTTTTATCACCAATTTTTGATGCTACTTCTATTATTTTTCCATATTCAATTAATCCTTTTGATATTTGTGAAAAATATCCTCAGCAATGGTTTTATTTAAAAAGAGTATATATTTTTACTTGTTTTTTCTCATTTTTAATTGTTTCAAATTCACTTTATTCTTTTTTTAAAATGATGTTATTTCCTTTTATAAATTT